>Ga0098061_1000203_pt1 | contig 26456 bp, 27 predicted proteins | sample 22_taG_FD_92579 | JGI IMG/M metagenome (GOLD analysis project Ga0098061, IMG submission 92579) | Marine viral communities from the Subarctic Pacific Ocean - 22_ETSP_OMZ_AT15343 metaG | ecosystem: Environmental > Aquatic > Marine > Oceanic | place: Subarctic Pacific Ocean | collected 2015-01-20
GAACAGATCATGACAGAGATTCAAAACTACTCTGAAGAGAACGGCAAGTTCACAGAGAAGGGTGTTAAGGCTTCTGCAACAAGAGCCAGAAAAGCATTAGCGGCTTTGTCAAAATTGATCAAAGCAAGAAGAAAAGAAATTCAAGAGGCTAAAAACGCGGCAAAAACTGCGGCGTAATAATTGCTAATTGGATCCGATTATAAAGCCTCTGCTATATAGTGGAGGCTTTTTCTATTTTAAAATACCCTTTGTAGATTTTTCTCTAAGAATTCCAGAACCGTGTATTCGTACACGAATATGACCATTGTAATAATCATCAGTTTCTAATACTTTACGTGCAAATTGTTCTCTGGCTTCAACATATGATAATTCTGCTTTTGACTTACAATAAAAAAGTATTTCTCTTTTAAATTTATCTTTACCAAGTTTTTCAACGTCCTCATTTAAAGCATCACTCGAACCATAGTAATGTTTCCAATCACTTAATACAGTATACCTACGTTTGTTAATTCTTCCCTTTAATGGTCTACGTGATTTTCTAAATCTTGCTAATTTTTTACCAATATATTTCTTTCCGTTGTGTGTGTTTGTAATTTCATACACAAACCCTGCACACCATTTTGGTAATTCAGTAACAATTTTGCTGTTATATATCCAATCCATTACTGTTAATTATTGTTTGAAAAAATGATACATAAAAATTATATGGAACATATTAATATTAAAGGATATGCCACTTATGACAAATTAAAAACTTGTATTGTTGGTAGAACGTACAGCAAAGAACAATTCAAAAACATTAAAAATCAAAAAGTTAAAGACATTTTATTCAAAATATTAGACGAAACTGAAGAAGACTATCAAAATTTATGCAAAATATTGGAAATAGCAGGAGTAGAAACTTTACGGCCAGATATTATAGAAACAGATACTAGTCATAGACCTGCTAATCAACCTAGAGATGACATGGCAGTAATTGGCGAAACTTTATATGTTAATAATAATAGGCCTGAATATAAATCAATATTAGATAATGTGCCTAATAAAGTTATTGTTGAAGATTGTGAACAACAGAAATTAGTCAGCACTAGTTTTATACATAGATTAGGTAATACTTTACATTGGGGAACTAATAAACCTGGTTGGAGAGATAGTGCATTAGTTAAGAAGTATAGTGAACAATGGACTACTGAAGGATTTGATGTTGATATTATGGAAAACGAAGGCCATGGAGACTGTACTTGGTGTATTCCTAAAGAAGGTTGTATTGTAACACTGTTTGATATTCAAAATTACAAAGAAAAATTTCCAGATTGGGATATATGTTACATTGAAGACAAGTATTGGGATCAAATGTCTCCATTTAGAAAAGTTAAACAACGTAATGGTGGTAAATGGTGGGTTCCGGGTGAAGAAGATAGCGACGAGTTTTCTGAATATGTAGAAACTTATCTAAAAGACTGGGTAGGCTACGTGGAAGAAACAGTGTTTGAAGTTAATATGCTATCTATAGACACAAATACAATATTAGTAAACAACTATAACAAGCAAGTATTTGATTTTTTGGAAAAACATAATATTGCTCCTGTTATTGCTCCGTTTAGACATAGATGGTTTTGGGATGGCGGAGTTCATTGCGTAACACAAGACTTATACCGAGAAAGAGAGTATAACTCAAAAAGATTGACCTTATAAGAAAACTCATATAAACATATGCGATAGGCATACTATATTCTTTTAAAATTTCAATAGGCAAACATAGCATCTTAGAAGTGAGCACGGAAATGCGGCTAACAAGCGACAGGTGAATCCGTTGATGCACCAGGCAAAAATGATGAGGCTCTGAGAAACAGCAACCTCAGGTTTACCAAAAAATATCATGCAAAGATTTGGTAGACTCGCGTTGGATGAATAAGCGAATGGGTACAGCACAACCGCCCAGTTACGATAGCGTTGCATGGTGACTGTGATACTCGCCACAGTGGAGTATAAAGTCAGTTCGGCTAGAAATAGCCGAATTGTGACTGCTCATCTGCCACAGTAGACGCAAAAATTAAAATTGCGTTAGCGTAAGTTAAAAAAGAAACGAGCATAAGCGAAGTTTCAGATGGCTGAGGCCATCTTTGCATTGATATTAAGTAGTGTATATGCAATTGCCACATGATCCCTTAAAAACTAAAGAAGTTATCGAATATGTTGATAATATTCTGGTAAAACTTAATTATACCGACTTGGATAATTTTAGTGTAACGCAATTCGAGTCCGGTTGGCGGACTTGGTTGTCTAATTCTTCTTACAATAAAATAATTGGGTTGGAAAGTATGGAACATTGTGCTTTTTGTCCAGGAACTACTGACGCATTTGGCGAATTCATTTCTCGATACCATAACAATAGAATTAGAGTAAGCAGAAGTGACTTTATTATAACACGAGTATTGTCTAAAGCATACGAGAGAAACTTATGTTACCTCGAAGATGACGAACTTCGTGCAGGAGATTCATTAATAATAAGTGTACCATTCTCTGGCAACGGTGCTATGCACCCAGAGTTCGATAAAATAATGGACACTTGTGATAGTTTAAACATTCCAGTGTTTATCGATGCCGCATACTTTGGCATATCTCATGGTATTACATACGACTTAACAAGGCCTTGTATAAAAGATATTGCAACTAGTTTAAGTAAAAACTTTGTAGGTAATCCTATGCGACTAGGTATACGTTTTACAAAAGATCGTATCGATGATAGTATTACTATTGCACTGCTTGGTGCAAATATATTTGACAAAGTTAATGGTTACATTAGTTCGGAACTACTTAAAAAGTTTCCACAGGACTGGCTAATAGAGAAATACATGGACAAAAGCAAAACTGTATGTAAAGAATTAGGACTACAACCAACAAATACATTAACATTGGCTATTGGTAACGATTCTATGCAAGAGTATAAAAGAGGGGATTATATTCGTGTCTGTATCTCGAACCACTTATCTAAATAGTATAAAAGACAAAGACTACAGTTGGATTGGCAACATTAAAGCAGATTGGTCAGCAATACAACAAGAATGTAAACAAACAGTACAAGATCATCCTGAATGTTGGCAAACACTTGTAGGTAAACGTGATTCTTGGGATAAAATGGGTGAAGGCCTTAATAAAGAATTAGAAAAACATAAAGAATCAGGATACAATCCTCAAAATACTCGACATTGGGAAACAACAACTATTCAACCCAAGGTAGAAATGTCGTGGGAAAAGGAAATTATGGATCAATTGCCATTAATTAATCCTACTAGTAGGCCGACACTACAACCGCCAGGCAATATAATGCCATGGCACCAAGATAGATTTTTTTATTTTAAACGAAATAACCCTGGCCAGGAAGAATTTGTTGTAAGATACATACTATTTCAAACAGATTGGCACAATGGACATTTATTACAAGCAGGTAATTCATTTGTATCACACTGGAAAGCAGGTGATATTTTATTATGGTACCCTGATCGTTGGCATTTGTCTGCTAACGTAGGAACTGAAGACAAATGGACTTGTACCGTAACTGGAATATTAAAAGAAGAAGTATGAAAACTTTTGTATATGGCGATTCATTTAGTAATGCCGAATGGTGTAAGTGTACTACAGATAAAATGTGGTATGCACCTTTAGTATCAGGTGAACTAGTTGATAGAACACGTGAAGGCGCCAGCACCGAGGAAATGTTTTTATTAGCAGTAAATGATGCTGTTACTAATTCTAATGCAAGATTTATATTAGCAACTGGTATGATGTATTCTAGATTAATGTTGTATAAAGATTGTTTGTACGACAACGAACAAATCCGGGACGGATCACTTACAGACTGTTTGCCATATTTTGACACACAACGTTTAGATAAAAATTTACACGTAGGAATTTTTCATCATACACTAGTATGGGCAAAATATCTTACTAATATTGTAACATTTAAAAGTTTAATGGACTCAAGATCACACGAATGGTTAGCAGTACATATGCATACTGATAAAAAAGATTATCAAAGTCCGTCGAATCCTATGATACTACCATTATTAAAAACTACAGCAGATATGGTCAACTATGTTGATCAGCGACATTCATGTTATAGTGTATGCCAACAGGCAGAAATAAAACCACGGGACTATGATCAACACGGTTACAATGGACATCATTCTGCAGAAGGACAACAATACTTTAGCAAACATGTATTAAAAGTTTTACAAGAAAGGAACATACTGATATAATGGAAATTCTTTGGGATCACACGTTTGGCAAACAAGAACATCAGGATCTTGTAGTATGCAACCCTATGGCATTTGTTGAGCCAAGCGAAGAAGAAGAAGCATTAGCAACAGGATGGTTGGCGTTAGACGAACCTGTTGACAACAAAGAAGTTTTTTATCAATCTAGAAGCACTAGAATAAATTTTGAACGTTATAAACCTCGTTTCAAAAAACCTCAGTACAAAGGTCAAAATATCAAATACAAAATTATTGATGCATCGGAAATGGTAAAATTGTTAAGCCTACCATCAATATACAAAAAGTATATGTTACGTAAAAAATTCAAACAAGATTACAATCCATTTGGGAATTATCATAGACGAGATCAATTTATGATTTTTTATATAGGAACAGCAGACAATATAGTTGGCTTTACTAAACAAAAAAGATATTCTTTTGGAGATGACCATCATGTGGACATAGACGATATTGATATGTTGCAGTGTAGTGGAGTTGAAAGTGTTATTCATGCTAACATTTTACCTATAGGTTCGGAATGTTTAGAACTAGAGTTACAATGGGCGGATCAATCTAGAATACCTTACTACTATCTAGGATCTGGATACGAACAAAGTTCTGAATACAAGGCTAAATGGCAAGGATTTGAATGGTGGACTGGTACCGAATGGAGTAATAATAAAAGACAATATCGTAGATTGTGTAAAAGAGATTCTAAACTTACTGAATTTTCTTCTCTCGGAAACCTTTCACTGATTCGAGATAAGACTTAGACCAATTTTTATAATAAGGTCCTGACTCTAACATTTTAGAAAACTTATTCACTTTACTTAATAGTTGTACAAAGAAACAAATATACATACCATTATTAAGTTTAGCATCTTTAACATACTCATCAATTTCAGGATGATCTTCTAATATTACAACGTCATGTTTCATGAAATATGTATTAAGGTCTTTTGCAATTTCAGTTGTTTCTTTGGCCGTGAAATGATCTGCAGGCAATATCAAACACAAAACATCTTTTTCTTCAAAATCAAAATTAAAAATTTCTTGATACAAGGTTGCGTAAGAAGTTATGCTACCCATTTCTTCAAAATGCACTTTATTTTCTAGTATGGCTTTCTTTGCATATGGGCAAGGCGGTAGGTTACCAAATGCCGGGTGCGGCACAGTAACAAAATCATTAATCCAATTCAGGATTTTCTGGGTTGGGGTCTGTTGAGTCATCTCGGATTTCTTTAATCTTATTTAATGCTTCTTTCAAGAGGCCTTCTTTAGTTTCGAGTTTGGCATGTAGTTGAACAATTTCTTTGTCCTTTTCAGCAATTCTATGGCCAACACTTTTAACATCTTGTGTTGCATGTTCCAACTTTAATGTAATTTGCTTTATCCTTCGTTCTTTAGACGAAATGGTCTTAGACAAAGAGTCCTTCTCTTCTTGAAGGTCTGCTATTGTGGCTTTAAGTTCTTGAACTAGATCCCTATCTGACATTATGTTTTATAATTATCCTGAATTTTTAACATCAATATAGTATACTATAATTTAGAAGAACGGCTGACCTGTTTTTTTGGTAGTATCGAGGTTTTCTTTTACCAATTGACTTATTATTTGTCTTTCATCCGGAGACAAACTTAATCCTTCTTGCCATGTTACTCCTCCACGCATATACCAACATAATTTTAATATTTCCATTTTAAAGTTTTTTGTTTGGTTATCAAGGTCTTTTAGGTATGCTATAATATCAGAATCCGATTTAGAAAGTAATGTTATCCGAAAAAATTTGAGTTATCGAACGTTACGGGTACCTCGTATGTTGCTGATACACCCTTTTTAATTTGTTCTTCAGATGCTTTTATCTGTATTGGTTTAATTTGACTTTGAAGTCGAAGTTCTGACAAGTTTTTTTCTATTTCACTTGTAGTTTTTGCATCACAATTATCAATGAAATCTGCAATTTGTTTTTTATCAGAAACTACTTCACCTGCAGGCGTTGTAATTTCTTTAATCGAATCAACAATTATTGAAAAATTTACTGCATTAATTTTTTTATAACTTTCAGCAAATTTATCGTTCTTTGCTTTATCAGACAATCCACTATCAGCAACACTATTATACATTTTTTGTTGTTCAAATTGAGCAATTTGTATTCTAGTTAATTGCTCGTAAGTTAAAGGATCAATTTTAATATTAAATCCTGTAGATGTTTTTGCTTCGTCTTTAATCACAATATTTCTTATTGAATCTAATAATGCAGGCAAATTTATTGTAGTTTGCGTTTGTTCGTTAGTAACCGGAACGTTGTATGATATATCCATTGTTTCCCCATACGTGGCAATTCTGATAGCCAACATAATTGTATCAGTATCATAATTAACCATTTTCCAGGGATTTTTAAAATTAGGAATACAACTTTTGATAACATCAACAGTTGCTTGACCATTCATCATAGCATCAGGCGTCTTAAATGCCATTTCATCTTTTGCTGTCATAGGCAACACAGGAATCTCACCAGATTCTGTAGGTGTAAAAGTTTCTTGATTATAATATCTACCTTTTGATGGTAACGTAATATAAATCTGAGGCTGTCTGTAATATTTGCCTAATGGGTTATTTTCTGTCATTTTTTGTTCTATAAATATACATTAGTTGCGTATATATGTCAATATTTATATACATATAAAATGATGAGAAATAAAACCGTATGGCTGATTTTGATAGAGAATTAAAAGAAATATTTGAAGGTATTGGTAAAGATGTATCTGCGGTGCGTAAAGCATTAACAGGAACAAACAAAAGTATTCTAGAAAATACAAAAAATAACAAGGCTCATGCCGCATCTCAAAAAGTACTTTTGAGTATGTTGCGACAACATCAAAAACTTCTTAAGGAACGTGGAGAATTAACAGAAGAGTTAAACGACGAACTCGAAGAGCAGATCAACGCAATAGAAAGATCTACCAAAGCAACTAACAAGGCGGGCAGTTCCTCAATAACTTTCACTGGCATAATCATAAAGGCTATAAAATGGATTGGCAGTTTTGTTGCGGGTGCGGCGGAAATTGCCCTTCAATTCGCCAAAACAAGTTCAAACATCAAAGGCTTTCAAGATGCAGTTGATGCCGGGTTTGACAAAATACCAAAGTTAGGGCCAGTATTTTCAAGACTCGGAGGGGAACTTGATGACAACGTACAACTTTTTAGAGGACTTGCAAACTCAGGAGCATCATTTGGCTCGTCTATTACGAGATTAAGAATGGCGGCTTATGATGCAGGAATGCCATTGATGCAATTCCAAGAATTAATTGAAAAAAATACAGGAACACTTGCAAGAATGTTTGGTTCAGTCGATCAAGGTGTACTTCAATTTGTAGAATTAGGTAGAGGCCTTAGACGTTTTCAAATGGACGAATTAGCAAAATTTGGAATTACAATGGAGGACGCAAATGAGTTTCTAACAACATATACTGAACTTGAAAGAGCGAGAGGACAGTCACAAGGTATGACAGCGTCCAAACTGTTAGAAGGAACTAAAGCATACACTAAAAATTTAGTACTTCTTAGTAAGTTAACAGGAGAAAGTGTCCAAGATCTTGACAAAAGACAAAGAGCATTGGCGGCCGATGGTGTGTTCCAGGCTAAACTGGCACAGATGGATGCAAAACAGGCACAAAGAGTTCGGAATGCGTTGGATTTATTACCTGAAGGTGCTCAACAAGCCGCAAAAGAAATTATAGGGTTAGGTGCACCAATCAGTGACACTGCTAGAGGATTAGAAGTTTTATCAAATGGACAATTTAGTAAAACGTTAAAAGATTTAATGTCTGGTGCTGAAATTGATTTAGTAGAAGCAAGTAACATTTTCAAAGTAATGGGTTCGCAAATAATTAAGTCAGGCGACGCGGCGGCAAGTGCGGCATTAGTAGGAAATACGATGCTAGGTGGAGCCTTAAATGTTGGTGCGGCCATGGCTGGTGAAAAAACGTCAAGAGAAGAAATAGAGAAACAAATAGCGGCAAGACAGAAAGATAATATAGAAAAAATGGTTGGCATGTCATCTGCTTTAGACAGAACAACCTACGAAGTTAATAGATTAGGTACAATAATGCTAGAAAAAACATTATTCGCCAAAGACAGTCCTTTAGGAAAAATGTTAGAAAAATATGTAGACTCCGGTGGAGAGACAGAAAAGATGCTCGTGGACCAAGGAGAAAAATTTATCAATAGTCTTAGTAGTTATTTCTCTGATAAAGATAGTATCGCCTCGAGGAAAAAATGGGATAAAATGACAGATGACGATGCCGCAACGACATTCGGAATGCAGGGTATGTTGCAATTAAATACCGGTTCCGGCGGGTTCAAGGATTTTGGGTCTGGAACTCCAGCGGTATTGCATGGTGTGGAAGCAGTGGTTCCAAAGAATGACATCTCGCAACTGACCAAGGAACTGATTGGCCTCGGTAAACCAGTGTCTAAAGCGGCAAAAGCCGAAATGGCAACAGTGACCAACAACAACAGCACAACTAACGTAGATACAAATGCCAACGTAGTGGAGTTGAAAAGCATGAATGTTACTATGACTAAACTTGCAGAATTAAACAAAAAGGTCGAACAACACTTAAATACGCTAGTAACGATAGGTGCATTGACAGAAAGAAATACCAAAAACACGCAAAATAATCTTGCAAATATGAGTGGATCTCTTATATAATAAAGTATGGCTTGGAAAAAATATTTTAAAGACGCAAACTTATCACCAATATCAGGTGAGAAAGTCCCTAACTTTGCAAAAAGAAATTACAGTTCTTATTTGCCTGATGTTTATACAGGACATCCAAACAGAATACAAAGATATTTTCAATATGACCAAATGGATTCAGACAGTGAAATCAATGCGGCATTAGACATACTTGCAGAATTTTCAACACAACGTAATACAGAAAACGAGACACCTTTTGACATTGTGTTCAAAGACGAAAGTACAGAACACGAAGTAAAACTTTTAAAGAAAGCACTTCAACAATGGACAAAAGCAAACAAGTTAAACAAAAGAATTTTTAGAATATTTAGAAATGCATTAAAATATGGAGACTGTTTCTTTGTTAGAGATCCAGAAACTTACAAATGGTTGTTTATTGACAATGCTAAAGTAGATAGAGTAATTGTAAACGAGTCAGAAGGCAAACAACCCGAACAATACGTTATAAGAGATATCAATCCAAACCTACAAAGATTAAGTGCTACACAAATTACACCAAACCAAACTTATGGTGGCGGCGGAACAACCGGTGGTGGTACAGCGGCATACGGTCAAAGTTATGCAAATGCAGGTGCAACAAATAATATGACAGGATTTGCTGGTGCTACAGGTGGTAGATTTTACAGAACAATGAATGCGTACAACATTAATGCAGAAAACGTTGTACATATGAGTATGTCAGACGGAATGGATAACCTATTCCCATTTGGACAATCAGTATTAGAACAAGTTTTCAAAGTTTACAAACAAAAAGAATTATTAGAAGATGCAATTATAATTTACAGAGTACAAAGAGCACCCGAACGTAGAGTATTTTATATTGACGTAGGAAATATGCCTACACACTTGGCTATGCAATTTGTTGAAAGAGTTAAAAACGAAATTAATCAAAGAAGAATTCCAAGCACATCGGGTGGTGTAAACTATATCGATGCTACGTACAATCCAATGAGTATTAATGAGGATTATTTCTTTCCACAAACAGCAGAGGGAAGAGGATCTAAAGTTGATACACTACCAGGTGGAACTAACTTAGGTGAAATTGATGACCTTAAATTCTTTACAAACAAACTGTTTAGAGGTTTAAGAATACCAAGTTCTTATCTACCAACTGGTCCAGATGATTCACAACAACAATATAATGATGGTAGAGTAGGTACTGCATACATTCAAGAATTAAGATTTAACAAATATTGTGCAAGATTACAAAGTATGTTAAATCCAACATTTGATGAAGAGTTTAAATTATGGATTAAATCAAAAGGTTACAACATTGATAACGGAATGTTTGAATTAAAACTTAATCCACCACAAAACTTTGCACAATACAGACAAACAGAAATGGACCAAGCACGTATACAATCATTTACACAGGTTGCAGAACTACCATATATGAGTAAACGTTTTGCGTTAAAGAGATTCTTAGGACTAACTGAAGAAGAAATGGCAAGAAATGCCGACCAATGGGCAGAAGAAAATAATGTGCCTCAAGGTAAGAAAACTAAAGCAAACCAATTAAGAGGTGTTGGAGTTACACAAGCCGGTATTGCTGGCGACTTAGATCAGTTTGAAGAACCAACTGCAGAACCAGAAGCGCCATCACCAGAGGCTCCAGGCATGGGAGCACCAGGACAAACACCAGGAGGCGGTGGTACAATACCAGGTGGCACAGGTGGAGGAACACCTGTATAAGGTTAAATACGATTATGAAACTAACGGAATTCTTCAATCATACTGAAAATGGATTCGAGCAAGACAAAAACTACGAACCTGAAAATGACATTTCAATATTAGACAAGGATGACACTAGAAAAACACGCCTAACACTAAACGATATAAATTCAATGAGACTAGCATCTGAGGAACACGATGCTCAACAGAAAGATGAAGCCGTATTTGTTCAAAAAATGTACGGACAAACAGCCACAGACGATAACTTAACGTTATAATGTCAGACATAGCATTCGTATTAGGGAATGGCGAATCCCGAACAGGAATTCAAATAGAAGATTTAAAACAACACGGAACAGTATATGCCTGTAATGGTGTATATAGAACTGATAAACCCGACTACTTAATTGCTGTTGATCCTAAAATGATTTTAGAACTTGCCGAGGGTGATTACATTATTAACAATAAAGTATGGTCAAACTTCAATGCACAATATAACAAACACCAAAAAATACTAGACAATATAGAGTGGTTTAGACCTAGTTTAGGTTGGTCTAGTGGTCCTACAGCACTGAGAATGGCTTGTGATCATGGATATAAAGAGATTTACTTGCTAGGTTTTGACTACCAAGGTCATAATAATGGAAAAGGTTTCAAGTTTAATAATCTTTTCAAAGATACTAGAAACTATAAAAAAAGTAAAGATGAAGCAACATTCTACGGGAATTGGATGAACCAAACTAAAAAATGCTTAAAAGAATTTTCTACTATACAATTCCACCGTGTGATACCAGACGGTTGGTTTACTCCAAAAGATCTAACATGGAATAAAAATTTAACTCATCAAACTACAGACGAATTTCTACAAAAGTTTAATTTACAAAAAAAATCATAAAAAGCGCCTTTTTCACACCGTTTTTAGCACCATTTTTATCATTTTATTGTAAATACTAACGCTTATAAGTACAAATCGATATTAAACAAGGAGCATGTGTAAAATGTCAAATAATAAATTTGAATCGTTATTAGAATTACTAATCAACGAAGAAAACGATAAAGCAGAAGCACTTTTCCATGAAATAGTAGTAGAAAAATCAAGAGATATCTACGAAGGTTTAGCGGAAGATCCTGCAAAAGAAGAGTCTAAAGAAGAAGTTAAAGAGACTGAAGCATCTGACGAAAAGAAAGATGAAGAAGTTAAAGAAACTGAAACTGAAACTAAAGACGAAGAAGTTAAAGAAACTGAATCTACTGAAGTAAAGAAAGATGAAGTTAAAACTGATGAGTCTATACCTACAGTTGCAACTCAAGTTGCACCTCAAAAAACTGAAGAAGAGTCTATAGAAGAAGTTGGTGGCGATGCTACTGACGAACTAGTAAAAGACATCTCTTCTGATGAAGAAGGCGAAGGCGAGAGAGCGGCTGACGATATGGCGGCTGATATGGATGCTGACGCAGAAGAAAAACCAGAAGGCGATGTTGAAGACAGAGTTGTTGATTTAGAAGATGCTTTAGATGAATTAAAAGCAGAATTTGAAGCAATGATGGCAGGCAAAAACGGTGACGAAGAACAAGAAGAAGAAGCCGTTCAAATGCCAGTAGAAACTCCAATACAAATGCCAGTTGAAAGCAAAGAAGAAACTAAGGAAACTGTTAAAGAGTATGTAGATAAAAAATCTGCAGACAACAGTGACCAATCTGACAAAAAAGCGTCACCTATTAGTACAACTAACAAGCCTTTAAATAGTGCTAATGCTAGAGGTATTAACCAAGGTGGTGAAGATTCAGATAAACCGGCACCAACTGCACAAAAAATGGGCAAATTTGCAAACACTCCAGGGCAAGAAAAACATCTTAGCAAAGATGAAAAGAAAGCCGACAATACGGACCGTTCTGACAAATCTGCTAAATCTCCAATTACTAATAAAAAATAATTGTAGATTAAAAAGGAGTTTGGTATGTCACTATATCTTAGAGAACATCTAACCTACGATCAGGCGAGAGTACAGATCTTACACGAAGGCGCTGAAGGCAAAGATTTGTACATGAAAGGTATCTGTATTCAAGGAGGCATTAAGAATGCTAACCAAAGAGTTTACCCAGTAAATGAAATTGGCCAAGCAGTTAAAACACTTAATGATCAGATCGGATCAGGTTATTCTGTTCTAGGAGAAGTAGATCATCCCGACGATTTAAAGATTAATTTGGACCGTGTATCTCACATGATTACTGAAATGTGGATGGACGGACCAAATGGATATGGTAAAATGAAAATTTTACCGACACCAATGGGTCAACTTGTCAAAACTATGTTGGAATCAGGTGTGAAACTAGGCGTATCTAGTAGAGGAAGTGGTAACATTTCTGAATACGGAAACGGCGAAGTTTCAGACTTTGAGATCATCACAGTTGATGTTGTGGCCCAACCTTCGGCACCAGGTGCTTACCCAACGCCAATTTATGAACATCTTTTAAACACAAAAGGTGGTAATATGGCAAAAGGGTTGGCGGCTGAAGTGAGAAATGATGCAAAAGCACAAAAGTTCCTCAAAGAGGCACTAACAAACATAATAAAGGACCTAAAATAACATGATTGATGCAATATCAAAACTAGTTGAATCAGGTGCTATTTCAGAAGACGTTCAAAAGAGCATCCAAGAAGCATGGGATTCAAAAATAAAAGAAAACAAAGACGTAGTAGGTGCTGAGTTAAGAGAAGAGTTTGCTAAAAGATACGAACATGACAAGTCAAACATGATCGAAGCAATCGATAAAATGATGACTGAGAAGTTATCTGAAGAGATTAGCAAATTTGTCGAAGACAGAAAAGCACTTGCACAAGAAAAAATTACTTACAAAGAAAACGTAGGTAAACATTCTGCTAAATTAGAGAGTTTTATACTTTCTAAATTGTCAGAAGAGTTAAAAGAACTACACGGCGACAGAAAAGGTGTTCATGAAAACTTTAAGAAAATGGAAGAGTTCGTAGTAAATGCTCTTGCAAAAGAAATTAAAGAGTTCCATGAAGACAAAAAAGGCGTTGTGGAGACGAAAGTTAAACTAGTAGCCGAAGCCAAAAAACAAATGGCTAAGATGAAAGATGCTTTCATAACAAGATCTGCTAAAGTTGTAGAATCTGCTGTTAATAAAAAACTTGCTGAAGAATTAAAAACTCTTAAGGAAGACATTACAGCGGCGAGAACTGTCAACTTTGGTAAGAAAATATTCGAAGCGTTTGCTTCTGAGTACCAGAGTTCTTACTTAAATGAGAAATCTGAGACTGCGAAGTTAATGAGAGTTGTGGATGAAACTACACTTAAATTAAAAGACGCTGAGAAGGCTGTCGAAGAAAAACAAGCGGTGATTGAGTCAAAAGATGTCGAATCTAAAAGACAAGCAGACTTGATGGAACGCAAGGAAAAGATGGCCGAAATGCTCAAACCATTGGGCAAAAACAAGAGTGAAGTTATGGCTCAACTACTTGAAAGTGTACAAACTAACAAGTTGCAGGCTTCATTTGACAAGTATCTACCTCACGTAATGGCGGACAAACCAGTTGCAGAACAGAAGAAAGTTATTTCTGAAGCAGTTGGCGACAGAGCGGTGAGAGAAGATGCTGACTTAACTAATATCCGTAAGTTGGCGGGTATATAATAAACACTAAGGGGAAAAGATCAAATGTCAGAAATATTTGAATCTAAGTGGGCAGAAACTAAAACTGCTCTAACTGAAGGTTTAGCAGGCAACAAGAAAAAGACTATGGATGTAGTCTTAGAAAATACTAAAAGATATTTGTCAGAGCAGGCGACTGCTGGGGCAACTTCTGCTGGTAACGTTGCTACGTTAAACCGTGTGATTCTTCCAGTAATACGTAGGGTTATGCCTACTGTTATAGCGAACGAGATTGTTGGTGTACAACCAATGACTGGTCCGGTTGGACAGATCCACACACTAAGAATAAGATATGCAGATACAGTAAGTTCTAATACAACTGCTGGTGAAGAAGCATTATCTCCATTCAAAATTGCGAAAGCATACTCTGGTAACCAGAATAATACTACTCCTAAAGGGGCTTCTACAGCATCTTTAGAAGGTACTGGTGGTAAGAGACTATCAATCCAAATCTTGAAACAACCGGTTGAAGCGAAATCTAGAAAATTAAGTGCTAGATGGACTTTTGAAGCGGCTCAAGATGCACAAGCACAACAAGGGATTGATGTTGAAGCAGAAATCATGGCGGCATTAGCACAAGAAATTACTGCTGAGATCGACCAAGAAGTAATTGGTTCATTAAGAACATTAGCAGGAAGTGCTTCTGAAACTTTTGACCAATCTGCTGTATCTGGTACTGCAACATTCGTTGGTGATGAACACGCGGCTTTGGCTGTGTTAATCAACAGAGTTGCTAACCAAATCGCAACAAGAACAAGAAGAGGCGCTGGAAACTACGCTGTAGTATCTCCAACTGCTTTAACAGTTCTTCAATCTGCAACAACTTCAGCATTTGCAAGATCAACTGAAGGCGCTTTTGAGGCTCCAACAAATACTAAATTTGTAGGAACTCTTAACGCTTCTATGAGAATTTACGTCGACGCATACGCGGCAGACGCAACTTCTGTACTAGTTGGTTACAAAGGTGCTAGTGAGGCAGACGCTCCGGCGTTCTACTGTCCTTACATACCTTTGATGTCAAGTGGTGTTGTTCTTGATCCATCTACTTTCGAACCAGTTGTTGGTTTCCTAACAAGATACGGTTATGTTGAATTAACAAACACTGCATCTTCACTGGGTAACGCGGCAGACTACGTTGGATTAGTAGCGATCACATCAGGTAACTTAAAATTCAAATAATCCACGGATTATTTTATTTTCAAAAAGGGCGGCAGAAATGTCGCCCTTTTTTTTTGGCGGTGGCATTTGTAATTTAAATATCAACGTGCAATATTGTTTTCATCATATACCAAAAACAGCAGGTTCAAGTTTACAATTAAGATTAGCACATAGAGAATCAATTGGACAATTACCAAAAGGTTCAACTCTAATTGTATATCCTTTATATGACAAAATAAGATTTTATAGAGTAAGTAATGATCCAGATTTTAATTCTAATGAGCCAATCAAGACTGCATTTTTAAGAACATACAAAAATAAAACAGATGGAGATGCAACAATAGTTTGTGGACATTATACAAACATAACCCAACCAGGTAACCATTATGTTTGGTTAAGAGAACCTTTATATAGAGACATATCACATTTCAATTATGATTGTAAATTTGATAATGAGTTAAGCAGAGATTTTCCTACACATGTATCAGCAATGAGTGGCAATTTTCTTGTGTTATGGTTATATGGCAAGTATTGTGGTAAACATGATTCACCTACAATGGAACAAAGATACAATCATGTTAGAAAAGTTTTAAAAGAAAAATTTAAAAAAGTTTATGATTCAGATAAGTTTGAAGAGTCATGGACTGAATTGGCAAAAGAATTAAAAGTTTCTGTTAACCCAAAATTGAATTCTAATCAATCTGACAAAGATTATAATGTTATACAAAAATTTAGCGATTTATCTGATAATTTTAAAAATTGGCACAGAGAGTATAACCACTACGATTATCTTTTATATGAAGAGTTCTGTGTGTAGTTAAAGAAAATAATTTCATACTCATACCAGTCACAGACCAAATAAGGTAGTTTTATTGACTGCACACGGGTCTAAATAATTGACAGATTCATAAGAATCTTTAAACATCAAGGGAGGTCCAACTATGGATTATCTTAAGACTATAAAGGATTGGGCAAAAGGTATTGCTGACTGCGGTGTTTCTTTAATCGCGTTGGGAATCGTTTTAGAGGTCCTTTTTAACGGTCAAGGTATTCCGTTCTGGCCAAACGTTTCTGTAATAGGAAATGTTCAGGGCGTACTGCAAGGCTTTTCAGATCAAGGTCTGATAGGGTTGGTAGCAGTTTGGATTTTATATCATATCTACAATAGAAAATAATATAAATCTAGAAATACGATAGCCTCAAAGGTGGTGTATAAATTTAACGGATTGTATGCACCACCTTTTTTTGTACTCACATTAAACACAACAAATTTTGGTAAATACATACAGTTCAACAGAGCCGCACAATAAAGTGCGGACTTATGCGGAAATAACCGCGTAGTGAGTAGAACTCACATCAGGCTCTGAACAAGGAGAAAAAAAATGGGAAGACCAATCAAAAAAAGTAAACTAGCGGGTGCGGCCAATATATTTGGTTCAGCCGATCTAGCAGGAAAAATCGCAGTAACGGCTTATAGACCATCAAGTGGTGCTAAGGTAGATTCAACTACTGCATACATTGTTTCACAAAGAGGTTCTAAGTTATTCAAAATACACTTAGAAGATTCAACTGAAGCAGTATATGAATTGAAAGCAGTTGCTCCAGGATCATTAGCAAACTCGTCTAACCAGTTCTGTGTTCAAGTTATATTGAATGACTCAACAGTTGCATACGTTGAAAAGTTCTACAACAGAACAATTCACTATGTTACTGCGGCTGGCGCGGCAGGTACTGTGACATACTCACTAGGAGTTGAAGGAACTGACGAAGCACAAGCAGGCGCAGGCATCGGCTCTATAGACGTTAGATAATAATCTACAACACATGCTTATTTGGGGGAGTTTTTTACTCCCCCAATTCTTTTATAAATACTAGCAAATGTCTAAAACTTTACGTACATCAGGTGATTATACCATTACAGCAGGGGACGGGTGGAACTCGGGTTCTGGTGCAAATTCTATTACACTTGATAGTTTGAGCGTAAGTATAAATGGAAATTTAACAGTTGGTGGTGCTACATCAACAATAAGCACAACAAATACAGTAGTTGAAGATAATATTTTAGAATTAAACACAGGCGCAACTGCAAATACCAACAGTGCAGGAATTATAGTTGAAAGAGGATCTACAGGAAACAATGCGGCAATTCTTTGGAAAGAAGATACAGATAGTTTTGTACTTGGTACTACAACTGCCACAGCGGCAGATAAGTCTAGTGCAATAACAGTAGCCGCCGGTGCTTTGGAAGTAGCGGCTTTGACTGCTACCACTGGAACATTTAGTGGTGCTGTAACAAGTGGTGGTGCAACAATATCAGGTGCATTAACAGCAACATCGTTAACAACAAACACAATAGCATCTAATGGATCAAACGCAGAATTAAGTATACAGCCAAGTGGTACTGGTGATGTATTAATAAGTGCATTAAGAATTAATGGTACTACACTTGACAGTTCAGACTCAACAAAAATTACAATAGCAGAAGCAGTAGATGTTACTGGCAACACTTCCTTAGGTGGAACACTAGGAGTAACTGGTACAACAACTTTATCAGGATCTTTCCAGAAAGCAGTACACACTTTTGTGGCAACAGACGCTATAACATCGGCGGAACACGCAGGAAGATTATTATTGCTTGGAGAGGTTGGTGGAAACGCAGATGTGGTACTTACACTACCAGATGCTACAGGATCTGGAGACGTATACGAACTTGTAGTTACTGTGCATATGGCATCTAATACATATAAAATACAGGCACCAGATGCAGACAACACAATAACTGGACAAGTACAATACTTAGACGAAGACGGAACAGCAGTAACATCATTTCCATCAGTTGCGGCATCAGATACTATTACACTTAACGGTGGTACACAGGGTGGATTGGTAGGAGATACTTTGACACTAATTGATATTGCCGCTAATAAATGGATGATAAGAGGCCTCATGAGAGTATCAGCAGGTGCCAATCCATCAACACCATTTTCTGAAGCAGTGAGTTAATAGATGAGATATAAAGAAATAGATATTAATATAAAAGCAATTCCTGATGCAGAAGACGAAGCACTTTTAAATCAATTAATTGGTGCAAAAAAAGCATCTGTCTCAACAGATACAGAAGAAAAACCTGCAAACAATAACTCAAATAATCCAGGTAAAGTTGATTCCGATGATCCAAATACAAAACCACCAATGTATCCTATGCAACAAGAATTAGAACTTAAAAAACAAGATGCAGGAAAAGATTTAGCACATTTTGACAACATAGTACAAGATGCTGACGAACAAGCAGAAGACGAAATTGCAAGAAAAGATGGCCCTTTAGTACAACAACCAGAAAATTCAGACGGAGATAATCCTGGTGTGCCAAAAGAATTAAAAAATAAACAGCCAAAGAATGAAAGTGAATTTGTACAAAGACTAAAAACATTATCTGGCCAAAATTAAGGAGCGTAAATGGCATTTAGAAAACTAGTAGGTTCATATAAAGATTACGATATATCCACACACATCATTGAACACGGTTACCTAGCAGTAGACGTCGATACAGGAAGTTTAAGACTAGGTGATGGTACTACACAAGGAGGAACAATTATTACTTCTGGAAGTGGTGGTACCTTAACTGTTCAAGAAGAAGGCTCTTCATTATCAACTGCGGCCACAACTTTAAACTTTGTAGGTTCTGGGGTCACAGCAACAGGTACAGGTGGAACTAAAACTATTACTATTAGTGGTGGTTCAAGTTCAAGTCTAGGTGATCTAAATGCGGTTGGATCAACATTAACAGCACCTTCGAATGCAGATTTAACATTAAAAACTGCAGGATCAGGTAGTGTTGTTGTTGATGATACTTTTAAAATAGGATCAGGAGCAAGTGTAACAACAATATTAGACGAAGATGACATGAGTTCTGATAGTGCCACAGCACTAGCAACCCAACAATCAATCAAAGCATATGTTGATAATAACAGTGGCGGTGGTGGCAGTACAGGAGATATTTCGTTTGTTGGAGCAACTATTTCAGCACCTTCAAATGCACCCTTAACATTAACTTCTTCTGGTGCGGCAGTTCAAATTGAAGGATTAAGTATTGCAGGAAACGTTATTAGTACAACAGATTCAAGTGCAGGAATTGAAATTACAGGAAATTTAATACCAAGTGCTAATGGGGTATATCAATTAGGAAGTTCTAATCGTAGATGGCAAACAGTATATTTGTCCGCAGAAACAATTGATTTAGGTGGAGCAACTATTTCATCAGACGGAACAGGTACTATTGCTATTGCGGCAACTGGTGCTACACTACCAAGTGGATCTAAAGTAGGTGTTCAAGGTATACAGTTACAAGGGAAAACTTCTGCAACTGCAAACAGACCTATACAGTTAGTAAATGTGTATACTAGTGATGGCAGTACTTCGCTTACTGATTCTCAACTTTTGGCAAAATCAGCAGATTTTGAGTTAGAATTTAATGGCACTGTGGAAGAAGTACCTGTATTCACTGAAGCAGGACAATCCTTTACATTGGCAAACGGATCTGCACTATCTACACAATATACGTCTAGAGTGACATTGTTTCAATTCTAATTTAACCATAAATATTACTATAATAAAGCAAAGGGGAATGCATCCAACGAGTACAATAAGGTTGGGCACAGAACTAATTTATGGCGGATAAAACACCGGTACGGGTAGTCTATAACAATTCTAATGTGGCCACTGGATTGGCAGAATTCCAGTCGGGCGAAACAGTTCCAGTAGCAAGTGGTGGTACGGGTCTTTCATCAATTGGTTCAGCAGGTCAGGTATTAAAAGTAAATGCGGCAGGTTCTGGATTAGAGTTTGGTGCAGAAGGTGATATCTCTATTACAAATTTAGTAGCACCCACAAACGCAGATTTAACATTCACAACATCAGGTACAGGTAACATAGTTCTTGATGCAGTAACAGTAAGAGGCACAACTTTTAGTGCGGCAGATTCAACAAAAATTACAATGGCAGAGGCACTTGACGTAACAGGCGCCTTGACCTTTAGTGGACTAACACTACCCACTTCAGACGGTTCTGCTAATCAGTTTTTAAAAACAAATGGCTCAGGTACACTATCTTGGGGTGATGTATCTTTAGGTGACTTAACAATAGTTGGCTCAACAATCACCTCGCCAAGCAACGCCAATCTAACTTTGGATCCAAGTGGATCAGGAAAAGTAAACATTAATGGTGCATATACACTACCATCTGCTGACGGTTCAGCAGGACAAGTATTACAAACTGACGGCTCGGGTGCAGTAACATTTGGTACAGTATCAGTTGGTGATTTCTCATTCGTAGGTTCAACAATGATCTCTCCATCAAATGCAAATATAACTTTAGATCCAAGCGGATCTGGTATCATTGCTCTTAATGCCAACACAACTATTACAGGAAATTTATCTGTTACTGGCACACATGGCAATGTAGTACTAGGAGAAGATGCTACAGTAATTTTTGAAGGTGCAAGTGATAACGCCAACGAAACAACACTTACAGTAATAGATCCAACAGCAGATAGGACAATTTCTTTACCAAACAAGTCAGGAACTTTGGCAACTACAGATGACACTGCTTTTCCAAATTCTACAACACCAACACACCCAGCGGCTTCGGGAGATGCAGATTTAGGCTCAAACCTAACTGATTCTATCACTGATGCATTTGGTGTTCCGAATGCTGATCTTTATGATCACATGGAACCCAGAGGATCAACAGTAACCGTTGATTTAGGAGCGTTTAGTTAATATATGTTTTTTACAATAAATATAAGGAATAGGAATTTATAATGCCAACAACACTAACATTTAGACGAGGAACTGCTACACAGAACAACTCATTTACGGGTGCGGCTGGCGAAATTACTGTAGATACTACAACTAATACATTAAGAGTACACGACAATTCAACTGCAGGTGGCCAATCGATTGTAGGTACTACAGCAACACAAACTTTAACAAACAAAACTTTAACTAGTCCAACAATTAACGGTGGTACTTTCAGTGGCACATTTACTGGTACAATATCGCCTGGACAAGTAACAACTAATTCAATAGTATCTAATGGATCAAATGCAGACATCAGTATCCAACCAAGCGGAACAGGTGATGTATTATTAAGTGCTTTAAGAGTAAATGGTACAACCTTAGACTCTGCAGATTCAACCAAAGTAACTATTGCAGAAGCAGTAGATGTTACTGGTGCTTTATCGGCCGGAACATCACTTGTAATTGCAGGTGACGGTGCAACAGTAACAGGTATTAAAGATGAAGACAATATGGCAAGTAACAGTGCAACAAAACTTGCAACACAGCAGTCAATCAAAGCATACGTTGATGGAGAAGTAGCAGGATTATCTCAAACTAGTATTTCACAAAACAACAGTAACGTTACTGTTGTAGACAGTGGTACAGGAAACGTTACAATTGAAGTAGACGGAACAGATAGAATCACAACAGTGGCGGCTACCACAACAACTGCCACAGGGCACAGCCTAGTAATTGGTGCAAGTAGTACCACAGTTGGTGGAAAAATAAAATTTCTAGAAGGTACTGACAATGGTACAAATGGAGTAACATTAATAGGAGCGGCTTCTACAGCAGATGTAGATGTTATTTTGCCTGCCGCGGCAGATACCTTAGTAGGTAAAGCAACAACAGATACATTAACGAATAAATCAATTGATTTAGGTAATAATACTTTAACAGGATCATTAGCAGAATTTAATAGTGCTTTACAAAGTGAAAGTTTTGTTTCTTTAACAGGAAGTGAAACATTAACAAATAAAATATTAACAACTCCAACAATAAGTGCACCTACAATAACAGGCACTGCTACAATAGGAGCAGTAACTACAAACGCAATTACATCTAATGGTTCTAATGCTGATATTTCAATACAACCAAGTGGTACTGGTGATGTTTTAATAAGTGCATTAAGAGTAAATGGTACAACATTAGACAGTTCAGACTCTTCAAAAATTACAATAGCAGAAGCACTTGATGTAACAGGTGCAGTTACTATTACAAGTGGAACAATTACAGGAATTACAGATTTAACAGTTGCTGATGGAGGTACAGGTGCAAGTTCATTTACTGATGGTGGTGTACTATTAGGTTCTGGTTCAGGTGCAATTACAGCCATGTCTGCTTTAGGTGACGGTGAAGTGATTGTTGGTGATGGATCAGGTGATCCTGTTGCTGAAAGTGGAGCAACGTTACGTACATCAATTGGAGTTGGTACTGGAGACAGTCCACAGTTTACAGGAATAGAATTAGGACACGCAACAGATACAACAATTACTAGAGCAAGTTCTGGTGATTTAAACGTTGAAGGAAATTTAATTTATAGAGCAGGAGGTACAGACGTACCAGTCACAGATGGTGGAACAGGTGCAAGTTCATTAACTGATAACGCAGTTCTAACAGGAACAGGCACATCGGCTATCACAGCAGAAGGAAATCTTTCTTTTGACGGAAGTACTTTGGCTGTAACCGGTGCCGTAACAATATCTGGTAATTTAAATGTTAATGGTGATACAACGACAGTTAGTTCAACTAATACTACAATTGAAGATAATATTTTAGAATTAAACACTGGCATTTCAGCCTCACACAATGATGCAGGAATTATAATTGAAAGAGGATCGACTGGTGATAATGCGGCGATTATATGGGACGAATCCGCTGATAAATTTGTAATAGGTACTACAACTGCTACAGCAGGAGACAAATCGGGTGGAATAACAATAACCGCCGGAGCATTAGGAGTTGCAGGATTAACAACAGGCTCAATAACAGCAAGTGGTATTGTAAAAACAGATGACACTACTGAAGCAACTACTACAACTGACGGTTCACTACAAACTGATGGTGGATTATCTGTAGCAAAAGACGCTGTTATAGGTGATGACCTTAAATTATTAAGTGACTCTGCTGTATTAAGTTTTGGTGGAGATTCAGATACAACTTTAACTCATACAGATGGTACAGGATTAACTTTAAACAGTACAAACAAATTAACATTTGGCGACGTCGCAACATTTATACATCAATCTTCAGATGGTGTAATGACAATAGACGGCGAAGCAACAATTGATCTTAATGCTTCAACTGCCGTTCTTGTCAGCAACGATTTAAAATTAAACAGTGATGCCGCTGTTTTAGGTTTTGGTGTTAACAACGAAATAACATTAACACACGTACACGACACTGGTTTATTATTACAAGATTCAGGCGGAACACCTACTTTACAATTACATGATTCAAATGAATCTATTGCTTCTGATGGAAGCAAAGTTATTATAACATCAGGTGGTACATCATTTAGTTTACCAACAGCAGACGGAGATGAAAATCAAGCATTAATTACAGACGGAGCAGGTACATTATCTTTTGGAACAGTTGGCTCTTTATCTGCAAGTGACGACGGTGCTGGTGTTACTATTGCAGATAAAAGAATTACATCAACAGCAAGAACAATTGATTCATGGCATTCAACATTCCAAGACAGTGTTTTATATTATGTTGTATCAAATGATCATTACGAAGACGCTGTAAACATACAAAAAGTTTCAGTATGTCATGATGATACCACAGCATACATTAGTTCAGCAGGTGCTCAATCAAAAGCATCAACAACAATGACGGCATTTACAGCGGCACTAGATAACGATATGGTTAGATTAAAAGCGGCAAGTTCAAATGCTGTTGGCGGTACATTATCTTTTTACAAATTTGGATTGGGAGACAACACATCAACTGGAACATCAGGCAATGTAATCATATCTCAAAACATAGATGTTGATTCAGCATCAGAATCACTTGTAAGTTTTGCTCATGGCACTTACAGAGGTGCAAAACTATTTGTATCAGTAAACAATGCTTCTAAAACAGAAGTAGGAAACGTTGAAGCACTTGTTGTTCATGACGGAAGTGATGCATTTATATCACAATTTGGTGGAATACAAACTGGAGATAATCCTTTGTTAACACTAACAGCGGCAATTGATGGCAGTAACGTTGTTGTTTCAGCGGCAGGTCTTGAAACTAATTTGAGAGTAACTGTTCATGCAATTATGTTAAAAGACACAATGACTTCAGACGACGGAACTTACGGTAATACAGAAGCAATAGCACCTGTAACAATTTCATCATCAGCAACAGAAGTTGACACATTAGTTGAAGCATCAAACAACGGTGCTGTATATTATCTTGTTAGTAAAAATGCTTCTGAAGGCGCTTATGCAGTTAATGAAGTTTTTATGGCAATGGGATCAGGTGAAATAACAGTAGCAAGTGGTCCATTTGTGAGTACTAAAGGTACTAACCAACTAGCATTTACATCAGACTACAAAGACGATGTTGAAAACACAGGACAGTTATTATGTGCATCCACATCAGGTGGATCAACAACTGTTAGTGCATACAGAATAAACTGTTTAGCGAAATAAATACAATACATTAACAACAATCATGTGGGAGATATGGAACCATGACAACAAGAAACTTTAGGGTTAATAACGGATTAGAAATAGGTGATATCGTTATTTCAGCCTCAGCAAACACAATCACAGGCGGAGCCACAGGCGCACCAAGTAGTGACGGTGACTTTGCAAACAAAAAATACGTAGACGATTCAATATCGGCTATTTCAACATCAGCAATCACCACAAATAACTCAAATGTAACTGTTACTGACTCAGGCACAGGTAAAATTGAGATCACAGCAGATGCAACAGAAGTGGCAGACTTCGCAGTAGCGGCTACTACAATCACTGCCACAGGTGCAATCAACCTTACAGCAGGAACAGACGTAGTAGTACCGGCTAACGTAGGTGTAACATTTGGTACAGGTGAGAAGATTGAAGGTGATAATACAGACCTTACAATAACATCAGGAGGCCTGTGTACTATTACAGCAACTGGTGAAACAGTTATTACAAACAACATGAGAGTTTCTGGAAACTTAACTGTTGACGGTACAAGTGTAACAATTAATACTACAACATTAGAAGTTGAAGATAATATTATCGCAGTAAACAGAAACATTTCTGCCAATTCGGGTATGCCAACCCTTTCTGGATTGAAAGTAAACAGAGGTCAAACTTCATCAGCAACAGAAGAAGATCTTTTTTGGTGCTGGGATGAAGGATTTGCAGATGACGGTACAACTATTCACGGTAACGCGGGTGGAGCCTTTACAGCATTTAGGGCCTCATCAGGTGCAGACGATGCCTCTGACCCAACAAGAACTGAGATGAATCTTATTGATATTAGATGTAATGTAGTACACGCTTTATCTACTTCGGCGCAATACGCGGACGTTGCGGAGCGTTTTGAAGCAGACGCTCCTATGGCAGAAGGTGCAGTAGTAGAAGTTGGTGGAGATGCAGAAATTACAGAAACAATATCTGATTTATCAGAAAATGTTTTTGGAGTAGTATCAGTTCAACCAGCATATGCTATGAACGCCGGTGCAGGTAACAGTGAATCACATCCTTATGTTGCAATGACGGGAAGAACTCCAGTTAGAGTAACAGGTGCAGTAACTAAAGGTCAAAGATTAGTTAGTTCATTAATAAAAGGTTGTGCTAGAGCAGTAGCAACTGGTGAAACAATTTCACCATTTAACGTTATTGGTCGAGCATTAGAAAATTCAACAGACGCAGGTATCAAATTGGTAAACTGTGCAGTGAGAACTAACAACTAATAAATATTCATACTTTTTAGTAGAATAAAAGGCGGCTCTCGGGTCGCCTTTTTTTTTAGATTTTTCAATAAAAATTAGTGCTGGTTAAAATAAGTTAAATCACAACATCGCAATAACAATGTTCGCAAGGACATATTCCGTGTTCGTCTGCGTGAAGTTCCTCATCACAGTGACAAGGGTGATAACATTTATTACATTC
>Ga0098061_1000207_pt1 | contig 26331 bp, 53 predicted proteins | sample 22_taG_FD_92579 | JGI IMG/M metagenome (GOLD analysis project Ga0098061, IMG submission 92579) | Marine viral communities from the Subarctic Pacific Ocean - 22_ETSP_OMZ_AT15343 metaG | ecosystem: Environmental > Aquatic > Marine > Oceanic | place: Subarctic Pacific Ocean | collected 2015-01-20
ATCAAATGAAGAACGAAAGGATGAGGGCCCCAGAATATGCGGCGCTTTACTGGTATTTGTCATCATTATACGGAGCAGATACTATAACAGCAGATTTTGGAGACGCAGAGTCTAAGAGGGAAATATCAACACATGATATTATAGACATCCCAGAAGATTTTCTGGATGAACAATCAGTAAAACAATGATAAAAGAGCTAACGAAACTCGCAGATATTCTAGATAAGAAAGGCTTTCACACTGAGGCGAATGCTCTAGATACAATTATTAAGTCAGCCATGTGGGAAGGCATATTACCCGATGCATGGGAAGGCTCTATAGATGGAAAGAAATACCTTGAAGCCCGAAGAACCTTAAGGGAATTAACTTACTTTGTCTCAAGAACAGAGCGTGAGCTTCGGACGCTAGCGGATAGATACGTTCCGACAGACGAGGGTGGATATAAAGGTAGAGTCCATGTAAAGCCGAGCCTCGGAAACCAAGCCTATGTAACCTTTAACTTTCCAGAGGCACCATCAGATCGAGATGCTTTTATTAATGAAATGCAGTCCCTTGGCTTCTCATTGCAAGATAGTCGTGGCAAAAACTTCTTTGTGTTTGCTTAAGATTTCTTAAGACTTAAAATAGTAGGAATAACATAGCAGGAATAACAAAATGATTAAACAATTAACAGCTCTAGCAAATGTACTTGATAAAAAGGGTCTAACGAAAGAAGCGGATTATTTAGATGCCCTGATTAAGGGAGCTTCTTATCAAGATCGAATCATGGAAGAAAGAAACTATTTGATGGACCCAAGAACAAATGCGGAAGATGCTTGGAAGGGTTTTGATCCAAAATCAAATACTATAGAAATTTCTTGGACAAAATATCTTTCCGATGAGGAAATGGAACAAAAAGAAGAAGCGGGAGAAGAGTTTTCTGAAGAAGAAGTGACACTCAGACTTCCTGCAAGATTTGAAGTTTGCGATTTATGTGATGGAAGAGGATCTACTGTTAATCCCTCAATTGATGCAGGAGGGTTATCGAGAGAAGACTTTGATGAAGATCCAGATTTTGAAGAAGAATATTTCAGCGGAATGCATGACATTACTTGCCCCCAATGTAGAGGGAAGAGAGTAATCCCGGTTGTCAGTGAAGGTGCAATGTCTAAGGAGCAGAAGGCTGCATTTGATGAATACACCAAAGAGCAACAGGAAAGAGCGGAAGAAGATTATGCTGATCGAAGAACGTATATGGCTGAAATGGGTTGGGGCTAGAGAAGGCTTTAAATTATAGAGTTTATTGTGATAAAAGAATTAATCAAACTAGCAAATGAATTGGATAAGCGAGGATTGGTTTCCGAGGCTTCTATTCTAGATAAGATAGCTGGGGATATTATTCAGTTTGATTTAAATAGAAGAAAGAATCCTATTGATCCAAAACCTTCTGAAGAAGCTTCAGGGGAAGATATAGGAATAGGAAGAAGGTCGCGGGAAGATAGCGAGCGCTTATCCGAATCTATAGGCGATCTTTATAATGACCCGGCCCCCCTGGGATGGAATGAGATCGTAGAAAATGATTATTTTAATAACCCCATAGTCCATCCGAATGGGGCAGAGTCTATTGTGGAGTCTGGAGAAATAATTAATGCATTTATTAAAGAGTACTTGACTCCTGAGGCTACCATTCTAAATGGAGACAGTACGTTGGAAGACGTCTTGCACTCTGAGTCTCAAGAATTAAGAGATTATATGCTTGAAGTAATGCCTGATTTAATTTATGATGTATCCGGCAAGCTTCAGGATGGAGATACTCCAGATGAGCACATGGAGCAGATTATAATACAGGCGAAAGAAATGAAGGACTATGAGCTTGATGATGATTTCAAATATATTATTGATAATATGGAATATTATCTAAGAGATTATATTATCTAAGAGATTATCCATTTCAGGATTAACCCATGAGCCGTTAGCTGTATACCTCGGCTATCGCCAATGCAGCAAGCACCATAGGAGGCAGAGAGGTGAACAAAGAAATGATAAAAGGACTCGTGGCTATATCGAATGCCTTGGATACTTATTAGTAATTTTGAGAAATAGTCTCTGGGCTTCAAAGATCCAGAGACAACATAGACACAAAGTCTTCACATACCCTGGCTCCCGACAATACACGGTCGGTTGAGCCCCATCACTTTTTCTGATACCAGCCTTCACCCTACTATCCCTGGGCGGATAGGTGCGCTCAGGATGCCACAAAACTTTGGGCGTCAAAAGCTTAACTATATAAGTTTTTCCTTGTGGTCTTTGTTGTAATTCCAATTTCGGTTTATAGATCTACCACTGGTTAGGTAAAGAATAATGCTGAATCTTAAAAGTATTGCTGCGGATAGAGGGTTAAGTGTTTGGATTGCTTCAACTTTTGCCGAGGATGCTCTGCATATCTTTGAGAGAAAGTATCCTTCAGATATGCGGCCTCGGAAAGCAATCGAGGCAGCCAAGGCATGGATGAATAATCCGTGCAAAGAAACTGCTTCTGCTGCTTCTGCTGCTTCTGCTGATGCTTCTGCTGCTGCTTATGCTGCTTATGCTGCTTATGCTGCTTCTTATGCTGCTTATGCTGCTTCTTATGCTACTTCTGCTTCTGATGCTGCTTATGCTTATGCTGCTTCTGCTGCTTCTGCTTCTGCTTCTGCTTCTGCTTCTGATGCTGCTTCTGCTGCTGCTGCTGCTGCTTCTGCTGCTGCTGCTGCTTCTGATGCTGCTGCTGCTTATGCTGCTTCTTATGCTGCTGCTTCTGCTTCTGCTGCTTCTGCTTCTGCTGCTTATGCTGCTTATGCAAGGAAAGAATATATTCACAATATGCTTAAGAAGCATCTGAGCTTTATAATTAATTACAAGGTTAGGCATAGTCAAAGATTTGGAGATACCAAGGAAGTATTTGAGAGTTGCTCCGATAAGAACAGAGAGAAGATTCTTTGGGCTTTGGCTTGATTCAGAGTTGTTCGGAATAGTTCGGAATAGTTCGGAGCAACTGTCATTCTTAAATAAAAAATCGCGCGCTAAACAAACGGCTAAACCTGTGAGAGTTTGGGCAGATAGATTCTATAGACGCCATGTGACTCGTGGGTATATTATGGGTGGCGACCCCTCGCTCGGATTGGATATAAAGTGAATACACATATTATCATCGGTATTATCTTTTGGCTCCCTGGCCTATTATGCTTATTCGACAATCATTGAGCTTGAAGGAATTCGCAAGAATGATGACACATATGTCGATTCAGAGGAAGTTGCATGATTAGTTTTATTAAATATATGATTCTTCTTATCGTCGGGCTTTATGCTTGCGGCTGGTGTGTATATCATGCCAGCGAAATTGCTCCACACATTAGTGGAATTTTGGAATTTATCTACGGATAATCAACCATTACTTTAACATGATTTATGTTGGAGTTTATAGTCATTTTAATTGCCTTTGCTGGTGGAGTGGTGATAGGTGCAGTTTCGATGATGATTTGCGTAATTAAAACATTCTCCAAATAATATAGAAAATATGGTGATAAAATGCGTTGTGAAGTTCTTGGTTCTCCTGCCCCTTTTCATTCCGAGTTCACTTGTCCTGCATGTAGTTCTTCAGTATCTCTAAAGGTATCTTCGGAGGTTCTATATCGGGATGGCATTGTATGTCCCGCTTGTGAGCAGGAGCTAGTAGTACGATCTCACGATAGTCTTAGGCTTGTTGTGATAAAGCCTGTTGCTCTAAGTGAATCAACAAATGTTAGTCCAGCATGGGATGAGCGATCTTATAATTCTGATGATGATTTTCATCCCCTATTTGTATAGAGGTTAAAATGACGCCAATTCTTTTCGTAAAGTATGATGAATGTTATTTTGTTGTTCATGAGATTGACAAAGAGCATGGCCTTGTTCGTGTCAGGAACATTGGAGATTTCAGGCGGCATCATACGGCCTTTAGCCTAAAGGGTCTAGAATCAGAATCTGGCGAGCCCACGTATTATGTTTGTCATAAGTGCTGCGGCTGGAGAGAATTCATAGGATGCCGGCCTGTAGAGTCGAAGGTGGGGTTTCTTAATGGCCCTAGTGGGAGTACCTTTCAAGATTGGCATAGCACATATTTATTCTGGAATGTAGAGAAAGACACTTGGATTTAAAATGAAAATTATTGATTGCACTATTGGCCCGTATCCGAAGAGTTTGTTTGATCAAATGCCAAAGGTTTCAGTTACTTTTGAGGACGGTTCTGAGAAGGATTTGTTTTCATTCTATCCTGATGAACTTTCTTTTTCTAAGTCTGAATTTATTGGGCTAACAGAGGATCAGGCTTATCAGCTTCGGCACCGCAAAGACGTAAGATACCTTACGGAGTTAATATGTTTATAATTAAAGAGCTTAATCATTTCAACGGACACACCGAAGTACGCGAAACAAGACACTACAAGACTCTCGAAGGCTTGGAAAAGTGGTGGGAGTTTCATCGGAAGAATACAAAGGATCGGACTGATAAGCAGTTAGCTCGAAAGGGGTTCGGAAAAGGATGGCATCTGTATGGGTGTGAAGCACTCTGTGACGATCAAATCGTGGCATCCTTTCTCCCTTGGAAGGGTGTAGATACATCTTTCGTTCAGCCTAAATAGTATAGGATAATTAATATGACAAAAGTATTCCAAGTGAAAGAGCTTATCCTTTGGAACGGAAGTGTATCCACAGGAAAGACGAAACATTATCAGACCTGGGAAACTCTGAATAAGTGGTGGCCCATTCGGCTTAAGAATGCCAAGAACCTAACTCTTCGCTCTCAGGGTTATGAGGGTTATGGACACTCTAATATGTATGGCCTTGAAGCATACTATAATGGACAGGTGATTGGCTCTTATCGTCCATGGAAGAGTATTGATGTACCGCCAGTCAGACCGCAGCAAGGGAATATTTTTCCGGCACTTGACAGAATTGAGCTGCTAGCAAAGAGCGTGATTGATAAAGATATCCAAAGAGAATTACTCTCTTCGGTAGCAGAAGTTAAAAATACATTAGGAATTTAAGGAGAAACAAATGGGCGCACATGATTATACGATATGCTACAATGAATCAGACCAAGATAAGATCCGAACACTATGGGATCGTCAGGTTGAGGAAGATAGAATGGAGTCAGGAGGCGGAGCTTATGCTGGTAACGCCACCACTCTCAGTGGGCTTATCAACTTCCATGACCGTCGCCTTGCCTCTGAGGATGAAGCAAATGAGTATGTACTAGACAAGCACCGGAAGTGGAGTGGTCCTATCGCTTGCTCATTCTTGATTGCTACAGAGTTTAGTGATAGAGATCGCGCTCGTATCAAGAAAGCTCTCGATAAAGTGAGGGGTCTTGAGTCCAAACAATACAATCTTGCTCTCAGTATTGTTAAGGCTTTTATCGCTAGGAAGTCAGAGTTGGTCGGCTGCAAAGGTTGTGGCTCTAGACTTGCTCATGATAGGCTGGCTGGCCCACTCAACAGAGGTAGTATTTCTGATTCATATGTTATTCTGCCAAGCGTCCCTTACTGCCCACTGTGTAAGGTAAGCCTTTTGTCGAAAACAGATCAAAAGCGAATGAAGCTGGCAGCCGACAAAGTTAAGACTGCGTGGTCAGAGCATAAGAAAACATCAAAGCCGAAGCCTTCAAAGAAGATAGGATGGTGCGTTGGTGGTTGGGCCGCATGTTAGGCGGTCTGGCTAGCTCACGCTAGCCGACTAGGCAAAACTTGAGAAACTGATTGATGGCCCTTTCTATCTACTAATAATTCAGGGAGAGAAAGAAGGCAGTCACCATTATTTTATTAAGGATACATCATGATTAAGAAGTTAATTGCAATAGCAAATTCTCTGGATGCAAAGGGGCTTCAAAAAGAAGCAAGTTATTTAGATCACCTTATAAAGACTGCCGTCTTTAGCGGTGACAAAAGAACTGATAAAGATCTTCGCCCAAGCACAATCTATCGGGATGAAATACTTGCTGACAAGCAGGAAGCCGAAGATAAGGCAATCAAAGACTATGACTATGATGACACCTATGATGATTATGACACCTATGATGATTATGATTGGTTTGAAGAGCGCGACCAATATAGCTTCGCAGATGTAATGAAGCAGGAATTAAGTAGAAACAGGTATAACTTAGAGCAGTCTTTTTCAGACAAAGATATTAACGATAAAGAATGGATCGACTCTTTTGTTATCCTTTTAAGCAAGAGAAAGGATCTAATAGAAGACTCCAGAAAGGAAGCGGAGAAAAATCTGCCAATGGAAGGCAATCTAGTTCACTACGAAACTCCAGAGATAGACAGGGAGGCTGAGCAGTATCTTAGCTGGAACAATCCTGGTGTTTCAAGACTCTTAGAGAAGTACCATAAGGCTTCGCTCAAGCAATAAGATTGACCAATAAACCATCGGATTGTTTAAGATCTTTATCGCTATGGTAATTTTAGTATCAAGGTCTTTCTCTATTTTATCTTAAGTCGATTCTTAATTATAGACGAGGATCACCAGGGCTAGAAAGCCGCGAATTAAACCCCGTCTAATCTTTTTTGATACGCTCCATTGCCCAACTATAGTAGGGCAGACAGAAAGGTCGCCATGCCACATTCAGTTACCATTCTAGAAGAAGATAACCTCTGCATTCCGGGTATCGGGAAAGTAACAGGCATTGTCAGTTACTGGCCGCCTTACTACGGAGGTATAGTTAATCCTCCCGAATCTTCTGAGGTTAATATCGTTGTCCTTAGAGACTCTGATAATCAAGAGATTGAATTGGACCTAGACGATGACGAACTCTATAACTATCTTCTGGATGCTGTAGAGGAATTGCTGTGTCGTTAATACGGAGAAACACATGAAGCCTATTCTATTCGTAAAGTATAATAACGAATATCTCGTTGTCCATTCAATTAATCGCACGTTTATGAGCGTGGCTATGAGGTATTCTGGCTCAGATAATATGTGGGACTTTTGTCATGATTGGGAATGCTTAAGTGGTAAGCTGGGGGAAGAGCCGACATACTATGTATATAACAAGATCAATCGGGAGTGGTACGAGTTTGTTAGTCTAGGTTTTATTTCGAACAGTGAAGTTGCTTACTTCTCTCGGAATGGACAGTCGGGACAAGACAGCTACGGAACCTTTGATCCCTTTTGGTGTTTCGTTAAAAACCTTCGGAATACAACGGAAGATACTTGGATTTAATATGAAGAACGATGATATTAAGCTTCTTAGGAATAAGCCTGTCAGTGAGTTTGAGGAAGACTCTATCACTAAGGTTGGCATGAAGCCAAGGCTTAAGCATTACTCCGAGAGAAACTATCGCAACTCCGCTCTCTCATCAGAGTTTAATATTCTGACTCGCTTCCTTCGTTCTAACCGAGGAAAGCTTTGGGATAATGTTTACTCTGAGATTCTCAAAAAGAATATCCTTTCTTCAACTTCTGATCCCCATGTCTATATCTCGGGAGCGGTAACTATCAATCCTATTTTTGAGGATGGTAAGATTTATAACCGTAATGGTTGGGGTGTTTATAAGGGCGAATATGGTTCGTTCTATGTAGATAAGAACGGAAAACTTGCAGAGTCTACGGTCACTCGGCCTAAGTGGCGCAACAACAATAAAGAGAATAAGAATCTAGTTAAGATCAGCGATTCTCTTTATCTTATTCGCAGAGAGAAAGATGGAGTTTGGTTTAAGTTGAACTACTCTAAGCCGGTGATTGAAGTTTACACAAGTGAGGGTCGAGAGCATAAGTGGGAAAGATTCCCTGGCAAAGTTCTCTCAGATGATATGGAGTTCCCGAAAGTGGAGGGACTTTATCCCGCATCGCTTAAGACTCTTTCAAAGAAGGAGAAGAAGAAGTATAAACTGATTTAATGTATATGCACGCGAATGCGCGTGCATATGATATGCCAGTTAGAGGGAGACAAAGATGGCAAATATAAAAACAAATAACGGTGAGGATAAGAGAATCTTAAATAGTTCGTATCAACCCAATCGAGGGCCGGGGCTTCCGGCAGGCACTCTTCTTATCATTAAGAAGGCCAATTATAGTGCATATGAAGTTGACTATACAACTCCGTATGGTGCTTATGGTCAGTTTGTTGCGAACCAAGAGGACATTCTAAATCTACAGAGTGTATCAAGGAGTCAATGATATGGCTGATGATCTATCTAATCTATCTGTTGAAGAACTCGAAGAACTCTTAGTGGAGGCTCTGCGGCCAAACACATTCAAATACGAGTCATTCCTCGGCCTTACAGACGTTATCATGGTCAAAGAGGGTCATGGACCTTATGGAGTCTTAGGAAGCGGAGACACTACGAGAGAGGCTCTGCTTGCTGTATTTCGACTAAAGCCTCGTTCATGGCGCGGGAAGAATGATGATTAGTAAGCTCTTCAAGTTTGGTATCTCAGCAGGACTCGTGATTGCCTCAGCAATTTTAATTGGATTGTATAAGTAAGGACTTATTATGATCTTGTTCTTAGGTGCTTCGACTTACATGGCGTTCATGGCGCTCATCTGGCTATTCGTAGTTGAGGCTATGCCTGACGAGCGTAAGGAAACACTGACAGATTATTTGTTTTTCTCGTTAGTTGACTTCCCAATAGCTCTTATGGTTGGAGTCCCATATCTTATTGTCGGAAGAGTTCTTGGGTGGAAAGCTCCCGAGCCACTGGAGTAATTGATATGGATAGCACAACTTTCTCTGATACAAAAGGTGCCATGCGTCTTGCTGAAATCTTAGATGAAACAAATGATGATAATATCACAAAGAATGTTTCAAGATTTCTTCATAGAATTGGCAATACTCTGAACGAACTTAAGGCAGTTAAAAGCGACAGCATTCGAGAGCACTTCTTTGTTCTGTATAGAGCGGATAGGCTTGAGAAGATTAAGTTTATGGCGATTCCGCATGTGATTCGCACACATCTATTGAATGTAGTAGCAGCAAAGTTTAGAAACTTTCATAAGAAAGCTGAGGAAATGAATACAGTTTGGATCGTTATGTCCGCTGCACGAGGAATGGGTTACGTTAATAGCGTAACAGCTCATTCCTCATATGAGCTTGCAAAGAATAGTGCTGATAAATATGTAGATAATCATATGACCCGCAATGAATGGGAGTGGGAAACCGACTTCTATGGCTGTGATGATGCCGACTTCATTACGATTGGAAAAAAGGTTGTGGACTCCGACTTTTAGGCGACTATAATAGTTGAGTGGGCAAGCTTGTCCAGATTCGCTTTATATTGCTGGCGTGGATTATTGGGAAGGATTCGCTGAGGCCGAAAGGATTTACAAGTAGTTTCAAAGCGGATTGGTAAGGCCCATCGGTTCTTTAAGAAGAAGGGGTTAAGTGATTACGAATTCTATTCTCTGGCAATTTGGTTCTTAGTGATTTGTGAGATTGCAATGGTGATTTATTCAAGTTAAAGAGAGAGTTTTGAACATGGGAAGGTGGAAAGAATACTATCTAGATGATCTTCTTCACAGAGAAGATGGTCGCCAGTGTAAAGAAGGAAATTGTATCTAACAATAGATATAAAACATTAAGAATGCTTTGCCCGCATAACAAATGAAAGCACAATGAAAAGCAATTTATATATTTCATCGGCATTAAATACACCAGGACATAGCGGGGTATTCGCATCAACACCATTTGAAGAAGGGGAGGTTGTCTTGCGTCTAACTGGCACTATTATTGATAGCCCCTCCAGATCTTCTATCCAGATAGGTGAGGGACTTCATATAGAGGACGAAATAGGGGCCTTTATAAATCACAGCAGCCTTCCATCCTGCACAATAAGGGGAGCAGATGTTGTTGCCGCAAAAGACATTGAAGTAGATGGGGAAATAACATTTGATTATTCAAAAAGTGAAGACACATTGGCCTGCCCCTTTGTATGCTCTGATACTGGAGATTATATATCTGGCAAAAGGAATTCTTAGAGAAGACTCCTAGAAAAGTTGATGCGTTATTTAATTTGAGGTAGTTATGGATGAGTCGAACCCCAGCGTTAATCGTTATGGAACTAAAATGTGGCGCCTAAACGGTTCTCTTCACAGAGAAGATGGGCCAGCAATTGTGTTTAAAAATGGAAGTGAGTATTGGTATCTCAATGGAGTAGAGCTTTCCCCGGAGGAATTCCTAGAGAAGACTCCTAGAAAAGTTGATGCGTTATTTAATTTGAGATAGAGTTAGAGTAGGATGATTTCGGAGTCTTTTCCGAACAGCATTGTCGCTAACTCCAAGTTTCCTTCCTACCTGTGTATAGTTTGAGTCTTTAATCATCTTTAGGAGAGCTTCATTTGTGGGCCAGGATATCTTAGTAGGCTCTCGAAACTTTCCAGCACAGGGCTTGCAGCGAACGGATACTTTTGAGATTTCCTTGCTACAGTCTGTGCAATGATTCTTTGGTTTAATTTTGCGAATCGACTTAGGCTTTGGAGGCTTTGGATGCTTTGGGCTCTTTGGTTTTTTATTTCGGCCAGCATATGTGCTGGTTTGACTGTGACAGTTTGGACAGAGTAAGCATAGGTTCTCAATTCTGTGATCATTGTTTACTCCATTAATATGTTCTAGACGGAGAGACAGGGGCTTTTCGTTCCAATCGGAAATGCTACAGTGTGAGCATTCATATTTTAGCAGGTTCTTTTTGAGCAGACGCTTTTTGATATTGTCTCGGCTAGTATATGTTGAGTTCTCAACAAGAATTTCATCTAGAGATAGCTTCTTGTTCCAATCGTGAGTCTTGCCTTTTAAATGAGATTGACCTGTAAAATGTGAGGTATCTAAGTTTAATATCTTAATATTTCTGTGAAAGGTCGTATAATTAGACCCGGTGCCATATAAGCCGAGAGATAGTAGTGTTGAGCGAATCGAGTAGTTAATTTTTACGGCTTCAATGAATTGCTCTTTTGTATATTTTGTTGCTTTAAATTTCATGGTATAGACCCCTAGTTAGTATAGGCAAAAATAATAGTAGATATGAGTTCGGATAGTTAAATGATATGCGGGTGTGGCGAAATGGCAGACGCGATTGACTTGGCTTCTAGTTTTCTAGAAAAATGGGTCGTCATACCGGAAACAGTATGAATGTAAGCAGTCAAATTCGGGGAACCCTTTAAAATGGCAATCCCGAGCGAAGCTTCAAACTTTGTTTGTTGAACGTGTAGAGACTTGACGGCTGCCACCTAAATTGCATTAGCAATATGGTGAAGAGAAAGTCCAGACCACAAACACTTCGGTGGTAGTGAAAGCTATAGTGGTATGCAAAATCAATTGTCCTTAGGACGTGTCGGTTCGAATCCGACCACCCGTACCATTTTCCTTTGATAATCAACCAAAAAGCTTTCTAAGAAGAGAACAAATAAATAATGAGTGAGTGCAGGCATATTGTAAGATGAAAGCAGAAGAGCGGCCCGCCCTACCATGCTCTCTTGTAGGTTTAAATCACAAATGAAATTCTTTCGCAAACTAAATCTCTGCCTCAGAACACTGCGAGAGAAAAGCTTAACTACTCGTGAGATTGAAATATCTCGTGTTAAAAAAGCACTCTTTCGTCATAGAGAGTCTCTTGATCAAATGTGGAAAGATTGGGCAACTAATAGTGGAATCTGCTGCCCTAACTGTTGGTCTTACGGAGCATACGGCGAGCTAGCCGATAAGATAACCAGAGTGGAGCGTGAGTTAACAAGGCTTACTAAAAATGAATAGATTTAATATTTACGAAGATTATGGTGTCTGGACCGTTGAAAACACGAAGACTAATGTTAAGTATGACTACAGGTGTTACGCAGATGCATATGATTATGTCATGAGGTGGTTTGAAACAACATTGTCAATGTATAAAACGACAACGGATGATATGCTTACAGAGGTTCAAAGACTACGGGCTATTATTGATGCCGGGAAAGAGAATTATAATGAATAAAGCTGATCCCAAAATAGTAAGGTTTGTAAACGGTTTAAATTCAATCGGAATCAGGATAATTCTTCAAGCTAATTTTCCCTGGGTTTATATTATTTCAATTAATGGCAATCTAATCCCCAAGGAAGAGTTCACGGCAAATCACGGATACAACCTAGGATATGTGACCGCCCAGAGAGGCGGAGACTTTAAGTTTGAGAATCTGCCGAGAACTTTCAAACTGATCAGGAAGTATAGAAATAAGTGAATGACTGATACAGTCACCCTCCAATCTCCAATCTCCGATGCTAGCACTAACAATTGACGAGGAAGGTAGCTTGGTTATTTGTTGGTCGCTCGAAAAAAGGATTCTTAAGTTTCTCTTAGGAGAGGACGCGTATATACCGAATGGCTATGTTCCGGCTTTAACCTTTGAGGATATCAAGTGATGAAAGAGAGTGAGCAAAAGAGTAAGATAATAGAATAAAGCGAGTCGATACAGGGCGTCGGGCAGGGGCCGTCCCACCGCGTTTGGGACGCGGACTTACGCTGGTTCGATTCCAGCCGTCCTGACTCACCTTTCTTGGCCCATCATAAGATTTTCTAATACGGTCCACGCCCCTACTATACTCAAGTGGATAGCCTCGCCATTTTAGCGGCGGCTAAAGTCGTCCAAGCCGATTAGAGAAAGAGCATAGAATGATTCAGATTCCTGAGCCTAACGAGCTTCGACAAGCATTCCTAGAGCTTCTGCCTTCGTTTGATTATATCTATGAAGAAGGATATATTTGGCCGAAGCCGGGTCATTGCGTAAGAGCTATGGGGCTTAATGACTTGCTAAAGCATCTTAATCTAGATTACGATAAGCTTGAAAGATATATTTGGATAGCCATTGAGGATGCCGGAATTGAGGAGGGCGAAGATGGTTCGCTCTTTATGGCAGAGATTTGGTAATAACAACCTAGTTAATTAGATATCTACAAGGAGAATTAGCAATGGCACTATATCAGTATCGCCGCGAACAGCGGGTTGACTTTGAGGCAGAGAATGACGAAGAGGCTATCAGGCTTGTTGAAACTTTTGATCTAAGCTCTACCGATGATATGTCGGATGATGGTGGAGAGTTGGAGCGACTCAGTGACGAGCCTTGTTCTGGCAAGTGTGGAGATCAGTGTACTAAGCGGACAGCCAATACAGAAGATGACTGACTCAAAGCGGACTTAAAGCAGTAAAATAGACAAGCGGAATGAACCGCAAGGAGAATTGATATGATTAAAAAGATTTGGCTAGGAATCGGTGGACTGTCTTTGATTACCGCACTGGCAATGATTGTGTGGGTGTTTGCAGATGCGTTTGGATGGTGGGCTCCGGTGTTTGCCGCAGGCTGTCTTGCGTTTGGAGCATCTGCTTCCAACTTTGTGGAGTGGGCGCTTCCGGCTCTGATTGAGAAACTAGAGAAGAGGCACAATCTAAAGCAAGCTGTGGAAGAAGATAAGGAGTAAGTTATGGCAAAAGTCGATATGGAAAGGACTAGCACTCTGCATGATTGCGGCGAGCCTATGTCTTATAACTTAAGGTTTGATTCAGACTTCTGTATCAAGTGTGATGTTTGGCTAAATATTCAATGTGGTGACGAAGAGTGTTACTACTGTGTGGATAGGTCGGAGAAGCCGTCACAGACGGAGGAATAAAATGAGTCATGATTGTTACAGTGACATTGTCCCGTTTGTTAAGCATTATTTCTTTCACGGAAATCCAGAGGCAGATGAAGAAGCCTCAAAGCTGTTCAACACAGATTGCTATCTTGAAGGAGAGTGTGATTTTCAGTGGGACGTAACTGATGAACAGATTGCTAATCTGGCTGCGAATCCTATAACCGCAAGAGGGTGGATATATACTGGTGTAGCTTACATAGGAAAGAGGGGAAACATTCCCGGACACCTATGGGTTCGTATCGAAAAGCAAGACACTAAGATTTGGATCATAAACACTTCGCAGTATTGCCATGTTGGAGAGTTTGATATGGCAATTGTTGCTGACGAATCTTCCTGCATCAGAGAGTTTGTGGATAGCTTTAAAGATTTAATGACCTCAGATATTTCTATTGAAGAAACAGATGTTGTCCATTGGTGGGCGTAAAATGAGAGTTGGATTTACAGGAACACAAGGTGGAATGAACTCTGTTCAGGCTAAGAATGTAAATTTCATTCTCAATCTTGTGAGAGATAACTTAGAGTTTTTTCACGGTGATTGCGTTGGTGCTGATAGCCAAGCATATAATTTTGCTACAGCATTATCAGCATACACAACGGCAAGACCCTGTACCATTCTCTCTAAGAGAGCATTCACTCAGTCGTGCAGAGTCCATGAGCCTGTAGCTCCGTTGGAACGCAATCATATTATTGTAGACGAAGCTGAGCTTATGATTGCAACGCCTAAAGAAAACGAAGAAGTATTACGCTCAGGAACCTGGGCGACAATTAGATACGCAAAGAAAACAAAGACGCCACTGATTGTATTCTTGCCGAACGGAAAAAAGAAAGTGTTTGACCATAATGATTTTGTGGCTAACACCTTAAGGGATAATTAAAGAATGATGGGGAGTAGCATAAATGGCAATGCAGCGGATTCTGATTCCGTGGAGCAATCCAATGTAGGTTCAAATCCTATCTCCCCCGCCATTTCAGTATTTAATCAAGTAATATTTAGGAGTATAGTATGAGTGTTATGGATGCAAATGGAAAGATTCAGCTTCCCGGTGGAGGGTGGTGGTCGCCTTACGGTGATACAGATACAGAGATTAGAAAGAATATGAAAGCAGGCTCAATGCCTAACGCTCCCGATGCACGACGCATTGGGACGCCAGCACACCTTACTGGCTCAAAGAAGAGTGATGATGCTCTGTTTGATATGCTCGGAAGCATTGGAGCGCTAGCAGGAGAGGCAGAAGAAGAATATAAAGCAAGAAAGCGCGGAGGAACTCCAAAGCCTTCAAAGTAGGAGAAAGTCGTGGACCCGAAAGAAATCGTCAGACTATTAGATAATATGCTTGACATATTGGCAACGAATAAGCTTGTTACAGATGAACATGTTGCGGCTGTTACGGCAGTCGAGAAACTCATTGAGAGTGAACATGCCGCCTGGGATATGCTTGACGAGTTAAAGTCTAGCGAAGATTTTGGGGCAGCTTTTGGAGACTTTGTTAAAGAGCTTATGGGTTCAACGGAAGTAGCGGAAGGATAGTCTAAGTGTATAAAGTAATCTTAACGTGTGTGCTGCTAACTGGTTGTGCCCACATTCCGAATAGAAGTGGTGGATGCCCGGATGAATTTCCGGTAAAAGGTAATATGGATTCGTTTATCTATCATATGCCAGATAGCCCTTACTACTTCAAGACAGGTGCAGAGTGGTGCTTTAAGACTGAAAAGGCAGCAAAGTCTATGGGATATAGACCCTCTAAGGCCAAATAGGAAGAGAGCATAATATGTTTTGCCGAGCATTAGGGTGGCTTAGAGCCGCAGCATTTACTGTTGTTTCGCTGATTCTATTTGCCTTGGTAAGTATTTGCTTTTTTGTTTCTCTTGTCATTGTTCTTCCTTGGGGTATAATGTACTGGCAGTTTGCAAAGTCAGAACTAGAGGACGAAGTTTACTATAGTGGCGAGGCAATCAAAGGAAACAAGAGAGACTACATTAGGCTAGTCAGAGATAATAAAGATTAAGGAGAGTTGTTATGCCCACAGTAATTAATGGGCCGCATGTTTTGTTTGTTGGAAAGAATGGAAAGAGAACGGCAGGAATCACTGTTCGCTCAGACTCTTCTCTGGAAGAGTGTAAAGCTTCTGCTCACCAGTATGAGTGGGATGTAAACACTTACAGTCTAAGTCGTGCTGAGCCTAACAGATATAATCTAACTACTTCTGAGCTAACTATGATAGTGGCAAAGTGTACTTATATCGAAGGAGAAAAGGGCTAGCCTTGCCCTACTATATCTGAGTGGAGGATAAGATTTCTCGTTTCGGGAACAAATCTGGTATATATTAAGGTGGAGATAAAGATGAGAAATCCCGCCTTATATATTCAAGTATTAGTGATAGCCTGTATGGTCGCACTATGTAGCTGTCCGACAGAGGAACCAGAAGATGATATCGTATTGGAGCCAGAAGAGATTGTGCTTATCGAACTTTATGATGATGCCTATATGAATGGCGAGTGCAGCAATCCCTCATGGGGTCCAGACCCGATTCAAGGTTGGGCAAGAGGTGACTCTCTTATTCTTACTCGCGAGATCAATGATCAAGGAGCAATAGTGTATCAGCTTGATATTGAAAACTTCATATTCTCTGCCTTGGGTGATGGCTGGACGTGTCAGGCTAGAATCTTTTACGCTCAACCCCTACTTCCTTAGATGATTGTGAATAAATAGGAATAGAATCTAACTAATATTGCTGTAAATAGAAGGGCAAATGGATACAGCACACACTAAGCCGTTGACTCTCATGTTCTTTGCGGTGATACAAACACTGTGCCGTATTGCGGCGCGCGTTCTTTTCGTCTTTAAAGTAAGAGGAAAGTATAACATTCCAGAGGATGGTGCGTGTGTTTTGGTTTGCAATCATATATCTTTTGTAGATTGGTTGCTCCTATCTTCTGTGAGTCCTAGGCCCATTCGGTTTGTGCTTTACATTGGATACTATATGGGGCCACTACGATGGTTCCTTAACATCGGACAAGTGATTCCAATTTGTAGCAAGAAGGAAAGTAAAACCATTTACACTGAGGCTTTCAATCAGATTTCAAAAAATCTGGACTGTGGACGATTGGTGTGTATCTTTCCAGAAGGAAAGATTACAACTGATGGTGAGATGCACGAATTCAAGCGAGGTATTGAAAAGATTATTGCGCGTAATAAAGTTCCAGTTGTTCCTGCGAAGCTAAGCTATTCTCTGTGGGGGCACTGGTCTACAAGAAGCGTTGAGCATTTTAAGCTTTTAACTCGACCGAAAGTATTTTTAGGTATCTCAGAAAAAATTGAGCCGGAATTAGTAACGGCGGCTAGTCTTGAAGACATTGTAAGAAACATTAAGGTGCGTGAAGATGTACAGATTTAAGAGTCATAGTTGGACTGTCGAAGAACTTGAAATGTGGAAACCTCTATGGTATAGACTGTGGGAGCTTGGCTCTAAGTGGGAGTGGCAGTCGGGAGACTTATATGCAACTCCCAACGGAACACTAGCTTGGACCGTAACAAATCTATCGTCATTGCCTAAAGCTCCCATTCCCCTTCCGTCTTTTGATACAATTTCTAATATGGGTTCGGCTATTTCTGTAGAGAATAAAGTTCTATATGAAGATATTGAACAATTTCTAGACTTCATTCAGTCTGTTCCCTCAAAAGCTATAAATAAGGCTGTCGAGATTATGGAAGAGCAAACTTGAAAAACTAAAGGAAGAAGAGGAAAATAATATGGCAAATCGAGAAGGCACAAGTGATTGGGAACTAGCTCTAGTAGATAAATATCCTATTCTTTTTAAGCAATGGCATCTTTCAGATATGGAGTCCTGCATGGGGCGCGGCATTTGTATTTCGAAAGGATGGGCACCTCTGTTAAAATCAATGAGTGAAGAGTTAAGTGCTCTAAACTCTAAGGGTATTGCCGAACATGGTGATAGCTATACTCCGGTAGAGTATGGGCAAATCAAAGAGAAGTTTGGAGAGCTTAGGGTATACCTTGACAATTACAATGATGAGGCTCGAAAGATTGTATCCAAGTATGAGGAACTATCTTGCTCTGTCTGTGAGGCCTGCGGGAGCGAAGATAGAGTCACGATTTGGGGAGGGTGGTTGCGGGCATCGTGTCACGCATGTAGTGTAGAGCACGTTATCCTAAAAGCTTTAGATACATATATCTCAATTAGAAGCGAGTCTAGCTGGAGGAAAGAGCCAGCGAAAACTCACGAAGAGGCTATGGAATACCTAAGCGATAAGAGCCCAGGAAGAGGTGAAGAAAAGTTTCTTCCCGATGGATTCCCGTTTTCAATGGAAGATAAGTTTAAGTCGGTGATGGACGGAGTTATTGAGGCAGATGATCCTCATTTACAGAAGCAGTACGTCTAGCGAGAGAATTGAATCCAGACAAGAATGATAAGAGTTTGTTTGGGTGGTATGCGGAGCTAGAAAGTCTGCCATACGAGCATAGAAGCACGCCGCTATCTGTTATTAGGCGTTCAATTGCGCTGATTCCACGACCTACGGAGGACCAACTATGACTGGCAAGACTCTCGGTGACCGAATGAAAGACTACGAGAAGACAAGTAACTTCTTTCTTCAAAGAAAGATTCCGGTCATACATTTGAAGGATAATTATGTTGAGCAACACAGAAATCATGTATGAAGCAATAGATATTCTATCTATTATTGATGGAGCGGAGTTAGTTAGGATTGTTAATGATCGCTGGCTATGTGTATGGTTTGGCGGAGCAATTGACGGGTATGATTTAACTAAGGATAGTGAGCCAGATATTATTTGCGTTCCAATGTTTGGGAACTTAACTCCAAGCCGCATTAGTGACATTATTGATGCCCACTATTTAGATCGGGAAGAATATGACGAGATTTAATATTAGAAAGAGGCTAGTTAAAGGCGGAGTAACCGGAGCCAAAGCATGTGCTATGCTTACTGTGCTTTGTATTGTTTATGTTATTGTAATGACAGATCCATCTTGCAGAATAAATCTAACGCCGCGATAGATTTATGTGAATGTTTTGCCCGGTCGGGGCGTCAGTGGTTTTTCTAATACGATCCTTGTCCCTACTATATCCGGGTGTACCGCAAAGGACATTAAATGAAGATTCCCGACGATATTTTGGAGCTTGCAGTTTCGCAGGCAAAGAAGTCTCCTATGCACTACCGTCATGGTAGCGTAATCTGGAAGTCTAACAGGATTCTTGGCGCGGGATATAATTTTCCGATTGCTCCGCCCGGTGGAGATAAGCGTAGGTTTTCAATTCATTCTGAAAGGGATGCTCTTAAGAATCTTCGTGGCGACCAGATTTATGGAGCGGACTTGCTTTGTGTTAGGATTGTTTCTCAGGATGCTTTGGCAAAGTCTAAGCCATGCAAGGGCTGTATGAAACTTCTAGCCAGAAAGAGGCTTAACTCTGTTTATTGGTTTGATGAAAATCGAAGATTGAATCGAACATTCCTTTGATTAAAGTTTCTATTTACGAACAATATAGCATATATGTGGAGAAAAGAATGGGACTTGACCAGTACGCTTACGCTCAGAAGAGTGATGAACGAACCAAGATTTGTCAGTGGCGAAAGCACTCCAACCTACAGGGCTGGATGCAGAATCTCTATGAGAGTCGCGGAGGCAAAGAGTCTTTCAACTGTATTGATTTGAAGCTGGAAGAAGAGGATCTTCTAAAGCTCAAAGCAGAACATAATACTCTTGAGGCTACTAGCGGATTCTTTTGGGGAGATTCAACAACAGAGGATATCGCAGAGACAGAGGAATTCATTGGAATTGCCCTAGAGTATCTCAATCGAGGATATACAATTGTGTATTCAAGTTGGTGGTAAAGGAGTCGGGATATGTTGACGCCTATTGGGAAGGCGCAGTCACAGAGCCTATAGACCCTTCTCAGCTAGCTAAAGAATCATACTTCAATGATTCGGCCGAAAAGAATAAGGAGCGACTGCTTTACTCTGCGGAGTTTATGAGTGGTGGAAAAGAAAGTGTGGACGAATCGGAATCGCTGTCCAAAATGGTTTGGAATTTTGGAGTAGAAATATAGAAATAGTTAAGGCCAATATCTTTCTGATGACGCTAAGTATATGCTGATAATGTTTTTCAGACACCCTTATCCGAGGGTGGCCAAGTCTGGGAAAAGCATTCGTCTTATAAGCGAAAGATACGTGGGTTCAAATCCCACCCCTCGGACCATATCAGAGATTTTCTTAGGCAAGGAATCTTTCAGAAAAGAATAGCCTAGTTGAGAGGGATTGAGTAATAAGAGTTTGGGTGCTAACAGCAATTAAAATTTAACTTGAAATTAAAAATAAATGCACCCAGTATTGTCTAAGGGTAGACACAGCAAACAATAAATAAAAGCGAAAGCGAGTCGCTCATTGGACTGGTGAGCTTAAACAATCAGACCACCAATCTACCCTGTCGTTCTTTTTCGGATGCCAACAGCAATTCATAATCAATGGAATAGAAGTGCATCCAGCTTTTTAAGGATAGAGATCAGCAAACAATAAATAAAACGAATAGCTCACGAACGCATAGTGAGTGTATAAAAAATGTGCAAACTCTATCCTGTCTTTTGTCTTTTGGATACTAACAGCAACTAAAAACTTTAACTATTAATTAAAATAAAAACGTATCCCGTTTAAAAGGAACTCATTATGTATAGCCCTCTTATTGCTTCTATCGAAAACTCTGGCGTAACCGAAAACGGTTGTGTGACAAACCTTTCAAGCGCAAAGGCTTCGGTCGATTTGTTCTTTCAGATTGCCGCTATGCGTTCGCACTCTGACTCTGATATTATTCAGCTTTTCTCTGCTGCGTTTGAAGAGAATCCCGAGTACGCTCTAAAGACCCTTTTCTGGGCGCGTGATGCCCGTCAGGGAGCCGGGGAACGTCGTATCTTCCGGGTACTCGCAAACTACCTTTCGGTCGTTCATACGGAGGCTCTGCGCTCCAATCTTCATTTGATTCCTCATTACGGTCGATACGATGATCTTCTGTGTCTGCTTGACACAACGGTTCGGACTGATGTTCTGAATCTGATTGCTTCGGCTCTCAATGCTGGCGATGCTCTAGCTTCAAAGTGGATGCCGCGTCAAAAGTCTGCAAAGTCTCGTTATGCAAATATGATTCGCAATCATATGGGACTCTCTCCGAAGGCTTATCGAAAGCTTTTGGTCAAGGGAACAAAGGTTGTTGAGACTCAGATGTGTGCAAAGGAATGGGACTCCATTGAGTATGGTCATGTTCCGTCTGTTGCAATGAATAACTATAAGAAGGCGTTTGCTCGTCACTCTGACGAAACTTGGAGTGTGTACCTTGACGCTCTCGAAAGCGGAGAAGCCAAGGTAAACTCTGGTGTCCTCTATCCTCACCAGCTTTCTTCTCAGGCTTACCAGTCTTTGACACCGGACCAGAACCAGATTCGTATGATTCAGTCTCAGTGGGATGCCATGCCTAACTGGATGATTGATAATCCGCATCGTATTCTCCCGGTCATTGATGTATCTGGAAGCATGACTTGTGGCTACTCTGACAAGTCTTCGGTTACGCCGATGGATGTATCTGTAGGACTTGGAGCTTACATTGCAGACCGTAACAATGGTCCGTTCAAGGATTGCTTCATTACATTCTCTTCAACTCCGCAGCTACAGAAGCTTGCTGGAAAGAACATTGTAGAGAAGATGCAGAATCTTCGCCGTGCAGATTGGGGAATGTCCACAGACATTGAGGCTGTGTTCTCTCTGATTCTGACTAACGCACAGCGAGCTTCGGTTGAAGCATGTGATATGCCTAACTCTATTCTGATTATCTCTGATATGGAGTTTAATCAGTGTGCTCAGAACGCTGACCTGACCGCTATGGAGTCCATTCGACAGAAGTATGTTGACGCAGGCTATGAGCTTCCGAATATTGTCTTTTGGAATCTCAATGCTCATGGTGGCAATGTCCCGGTTCGCTTTGATGAGGCTGGCACGGCTCTTGTGTCTGGATTCAGTCCTTCGATTCTGACTAGCATTCTTTCCTCTTCCGACTTCTCTCCCGAGAAGATTATGCTTAAGACTATCATGTCTGAGCGTTACGAGAAGATTACTCTGTAAGAACTCAGAGTTTACGAAGTGATAACAGTTCGCAAAATTGATAGTTTAGGAGTTTTAATATGATTAATAGAGTTTACACGACAAGCATAGAAGAGTTTACATATGAGCAGCTTAAGAACGAACTCACTAAGAGGGAAAATGTAGCAGAGAATAAGCTGGCTGACTTTATTAAGATCACCGGGTACACGGATGACGGCAGAAGCTACTTTCGTGACAGCGATAGTGGTGTCATTAAAAGGTGGCTATGCGATGAGTCAGAGGATATGCTTTGTTTGATCCTTTTTCCTGGTGACACAGGTAGCGAGTTCTCTTCTCTAGAGATCGTTAGGAATACTTATTCAGGCTTTAGCAAGGCCGCGTTAAGCCGAGCCAGTAATAATAATCAGCATCCGCATGAAGCATATGATGTTATTATCTTTGATAAAGATGGTCTATCATATAACTTAGCTTGCAAAGTTAAAGTTGACAACGTAGACCTAGTGCCAAGGGATTAAGGGAATTAAATGAAGTTTTTTATTCTATGTTTTAGAATCATTGGTGTGGTGACTTAATGGCATTATCTATTCTTCCAAAGAAGAATGTTTGGTGCGTTACCTGAGCAGCAAAAGAGAATGCTTTACTCTGCGGAGTTTATGTTAGAGAGTTGACAAGATAGTGTTGATAGATTGATTTGATTATAGGAATGGATATGTCCCCGTAGCTCAGCTGAATAGAGCAACGGACTTAAAGATACATGGAGCTTTCTGAAAGAAATTTCGGTTTGCATATACCCTCAAATTCGGGGAAGCCTTAACGGATAACGCCGATGGTAATCCCGAGCTAAGCCTCGTAAGAGGAAAGTGTAGAGACTTGACGGGGGTAGCCTAAGTCCATTTTGGATATGGATGAGAGAAAGTCCAGACCCCAAATGCTTCGGCAGCAGCGAAAGCTGTAGTGGGCAAGCTAATCCGTAGGTCGCAGGTTTGAATCCTGCCGGGGATGCCATTTTCCTTTAAATGTATGATTGCAGAAAGCTGTTAACCCAAGCCAATTAGGAAATATATTATGCCTTATAAGAATACTCGTTTTGCCCGTCAGACCCGCCGTGAAGCCGCCGAGGCTCGCGCCGCTAAGTATGCCTCTCTAACCATTGCGGAGCGCCTTGCTCTGCTTGACTCTCGCCCCGGTAACTCAGGAAAGGAAAGGGCTCGCCTAGAGGCCCAGCTTTCGCCTGTAGAGGAAAAGGTCGAGAGTAAGAGTAAGCGCAAGAGTAAGTAGATATGCGTACAGATGGAATTAAAAATACCAATTCTGTCGCGGTTGCCTACGAGGCACATGACCTTACTGTAGGCTTCATTGCTAAAAGGTATGGTTTAACGGATAAAGATATCCCCATTGCAGAGTTAGGTCTTTGGGACGCTCTGCATAATTACGCTTGTGACTGCGGAGAAGTCTGTGCGAACCTTCCTCAAAAAGATTAATCTTTGGTTCCGTCCGATTGTCTTTCGCCGGTTTGTGCTTAGACAGAGTATGAATTTGGAAGTTGTCTGGATTGCCAACATGACGCCGCACTCGGCAAGTATTTTCGTCCAACAATTATGAGATAATCATCTGCGCGCTAGACTATAGACCAGAAAAACTACAAAGGCCCCTCTGCTTACGCGGTGGGGCCTTTGTTCGTTATTCGTATTAAGCTTTTAGCCGGAGATTTACTGGCCGGAATCTCTCAGCGTAAGTATGAGCATTCTCATATCTTCCAGTCTGGCAACCAAGGTTTTGACATCAGACTTGAGTTCAGTTAGATCTTCCTGTCGAACAGATGTTTGTTTTAGATAACCTATCTCTAAAACTATTGGAGCAATCCTAGCTTCAGCTTCTAACCTATAAGAATCTATGGCCGCTGCAATCTTTGCATTAGTCTTAATATCATAGTCCTTTGTTAGTTTAAAAATGAACGTACTTACAGAGACTATAAAAAGAACTATAGCTCCTAACGCTCCCCATGTGATCGGTTCCATCTAATCCCCATTTAATATCTTTATAGCTTTTTGTTCAGCAGCTTTCGCCAAATCAAGAGCAAGTTCGGTACAATTAATTATCGAATTAATTAAATCTTCTATAGATTGCTCTAATGTATCTTCTTTGACTTCTTCTGCCCACAGATTACCTGAGTTGACAGTCTCGTCTTCAAGGGGCTGGCAATTATCAACCATGATTTTCTATCTCGCCTTCAGTTAAGAATGGCTTAATTATTCGAAAAAAATTATAGAAAGTTTCTTTTACTGAGCTTTTAAAATCTTCATCTTCTAAAGCGAACGTTGTAGCTCTATTTAGCTCTTTAATCGTTCTAATTGGATCAGGCTTAAGAAGATCTACCATTTCATCTTCGCCAAACCCAAAATGATAATCATCATGATAATCATCTTGGGCCATCTTATTTATGAGATCATCTAGAGCGTCTGCCTCTTCGGAGTGGCCCTTAATATCCAGATCGCTAGCTAGTTTTGCTAATTCTATTAACATTTGAAACCTCTGCAAAGTTTTTTGTTTTACAACTTTAGTCAAAGTATTAGCAGAATTAAAATTTCTCACCTTTATTATCAATAGTAATTGTTAGACTTCCAACTGTATGTCGCCCGTGTCTCCACTCTCCGACAAACCAAAGCTGTCCTAGTGCTGATACATCTTTGTTGATTGCATCGTAACTAATGCGTCTTCCATCCGGTAAGTCAACCCAGAAATGTCCCCAAGGATGCCGGAAAAACTCTGTTAAACCATTTCTCCATCCGGGCAACCAACGAAGAGTTGAATCTGGGATTCTTACTCTGGCTGTATATGCTGCAATGAAACAGTTTAGGCACTTAGATCATCCTTTCATCGAGCTTCGTTCACGCTCGAAAGGCCAGGTCAATTTTACGGCGCATTTCTCCACAGAGATATAGTAGGCCGAAGCATGATGATAGAAATTACTTGATAAGGATCAGACAGGGCTTGCTGCCTGATAGCTCAACCTTGTGTTCCGCGCTCAAAGCGTAGGTCGGTTAGGCTCAACTCCCTCAATCTCTCCATTGCTTCCTCCGGAATCCCCATTTCACACTTAATCGGCAAATCCTCAAGAGAAACCCAATTGAAATCTGTATGCTCATGATCCAGCATTACTTCAGACCCAAAGGTGTAGGCCAGAAAAAAGTAATAATCTTTTTCATTAGAAGTAGTTATTGCTAGCGGAGTTAGAAGACTTTTCAATACTATAACTCCAGTCTCTTCAAGCAGTTCTCTCTTTCCGGTTTCTTCGGGAGTTTCATTGCCCTCTGCTTTGCCTCCCGGCAGACCCCATAATCCTGGGAAGGTTTTTATATTTGTAGCTCTCCTTAGGATAAGAAAGTTATTATCTTTATTTTGAAGAACAATTAAGCTGGCGCAAAACATATGATTTATTCCCTGGAAGCGGTGGATTAATTTACCAACATTTATTAATAGCTTAGGCCCCGCGCGCGATAACATTGCCCGACAAGCGGGCAAAATCTTCACATATTTTTGGGGCTCCGCTAGCACCGACCTGTAAGGCTGGCGGCGCATCCGAGCCTTTAAGCGTTTTCTATTATAAGCCTTGTGCCTACTATCGTCAAGTGGAGCGGTGCGTCTACCTCTTGACATACTCTTCATAAAACTTCATTACCAAAAATAGTGGTCAGAATGATGGTTGTGGTTAAATTTGCATTGGTCCCCGCCAGTTAAGCACAATCTCAGCACAGAGGATATTATGAACTCCAATACACCAGATCCAATTGAAACGTACCTTGCTCTTCAAGATTTCGTTAAAGAGGCCGAAAGGCTTTTCGGTGAAACAGAACTCTGCAATTGGAGTGACTCTGAGGTTAGAGGTCTGCAGATTGCACTAAGTCTTCTTCGGGAAAAGGTTTTCTCTATGCCGGTTGGCAGTGTATCTGATTTTTCCGATACCGTCGGGGAAGATGATATTACCGAGACAAAGAGCGGGGAATACACCCACCGCATATTGATCAATTATGTTGGACAACATTGTGTAAGTAATTTTTGGCTCACCTCAAACTGTGAGAGTGGAGGCACATCAATTCTGAGATCGTTTAAGGATCTTGTGCAGACCAATAAGTGCTTCCTTCTGTCCGACTACTTTACTCTAAAAAATGCACAAGAAGATTGTATTATCAACGCGCAGCTAATTACTTCTGTAACACTTCTTCGCGAATTCCCTCTGAACAATTCTTTCTAAAAGAATTGCAAATAACTATTAATAAAAATTTGTTTTAATTGGAGAATCAATTATGAGCAACAACAACAACAACGACGGCGATACGGATATATACCTTCCTCTCTACTATGTGGTGAGAGTTGGCACAGAAACATACAGGCTATTCAATCGAGCGACGGACGCTGTTGTTCTAGAGTGTGAGCCAAAATACATAATCGAAGAGTTTCTAAAGGATAATGATTCCAAGCATCCCTTTGTGCTAAAAGCAGAGAAGAAAAGGAGTTACGAATACTTCTCAAATCATACAGATATCTTTGAAGATCGACATACAT
>Ga0098061_1000209_pt1 | contig 26330 bp, 35 predicted proteins | sample 22_taG_FD_92579 | JGI IMG/M metagenome (GOLD analysis project Ga0098061, IMG submission 92579) | Marine viral communities from the Subarctic Pacific Ocean - 22_ETSP_OMZ_AT15343 metaG | ecosystem: Environmental > Aquatic > Marine > Oceanic | place: Subarctic Pacific Ocean | collected 2015-01-20
AGTGCAAACAAGGACAATCCATACGAAGGAGATGACGAAGAACTACCATTCTAGTTTATCCTCCCTGTATCTCACAAACATAAGTGGAGGAACATATATGCCAGATGCAACTGAAATTATGGAAGAGATTAAAGGCGTAGCAGCGGATGTCAAAGCTCTGACTGCAAAAGTAGACCGATTACTGGATCAACCTGTTCCAGTAGCAGCTTCCATGTCCGAGATGTCAGCAAATGGGACACCTGTGAAGATCATGGAACTAGATGTAGAAGCACTGAGTGTAAGCTTGAACCTACAGAATGAGAAAGCCTACAAATTGAAGGGCCACCCTTTCAAGAAGTTCGGTATTGCAGTATACAACGATGGAAATAGGTTTCAGGATATGGGCATTGATCCCGAAAGCGAATTTGGAGAACATCCCTACTCGCAACGCGTTGTAGTTCAAATGTCCGATCCGGACGAAGAAGGCAAATCGAAACCCCTGAAGGTTCTAAGAATCGCTCAATAAGTGACAAAGAGATACAGGGAAGGATAGTTATGTTAGATATAGTACGACAAGTTCTAGATTTATTTAAGAAACCTGAACCAGAGACTGAAATAACAGTCAAACAAGAAGAGGCAATAAAAATCAACATAAGTGCATCCATAAGTGTAAAAGATTACTTTAAGGATCTTACAACGCTTTTCAATTCTATAAGAAATAAGTTCAGAAAGGAACATCCGTATGGGAGACGAAAACGATCGCCCAACCATCGACCTTATAGCAGAATTAGAAAGCGAAGAAGTGGACCCACTGATAGCGGAAGATAGTGAAGGAATGATAGTAGCAGGGGAAAGATGGGAAACTAAGTGTTTAGAGTGTATTGAATTTATAATGGAAGAGCAAGGTCAATACGCAGAATGTTCACTACAAGAAAAACCGCAGGAATGTGAGGGCCCACATATCTTCGTAGGAGAAGAATGGACCTCAACGCAACAGACATAGAATCTATCAAGATGTGTGTCATAAATATCGGTAGGAAGTTTGGTGTATCATCGGACAATTGGGACGATCTCATACAAGATGTAATTCTCTATATGCTAGTGAATTTAAATAGTTATGATACGTCTCGTTCGTGGGAAGCATGGTTATATACCGTGTCTCGTAACTCCACACTTCGATTTGTAATGAAATACAAAATACCCGTAGTTATCCCCAAATCTACGTGGCAAAGACAAACTGCAGACATGAAGGGGAATACAGAGGAACTCGGAGAAGCATTAACCAAAGGATACGATCCAACAATTTCAAGAGTATATCTCGAAAGAATGGGAGTATCCACAGAATATAAAGATGAAGCAGGTTATGTTTTCAGAGACACCGTAGCTAGATCCTCCCCATATAAATTGTATGTAGACCCAATTGAAGAACAAGATATAGTAACCCAACTAAAAACTATAGCCAAGAAACAACACCCCAATATAGATTGGTGGTTTGATGAATGGCTCGATTCACCAAGAACTACTACCAAGGAAGACAGAGAGACGATGCTTCTGTCCTTAAAGGAAGAAATATGCGTAAAGCCAAAGGTATAAGAATCTCACCAACAGCAACTGAAACTCTGAAGAATGCTCGAAGAATCAAGAACGATGCATTAGCAACGGGCGTCTATGATAACGTACGAATTCTACAGAGAGGACATACCTATAGAATAGGGGACAAGACTGGATATCCAGTGTGGACTGCTCTATTCGAAGTGAAAGGCTACGATTATGCTTGAAGCAAAGAGTAAAGCACAAAAAATCACGCAATATGTATTACACATATTAATGATTGCAACAGCATGCACAAATACTCCAGTTGGAACTTTGTGTGCTGTACTTCTAGTCGGCGGATATTCAGCTTTAGGATTACTCTTCGTCTTTGGTATAGTACAAATGCAAAAAGATGATGATTTGTACAAACAGATACTTAACAAGTTATCGCCAAACGTATATACTGTATCAGACGTATTTAAAAGATATGGCCTAAGAATATTACAATTGATAATACTGTTTTATTTCGGTGCCGTATGGACAGCAACAGCATCATTATTCATGCTAGTAACTATGTTCATAATGATAGATTATTCAACTGACTTTGGACGTATAGCAGTAGAACATCACGCAGCGAAACAAGCAAAAGAAAAACAAACGAACGATCTAAAGGAGATCTTCCACGATATAGTGTAGGACAAACCTACACAGGAGAATACAGGATTAGATATTGATCATCTCTGCCGGAATCCTTCATGTGTAAACACTGACCACTTAGAAGCAGTTACTCATCATGAAAACGTACTAAGAGGTAAAAGTGTAGCAACAATTAATGCTAGGAAAACGCATTGCCCTCAAGGACATCTCTATGATGAAATAAATACACATTATGATAAAAATAATCATAGACGATGTAAAATATGTAAAAAAGCAAGAGAAGACAAATGGAATAATAAACGAAAACAACGTAAACTCAATGAGGACAATAATTTATGAGGCCCATTTTTCGGAGAGGAAACATGCCAGTACCAGTAGCAAAGATACACGAAAGATTCAAAGGTGAATTCTTTGCACAACTGGGAGTAACAGATGAAGCACCAGACTTCGACTACGCACAAGTATGGGAATGTGATAGTGGCAATGAGGTAGATGCAAATAGCCAATTACATCCATGGTTGGACAGCGAGAATCCAGACTTCCTAACTCAATTCCTATTAGACAAGAAGACATCTAGATGGTATTATATATCCATCGGTCTATGGGATAGGATAGGTATCGGTGATATCAATGAAGAAGGAGAGATCATAACTGGAGAATACGAAAAGACTCCTGTAATGTTCTTCTCTAGAGTAGATGAAGACTTCGCTAAAATCAAAATGGCAGATAAGCAAAGAAGAGCAACAGAAGCAGTCACTAGAGGTGCTATGGCAGGAATTAAAGATGACGCACTTAGTGATATCATGGAACGAAGAGCAAAGATCATCGAAAATAGCATAAAGAATAAATAACACAATTCTAGCCAATAGTGTCCACCTTTTCAAGAACAGTGTATGAAAAGTGTACAATTATTGGCTATTTTTGTACCCATTTCGACACACCAATAAGTAAAAGGTGTACAAAATGATACTAATTTGTATATACCTAATCGATACAATTGTCTACTGGTTTAAGACTCCATTACGTGGATTCAACCGATATGCATTCTCTATTCTATGGCCCTCAGCATTACTTTCAGTAGCTTGGGACAAGATAACAGAACCATTATTTGGTACATTGATTGCATATTCACATATAAATTGGATTCTTAATAAAGAGATGGCAAGAGTAATGAAGCACGAGATACCGGTAATCGAAGCTCTATATAACTATCAGAACGAAGCCACATCATTCATATCAGGATTACAAAAATGATAGACCAAGGAATTAACATACTTAGAAAAGGACTCGGAGTCTTAACTGCACTAAGAGCAACTAAAGGTGGACCTATGGGACTTGTTCGATGGGGATTCAATTCATTCATGTATCGTAAGTTCATGAGGAGAATGTTTTGGAGAAAATAAAAGCTACACTAAAAGTAACCTCTCAACATAACATACTGGGTAGAGGAACGGTGTTAGCATGTGAATTAATAAATTCAGTATATAGAATATTCAATTGGTGTCGTCACGATTGGGAATTATGGGAACAATACGACGAAGAAAGTTTTAGAACATTTGATACTGGAGATAGAGTACCAAATTCCGAATTCACAAGACACCTACAAAAAAGAAAATGTAAACTTTGTGGAGTAGAGGAGAATAGACGAAGATGATAACAAAAGAAGCGCTAGCAATAGCCATTGATACAATGAGTGAATCTTCAAACGAAAGTGACGACGATTACTACGATGAACCAATAAAAATTCTTGACGAATTATACGGTAAAATGGAGAACGATAGAGAACTAAATACTATAACAAGATACGGAGTAATTAACTCAGAAGGTATTCTGATGAGCATACGTGCTGAACCAGAAACTCATCATGTACCTGATGAGATGGGGATTCTATTCACATATGAAGATCGCGAATCACCACATATAGATTGGTATCTATATATATCTGAGTATGCAGAAAATCTCTGGTTATTAAAGCATCAAGAATCCATTATACAAGCAATAGGATCAGTAACAGAAGAAGAAGACTCATCTTATGAATGTCCTCGCATACCAAAAAGTGAAACTCTTAGAATAGTAAAAGTAACTATGAAGGTAGAAGAGACAACCATATGAAAAAAGAAGAATGGGAAATACTAGAAGCATATGTAACATCCCGAATGAAAGAAGTGTATGGAGAATGGGACGCAAGTCTCACAGTAGGCTCAGGAAACAAACTCGATGATGGCGATAGCAAGTCACCGGATTGGGTCCTTGAATGTAAACATACGGGACAAACCCAGAACATCAACATATTACGTAAGTGGCTCGACAAAGTACACGATCAAGCATTAAGATATGGTAAAGAGTGGGGACTCGTGCGACAAGCAAATGACTCACCAATAACCATTACAATAGAATTTGACATATTCATAGAGCTTCTGAAAGGTGAACTAAATGGCAAACGTATCAAAGGTATTGAAACAAGACTTGGAGAACATAGACAAGATGACAGACAAAATAGCAATCGAGGAAGTGGAACAGATAACGGATCAGGAACTGAAGACGAAAGCACTGAAGAAAGCAATAGCGAGTGTGAACAGAAAGCATGGAAAAGGGACGATTACGACCGGTATACCTCCGGTGAGTCGGACCCCCACGGGACTAGCAGCTTTCGACCTGCTGACAAGACAGTTCGTAGACGGAGAATTAGTAAGTTACGGACTCGCCAAGGGTCAGTACACCATGATATGGGGGAAGAATGACGTAGGTAAGACTTGTCTTACATTCCAGATCATGTCCAAACTACAGGATGAGATGGGGATTCTATTCACAGATGCGGAATACAAATATGATCCTATCTGGGCTATGCAGAATGGCGTAGATGCAGAAAACACTCCAGTACTCAAACCCGACAATCTAGAAGAATATCTCAATATACTTATTGATATGGCAGGTTCTACGGGAATGAACGTTATTGACTCAGCAGTAAGTGTAGCTTCTGATGGAGAAATGGCAGACAAAAAGGGCAATAGAGATATGAATGATAATACCATAGCTCTAAATGCTCGTAAGATGTCCCAGTTCTTCAGAGTAGCAACTGCAAGACTCTCGAAAGCTGGTACCATTACTCTTATTCTTAATCAAGTAAGAACTGCTGGTATTGGTGGCTATGCAACATATGAAGACTATCCAGGTGGACAAGCACTCAAGTTCTATTGTGCATCTATTATCAAGGCTATTAGAAGCAAAACTACAGCAAAGGAAATTCCTGAATACGGACTTACACCATCACATGATGTAACTCTAAAAGTCAACAAAGGAATCAACGAAACTAAATCAACGACTACTACGTTCTTCGTAGAGTCCGGTTTCGATCCTCTTGCCGACTTAATCATTCAACTCCGTGAATATAATTTCATAGTAGAGGCTAAGAATGAAGAGGGAAAGAAAAAGGTAGGATACTACAAATTCCATGATAGTGATGAAACTTATAGGTTAAGTGCAATGTATCCTATAGTAGAAGAAAGATTCGATGAGCTATACAGAAGACTCATGGAAACTGAAGAGCCCATGGAAGAAATCAACGAACCACAAGACATACAGGAGGAGATTGATGGAATCAACGAATAATACATTTGGAACTAAAGTATTCCTAGGATTTCAATATCTCATATCATGGATACGACAGAACTACTATGTAGATTCTAAATTCTCAATGGCAATTGGAGCAGGTATAATAGGTCTAGGAATTATTCTTCCTTTAATTGGAGGACTCTTAGTTGTCGTAGGAGCAGCATACGGATTTATAAATTTCATGAGATTCCTTGAAGATGATCAATTAGAAGGGGAAGAAGCTCAAGAGATTATAGATAAAGAAACATCGCTCCGGGAAGAAATAGCCAACAAAATGTGAGGATAGAATGGAAATAACTGAAACGAAGAAACTATTGTCTATGGTGAACCATTGCCTAACTAGGATACCGGATTCACTTGGAAATCAGTACTTCGAATGGTTGCACATACAAGCCTCTAACGGTCGTATGACAGTGAAGCATGTAACTAGTGCAGTACAAAGTGAAATCTCATTTGATGCAGGTACTGGTGATTTAGATCCTATAGCTGTTGACGGAATGCAAATGAAGAAAACGCTAACAGGTATGAATCACAAAGAACCCGTTGATCTAGAACCAATGAAGAACAAACTCAAAGTAAGTCAAGGTACAACTGTAGGTAAGATACCTACGTTTGACGCTGAACAAATCCCCGATCTCCCTTCTATGGGTACTCCTGATGAAGTAGTATCTATAGATAATGGAGAACATATTCGATTCATCGCAACTTCGATAGATAATGGTCCTCTACCAGTATTACGAATTATAGATGATGGATCGCTAACAACAGCCTACGGCTTCTCTAGAAGCATGTTCTTCCTCAAGGAGGACTCAAGTGTAGGTGAAGCAGATATAACCGTTCCAGCGACCTGCTGGGCTGGTTGGAAAGACAATACGTTAATAGAGAAGCATGACAATTACATTAACATCAAAAGAACGAGTGGCGAACTAGAAGGTCTCACAATGATAGTAAGACCTAGTGATAGTGTTATTCCTGATTCAGCACTGAGTCTCATTCCTGTAATTGATGATCCTGTAATAATTAATCAGAAGCTATTCGATGAAGCATTAAAGAAAGTGATGCCTTCTGCGGAAGCTGAGGATTATATTGGCGTTAAATCTACACGAGGACAAATTGTTCTTGATATAGTAAATAAGAAAAGAGGTAGTGGTATCAGAAGCACTTGTGATGCAAGTGGCACTATGGGTCAACTCTACTTCTTTGCAAGTACACTATATACAATAATTTCCAAAACTAAGGATACCGAAGTATGGATCCAAGAAGGAGACAGAGGTCAGGTCCTCTTCTGTGGAAGTGATGGAACTATTGGTTACGTAATTAAACCTTCGAAGATTGCGAATATATAAAATGGAAGTAGTAGCTATTGCTACGGCAGCATTCATACTTACACTCGTTGGTTATATATTCTATAACCTACCAAACTCAAATACCAGGTCACTGTGTTATATTAGAAAAAGATACAGGAAAAATAATTTCAGGCTATCATACGGAGAACTTTGAAGTTGTACCAGAAGACGAAGAATCCGTCATTATAGATTTGTCAAAAGAGCCTGAAGATGAATCATAATTGGCATAGTAGTTGCATTACTAAGGAGTAACCATGAAAAAGCGAATAAGTCTACACCAATATTCATCAGATTTTCTTCCGGAGTGGGTAATAGAACGAAGAATATGTGGATTATGGTGGCCGTATAAATGGACTACATATGATTATATGGGCAATGATCAAGATAAAGAACTTATTAAATTTCCAACATATAAGACCGCAGAACATTTCTTCCATAATCCTCATGAGTATGTACAATATCTTATGACAGGTAGAATGCCAACTATAGGCGAACTTACTCAAGATTCAAATCTACCTCCAAATGATAAACTCACAAAGTGTATAGAACCAACTAAAATAGGTAAAATAGGAAACTTCTCTGAGATAGGTTCAGAAGACGAGTTGCTGGAGACATTACTATGAAAGAGTCATTTGAATCAGTATTAAGTATCATAGAAGAAACTTATTCCCCACAAGAAAGAGTTAACAGACTCCAGAAACAAGCAAACTCCTGTATAAAATGTCCTATCTCTGCTAATAGTGTAGGGCGTACTTATCCTCTAACCAGAGGCACCCCAGATGCTCCATTCCTAGTAATAGGTGAGAAATCTGGTCCCTATGAAGTAGAAAAAGGTTACCCCTTTGCTGGTGGCTCAGAAAGAGAGATAAGAGAGAATCTGAAACTTGCTGGACTTAATCCATGGAAAAACGTACGTGCTACTAACATGACGTTATGTCAGGTTCCAAAAGAAAGGGGCCCTTCAGCAGTAGAATTGAAAAATTGTACATTCTGGCAAGACCTCATCGAAACCAATCCTCCACGAGGTATAATCACATTGGGTTCGATCCCATTACAGATAATGACCAACGGAGAGCATGAAAGCATTATAAAAGCAAATGGAATAGAATACTTATGGAGAGGTTTTAGATGTATAGCAACATACAATCCTGCCTATCTCATAAGGATGAAACATAATTCAGAGCAAGACTACCGAGAGGCAAAATTAGTATGGGAAACACAGATAGCGAAATTCGTCCAGAAGACATTATAGCAGAAACTGAAGAACAGATTCTAGCAGATATGGACGAAATGTATGATTATGAACCTGCTGAGACACCAAGTGATAATATTCTAGAACGTGCTGGTGTACGTATCATTGACGATGATATGGATCTTTCAGAAATTAAGAGATCGCAAGTAAAGCTTATTTCTGATATAGGTACACTTAACGTAGAATTAGCCAAAGCAACGAAAGAACTCAGTGGAGTTGAACTTGTATACGAAAGACACAAGAGAACTGAAACTCTAAGAGTAGCATCTCAAGAATCTGCTAAACCGGGTCCTACATCCCAAAAGGCAGGAAGAGCTCTTAGTAATGGTGAAAAAGAATTCATGGTAGAAGAGAATATCAGAATCTCCGTAGAAAAGACATCTCCCGGATATGACATACTAGACGATAAACTCAGATTAGAGTCATTAGTTAAACGACTCGAAATCGCCCTGAAAAACGTAGATAGACAGGGTATGCTTCTGTCCTCTGCTGCTAAGATAGGTACAGAACAAGAAAGATTCGGAAATCATGGATAGACTGTTTAAAGGTGTAACCAAACTAGCAAGAAGTGACGAATTCAACTATATAAGATATCCCGGCGATAGAATCGCAGGACACTATTTTATATCAGTAGGATTAATGTTATTTGGAAAAGCATTAGCATTTATTATGTTGCCTACTATTGGCGGCTTAATGACGATTGCAGGTATAATAGGAACATTCTTACATGCAATTATAGCACTCGTAATGTGGATGGTATATCAATTTACGTATGATACGCCCGATAGAGAAGACCGACTACCATATAAAGCATTCGCTCTAATATTCAGTTATCCTATGGCTATCAAAGCTGCATGGGACTATATACAGAATAAAGCAAGAGAAACAAGACGCAAGAAAAGAGACAATGACGAACACAGAGAAAATCAGTAAACGCTATGGGAATGGATCCCATAAATCCACAAGAAAGGAGAAAGTGTATGAATTACTTCAGGAAGAGTATGAGAACGTTTGCACAACGAACGTTCCCCATCGGTTCACATGTCCGAACTCTCAGAGGTTCCAGAAAGACACAACCCTTCACAGGTAGAGTCGTGAAGAATAGTGGCTTCTGGAGAGATTATCCGTCCATTGTAGTCCAGAAGAGCAATGGTCAGAGAGTCAAATGCCTTATGACGAATCTCGAACACGTTACCGAGGAAAGTACTTCCAGAGTAAGAGTAAGGTAAAGTGATGGCCGCCACTAATGGCTGTTTTAGACCAAAAATTGGTGGCGGCTTTCACACACAGAAAAATTTTCCCCTGACACAGGGGACAGATTGGGATTTTCCCAAGGAGAAACAATGTCAGAAGATAACCCCACCGGATTAGAAATATGTGCTAGATTTTCAGAAACAGGAGTAAATCCATTCGATGAAGTCGAAATGGAAAAGAGAGATGCAGTAATATCCGGAGAAAGTGGCAATGTCTTCGAACAAAAAGATATAGAAGCACCTAAGGATTGGTCTCAATTAGCTACACAAATAGTCGCAAGTAAATACTTTGCGGGCAAACTTGGAACACCAGAAAGAGAAGATAGCGTAAGACATATGGTACATAGAGTAGTAAGTGCAATAACTACTCGTGGTACAGAGGAAGGATACTTTAGAACTAAAGGGTACGGATCCACATTCTATCGTGAACTAACGCATATCATTCTCCATCAAATGGCTACATTTAATTCCCCAGTATGGTTTAACATTGGTGTAGAAGGCAGACGACAACAAGCTTCAGCGTGTTTCATACTTGATGTAGAAGATGACATGCAATCTATATTGAACTGGTTCACTGAAGAAGGTATGATATTCAAAGGAGGATCGGGTAGCGGAGTCAACCTATCTAAAATTAGATCCTCAATAGAGACCCTCAGTGGAGGAGGACACGCAAGTGGACCTATATCCTTCATGAGAGCTGCAGATAGCGTAGCAGGTAGCATTAAGAGCGGTGGAACAACACGTAGAGCAGCTAAGATGGTCATATTAGATGCAGACCATCCCGATGTAGAAGAATTTATATGGTGCAAGGCTAAAGAAGAAGAGAAAGCTTATGCATTAGGTAGAGAAGGATACGACATGGATCTCAATGGAGATGCATGGGCAAGTATCCAATTCCAAAACGCAAACAATTCAGTAAGAGTAACACGAGATTTTCTCCAAAGAGTCAAGGATGGAGATACGTGGGGACTCAAGACACGAGATGATTCCGAAGAGATAAGAACTACAGCAGGTAGAATTCTTGATCAGATGGCTGAAGCTGCATGGGAATGTGGTGACCCAGGCATTCAATACGATACCAATATAAATGACTGGCACACTACTCCAGAAGCTGGACGTATCAATGGTAGTAATCCTTGTAGTGAGTATATGCATCTTGATAATAGTGCATGTAACTTAGCCTCTATCAACTTACTTAAATTCCTAGGAGAAGATGGAGAATTTGATACAGATAAATTCATACATGTCATATCTATAATGATCATAGCTCAAGACATACTTGTAGGTACTTCGGAGTATCCTACGAGAAAGATAACTAAGAATGCAAATAACTTCAGACAACTTGGTCTAGGTTATGCGAATCTTGGTGCACTACTCATGTCTATGGGTCATGCATATGATAGTGACGGCGGTAGAGATGTAGCGGCAGCAATAACTGCAATCATGACCGGAGAAGCATACAGGACATCTGCAGAGATGGCGGCAGCACTTGGTCCCTTTGCTGGACATAAGAATAGCGCACAGAGTATGCTTAATGTGATAGAGAAGCATGCCGATAGAGCTAACGATCTCAACGGTGACTCCCATTTAAATGATGTAGCTGCAAATGTATGGTTCGATGCAGTAACTCTAGGTAAAGAACATGGATATAGAAATGCTCAAGCAACTGTGCTAGCTCCTACTGGTACGATAGCATTCATGATGGACTGTGATACTACAGGTATCGAACCAGACTTAAGTCTCATTAAGTACAAGAAGTTAGTTGGCGGAGGAACAGTTAAGATAGTGAATCAATCAGTAGAAAAAGCACTTCTTAACTTAGGTTACTCGCAAACAGAAACAAATGTAATATGTACATACATAATAAAGCAAGGTACTATAGAAGGTGCACCTCATCTTTTAGATAAGCACCTCGAAATCTTTGACTGTGCATTGCAACCTGCTAATGGTAAAAGATACATCCATCACATGGGTCATGTAAATATGATGGCTGTAACTCAACCTTTCCTTAGTGGTGCAATTAGTAAAACAATCAACATGCCTTCCACGGCAACTGTTGAAGACATCAAAGAGGTATACATTGAAGGTGGAACACTAGGTCTCAAAGCCCTAGCCATCTATAGAGATGGTAGTAAGAAAGTACAGCCTCTAAATACAGCCAAAGAAGAAGACATTGAAAAACCAGACAGAAGAAGACTTCCTGATACCAGAGATGCTAAGACTCATAAGTTTGATATCGCTGGACATGAAGGTTACTTTACAATAGGACTGTATGAAGATGGATCACCCGGTGAGATATTCATACACATGTCCAAAGAAGGAAGTACCATCAGTGGATTAATGGATGCCTTCGCTACCTCAGTGTCCGTTGCGTTGCAATACGGTGTACCCTTGGATCATCTTATCAAAAAATTCTCCCATATGAGATTCGAACCAAGCGGTTTCACCGGCAACAAAGACGTACCAATAGCGAAGTCAGTCATCGATTATATCTTCCGATGGATTGAGAAACAATACACAGAACCACAAGAAGTACAAGAAGTAGTCGTTGAAGAGGATACCTTCAATGTAGATGACTCCCCTTCATGTATGGAATGTGGTAGTATAATGAAACGCAGTGGTACTTGCTATACTTGTTCGGAGTGTGGTACCACGAGTGGTTGTTCGTAAGTCCCAACTTTCAAAACTAAAACATGGGACTTAGTCCCTCTAAATCGGTACTCCATCAATCCCTCTGGAGTACTGATATGGGGGAACCTATATCTTATAAGGAAATTATCATGGGAACATGTAGCGATTTCTATTTCAATGCAGTAGAAGAATATGTTAAACCAATTGACACATATGAAGTCTTCGCAGCAGGTTTCGTAACAGGACAAGCGGAGAAGGTGTATCTTGGCGCAGCAGATGCCGCCATGTTCGCACCTGATAAAGAACAATTTACAATACTATTTAGATTAGCAAGGTCAGCCGCAAATCGTTACGAAGGATTATATATAGAAGTATATGGTCACGAAGTGTGGTTATTTAGAAACGAACAAGCACTATTAAAATTTGATAGATTAAAACATATCCAAAAGTACAGCCCAACATGGCATACAATACGAGCTGAACTCTGTGGTATACCTGAAGATGAAATAGATACTGAATTTCACAAGAGGAAATAAAATGGCAACGAATGGAATTCATAGATGTAATAGATGTGAAAGAGAAATGCAACCACACATTGCATCAGGACTACCAATGTGTCCTGTGTGTGACTACACTAGTACATGGAGTAGTACAACTGAAATAATCAAAGATCCAATAGCAGAACAACGAAGAAAACTATGGTCCGAAGTTTATGTAGAAAAACTATCGCAAAGTGGATCAGCTAATGCCAAAATGGAAGCTGACAAAGCAGTAAGAATATTCAATGAAACATTTGAGGAAGAGGGAGAAGACTAATGGCTATACCAGTGGGACATATACTTGAGACAGATAGGAACTCAGTTCGTGCAGTAGTAGATCCTATCGCACACAATCAAGGATACGTACAAGCATTTGAATTCGTTTACACTCCAGTAAGACAAGGTCATCTTGTATTTAGAATTAAAAGCATCGAGGATGGTGATACCCTAGCTAAGTCCAAGAAAATCACAGAGATTACTCGACTACAAGATGCAGTAAAATCTGGACAGCATTCTGTTGTAGATCCTAACGTAATGGATCAAACATATAAGATACTTGTACTAGATCCTATTGGTATCATCACTAAGAACGGACTGGATGCATATAATGGTGGAGTGGGAACCTTTCAACCAGTATATAAAACAGTAGATAAACATATCCAAACATTGTACGAAGCATCAGAAGGACTACAGATCGGATGGATTGCTGAAGGTACCGAGAAGACATCAGTTCCCTTCTACTTTACAAAAGAAGATTCGTCTCGTCATACTCTTATAGTAGGAAAGAATGGTACTGGTAAGACTAACCTTCTAAAGACTTTGATATGGTTGAACGCACAGGCAGAAGAACCAATGTCCATGCTAGTCTTTGGACATAGAGATCTGGGTGAAGACAACCCTAACGATGAAGAAACCAAAGGTCTTATCAATCTAAATCATCCTAACATATTTCACTTCGGTTACAGAAGCGAACTGAAAGTAGCACCGGGCGAAGTCAACAGACAGGAAGTTCTTCAAGCATTTGATTGGACTCCGACTCAACGACATGTTATTAATCACATGTATGATAGGGACCCTACTCAAGCACTTGCACAACTAGCATCCTATGAAGTGGACATAGATCCCTATAACATAGTGAAGAAGACATTTAAAGTAGGACGAGGTGGTGCAGCTTCAGTAAGACATCAGGGATTCGCAAGAGCTGATAGTATTAGTGTGATCGTAAGAAACCTAAGAGAACTGTCTGCTATCGTAGATACTAAGACAGCTCCACTACTACCTGAACTAGTAAAGGTAGCAATGCGTAAGAAGATTGCATTGATAGATACATCGAAACTGAATCCGGAACAGACCATTCTTATGTTGAAACTTATGTTGCAACGTATGAAAGTTGTAGGTCTGACATCTATAGGTCACAAACGTGCAGCCATGAGACTATGTGTCATCATTGATGAGGCACAAATTTATATGAAGTTACTCGGTGAGCATGCTGTAGACTTTGCTAAAGAATGCAGAAAGGCTGGCATCAGTCTCATTCTTGGTACACAGAACGTAAGTGTGAAAGCAGTCCCACCCGAACTTAAAGGTGAGATACACAACATCATTAGCCTTCAACTGAGTCCAGCAAATGCAAACGATCTTCAGGATATCATGCCTGAATTTGCTGACTTGAATGACGTCATAACAAGGAGACCTATAGGTAGAAACAAAGGACAGATATGCGCAGTTACCAATTCATATCCTTTCGCAGTTGTAGGTAAGTGCGAACGATTTGAAGACATAGAAGAAGTACAGAACTGGGTAGTACCTACTGATATAACTACTATAGATAATGAAGAAGAGGAACCCGAAGACGAAGAGCCAGACTTCTTTGCAGATGAACCCGAAGACGAAGAGCCAGACTTCTTTGCAGATGAACTCGATGAAGAAGAAGAGACTTCAGATGAGTCAGAAGAAGAAGTTGTCGTTGATTCTAATGACGAAGAGCCAGTAGACGATCAGTATGACCCTCTATTTGATGGTGCCGAATTAGATATCGAAGATAATTCTGAACTACTGGAAATAGAAGATGAAGATGAAATAATCGAAGCAGAAATAAGTGAGGACCCACTCGATGGGATCCAAGAAGAATTAACCGCAATGACTAATAGTATAGCTGACGGGTTCAGTGAACTCGAAAAAAGCATACTTGACGAAGGAGATGAAGATGGCAAGTCTTAGAGATATAGCGAAGTCCCTGAAGATTCCTAACATCACGGTGTTTGGAACTGATTCGAGTGGTGCCACTTCCGCACTGGGAGATGCATCACTGGTATTCAAAGGTACGGCTTCCACCCTGTCCTATGAAGTAACTCTGGATGGTCAGAAGAAATCTATCCCTATGGATCAGGACGCAGTAGAGAACATCAAGAACGAAGTACTCTCACTGGAAGAGTATGTCCAGGAAGAAGAGTTTCAGGAGGCTGTAGAACAAGCCATCCATACGATAGCAAGTACCATAAACAGTAGCATCGATGATGTGAACTGTCAATGGGGCGCTGCAGTACATGGTAGTGCTACGACTACCAACAAGCTCACCAAAGCATCGGTGAAAAGCTTGAAGGCTACTCGTAACAAAGCATTGTCCGACAAGGTACCCGAAGAGTATAGAGTAGTTGCTGCTCTGTACTACACTCCCATTAAGAAGTTCTTCACCCAGATTGCGTTCCATCTTGTAGGTGGAGCTCCAGCAGTAGCAATACTGGGTCCGACGGGTAGTGGTAAGAGTGAAATGGCAAAACATATCGGTGCCTATCTGCAAGATACTGGTACCGCATCGTACGTACTGCAAGGTGATAGCCATCTATTGACCGAGCATCTGTTCGACATGATGGATTTCACTGCAGACAAAGGTATCATGCCTATCCATGGTTCTATATGTGACTTCGCAAGAAAGACCAAAGAGCTGGGTCTCAAAGGTCTGGTCATTATAGATGAGTGGGGTGCAATGAAAGATGCTACTCGTAGACCTTTCTATCCTTTGTTCTCAAGACACAATAGATTCTATGTGCCTCAGATTACTAAGGGTGATATGCATCTTGACCCTGTGGATTTCTCGCATGTTCAGTTCTTGCTGACTGCTAATCCACCACACGTACAGTATCTCACTGATGATCTTCGTCCTATGACTTGTGCAGAGGCAAGAAGAATCACCTGCATTGAGATGCCATATGAAACAGAGAAGAACGAGTTGATATCGATCTTCAAGAACATCGTAAAGGGTACGTCCACTTACGATAAAATCAAAGCCGATCACGGCACAGATGCGCCCGAGGATGACATTGGGTGGGATCTCGCAGTTAGAGCGTTCAAAGCACTCAATGAAGAGACTGACTCTCCGGTACGTTATGACGTATCCTATGAGCAGATCGCAACGGCTTACTGGAATGCTGCTATCTTCGAGAGAATTACTTCAAGCAATACATCCAATGTTCTCTTCGAGCAACTCAAGTTCACCATTTTCAATGGTATCTCTGATCAGAATACCAGAGATGATCTCATTGAAAGAGTACGTCAACTTTCGATAGGAATTTAACATGATAAAAATCAGAGTCGGGGGTGTCTTGAAAGAGAAAGACATCCCCGGTCTGTGTAAGGCTATCATGAACGATCATGCCTTGGCAGACGAAGGAGATGCGGACCCAGTAGTTCTTAAGGGTACGCAGATGAATGCAATAGTAGGAATAATTCAAAGAGGATGTGTTGAAATATGTCATCCTAACTCTCTGAATTATATTGAGGATTTCTGTGTGAACAAATCACTATCGTTCGATCATGTTAAACTCGAATCAGATCCTGCTAATAACAAAGGCAGATTCTTCAGACCTAAAACAGGTGTAGATATTACAACGACCTGCGATAGTAATGGAAATCCTGCACTGGATCATGCAGCTATGTCTAAGGTCTTAGGAGAACTTAGAAAACTATCTACTTCAAGCACAGTAGCAGGAAGGAAGATAGCAAAAGTACTCGATGATAACCTATCAGACATTGCCGATCCACTTCCAAAGATACGTGTAAGGAGTTAATATGAACTTCGATCTGAATGGTGAACTAACTAGATATCTGAATAGAGTTATAGGACTCAAGCTTCCGATCTTTAATAATGCTCAGCCATCTATAGAATTCAGTGTAAGAAACAAGGGTCAGATAGAAAAGCTGATCAATCTACCTACCTCTCACGATACATTAGGTCAGTTCCTAACTCAGCAATGGGTACGTGGAGCTAACAAGAATAGTATACGCACGTTTCTACTGAGTGCACTGTATCATGAGGCTGCTCATGATATGAGTGGAGAACCAGGTAAGATCACTTCAACTGAAGATAGAAAAGTAATAGAAACACACAGTCTTGAAGACTGGGTAGCTAACAAGATGACAGTTCCTGTTGATCATTGGGAAATGCCAGACATTATATTGAATGTAGTTAACGATGTTAATGACTATACATTCTCTCTGCTCACATGGCCGGGTAAGAGTGCGATCATGGGATCTATAGGTAGAGTTATGTTCTGGATGGGCGATCCCGTTGAACCAATGACTATAGCACAGGTAAAAGCATTACCACCTGATGACAGAAAAACAGAGGAGTTCAGCAGACTGCAACGTTGTACTCTGTGGTATATGCGTAATCTTAAGGTAAGATATGATAACAAGGTACTAAGAAGTATTCCTTTGTCTGATCCACTTTCATTACCATTCAATGATATCAAAGACGTTGTTAAAAAGATGCGTAGAGAAAAGGATGCTACAAAGAGAGTACCATTTGTATTTGAAATGTACGACGCATGGTTGGCTCACTGGAAGTGGTGTGGTGGTACAGAACAAGAATTTCGTGACTTTCTACACGCAACGAGACAACAACTTGCAATACCTTCTAATATATTTGGTCAAGGTCAATCGGGAGCTGGTCAGATGCAGAGCTCACTTGATTCCGTTGCGGATGATGGTAGTGATGAACTTGATCAAGCTAAACCAGGTTCTAGTAAAGGTAATACCAAGAGAGGTAAGAAGGGAAAGGGTAAGAGTGCGAAGCGCGAACCTTCCAGTCTATCACCTCATATAGATCAAGGTAACTTGCGTAGACTATCACGTTCAATAGAAACACGAATCTGTGAGAGAATACGTCAAACTGGAGTCGATGATGCTGATGTACAAGGAGTAGTTCTTGCACCTATACATTTTCCTGATGTATTCACCAGACCTAAGACCCCGCGTCTATGGAAAGGTGGAGAGGGCGTATCAACTACTATTAGTGGTCACATTGTAGGTGTATGGGATAGATCTGGATCTATGGACGAACGTGGTGGCGTACTTACTAAGTGTGACATCACTAAGGAAACAGTATGTACTATGCATGCTGGACTCTACACTCACAACAGACTTCGAATGGACAACGTAGCATATGATCATGAAGCTAATCTAATTACATTCCCGAAAGGAAGTAACTTGGAAGCGCAACTCAAGATCATAGGATCTGAACTAAGTGCAAGAGGTGGTACAGATGCTGCCAACGGTGTACATCTAGCCAATCAGAAATTCAAAGAGGTACATGCTCAACGAAGACTGATGATCCTCATGACAGATGGTGATCTACACGGTTATGGTTTCAGTATAGAAACTGAACTAGCAGAAGCCAAGAAGATGAACGTAGATGTATGCGTCATTGGGCTGGGTACATCTGTGAATCATATCCAAGGCATCATACACGAAGAGAACATCTTTGTAATAGAAGATGCCATGGAGCTACCAGACGTAGTAGACTCACTCGTACTTAGTAGAACATAAGTAGTGGGGCCGATGCCAAGTAGCTGTTGCGCTCGTAGACGTAACATGGAGAACACATTGGTCCCATTACTTAGCTAAAAATACACAAAAAATTGTGGGAGATTTCACAATGGAAGACATAACGCCCGAACATCTGCGAGCTATAGCTCAGGGGATATCTCTTGAACTTAACTCGCAAGCAGGACATGTAATAAAAGATGCATGTGATCGTGCTGCAAAGTTAATGGAACAACAAGCCACAGGTATTGCAGAACTTCAAGAGAAACTTGAAGACTTAAAGGAAACATACGGTAGATTGCTTGAACATAACAGTGCAATACATACTGAACTGGACAACTACAGACCGGATAGGTAAGAATGAAATATAGAATATCATATTGGGATGAAGGAGGAGGAGCAGCAGAATACATACTTAACACAACTAATCCATTACCGAATTCCTCAGGTCCCTTCAATAAAACAGTACAAGATCAGATAGCAGACGCAATAGATCGCTCCTATATGAAGGAGTGGTTAGATGGAAATTTTGCTTTCTTTGATTGGGAAGAATACACGCCAGAAATTGAATACACACTAGAGAACTAACATAGAAGAGGTTTAAATGGATTTCCATCAGAAACATGAACCAAAGAGTCTTACAGGTTGCGCACCAACATTCGACAAGGCTGCACTCACTCACTATCTAGACCAAGATGATAGGAAACAAGTGTATCTTATGATGGGACCCACAGGTCTAGGTAAAACTACCAGCGCAAAGATAGTAGGACAGATACTTGCTGGCGGTAAGAGTGTAGAAGTAATCGAACGCAACATGGCAAATGATAACTCCATTGAAAATGTTAGAGATATCGTCGAAGACTTCAGACAAAGAACTATCATAGCAGATGTACGTGTGTTCATACTTGATGAACCACAAAGGATAGTTCCCAAGACACAGGATGTATTGTTCAAAGCACTTGACACATTGCCTGAAGATATCTATGTTATATTCTGTACGACTGATCCTCAGACTCTGAAGCCTACACTAAGACATAGATGTCACGAGATATCATTTCATCCTCTGTCCAAGAAGGAACAAGGTGTTCTTCTTAGTACCATCATACAGAAGGAAGGATGGACAATAGGTGACAATACTGACCCGAAACAACAGGTACTTGGTAGGAGTGATGCGAACAAGGGAATAGAATTCAGTGATGGAAGTATACGTAAGCTATTCGAAAACATTCACACTCTTCTAACTCATGGTACACTTGAAGCAACTCAAGAAGAAATAGAGACCGAGAATCTGGTAACTGCTTTACGTAAAGGTACTTGGAAACAAGTAGCTGCTTCAGTAATGGGCATTACAGACTACGAAAGAACCAGACAACAAACGTGTTATGCTATAAGTAAGATGATGCGTAAGACAGACGACGATGAAAGTCTTAAGAAGTATGGCAAAGCATTAGGATGTATGGTAGGTATGTCACTAGACCCTGATGCACAGAATGCTATGATGGATAAAGCATACCGAGCATGGACACATATGAACGGTAAGAGTGCTTGGTTAGATGAAGGATAACCAATGCAAATAGAAGAATACAAGAACGAACAATGCGAGAAATGTCATACTACATTATTTGTTTCAGAAAATATGTTTTGCGATCCATGTAGACAGAAACTAGAACAAATTGTAAGTGATGCATTTAAAAGAAGAAAAGAAAGTTTAGACGATTTCGTCTGGAGAATGCGAACATGAAAGATGACATTGGATGAGTTCATTGATATGATGAGGAGATAAGATGTCAACTGACTTTAAGTGTAGTTGTGGTGGTATAAAAAATCCCACACGTATGAGATGTAGAGAGTGTGAATACGACGAGATATTCAAAGAAGATTTTGAAAAATGGATAAATAGAGACCAAGTACCTTACGAAATAGATGATGAAGCATTCGACGACTTTGTAACTCTAATGGAGGACTAATGTTATATACCTGTGACTACAGCACGCTATTGGAATTAACAATTTCACCTACACTACTACCAAGATGCTTAGATATATATGCAGAAACAGTAGAGAAAACCAAGTTCGGATCCGAACTGATGGCAAATAGAATTAGCCTTTCAAGTGAAGTGTACCTAAACATACAAACTAATGGTGTAGTTCGTGATCTACCAGTATGGTTTAGAGGATATATAGCTACCGTAGATGGAGCTACAAGTGAATTAGATTTAGTAACCCAAGGTAAGTTAAACACAATGCTACATGCAGTAGCAACGGACTTTGGGAATACCCCTATAAGACTCAACGTTGCGCGATATCAACACGGGAATACATTGCCTAGGATGATTGCTATTCGCACGGGAGATCAAGGAGAGAAAGATGAGAGTACCACTGTGGATGGGAATCCATCAGGACGAAGTACATGTAGTGAAGAACCAACAAGTGATAGTGGAAAAACTACCCAAGTTACAAACGATGGTTCTGGGTAAGCTCGAACCAGATAGTAGAATATCATACGAAACATGGACCGATCCATTCACTAGAGAAAGACAATCTATATCTATAGTTGAATTGGATAACGCAGATGATCACAGAGGACTACAAGAAACACTAGGTGCAAAGCACAAGATACATTCTCTTGATCCTCTAGAGCAAATGTATACCAGGTATCCAGACTGGTATTGTAACCTAGCACATACTAACGAATTAAAGTGTCTCTTTTTCGACATAGAAGCTGGCTCAGATGGTGGTGCACTGTTTCCAAAAGCGGACAGGGCACCTGTACTCATGATTGGATGGGCTATAGATGATGGTCCCATACAACAACTAACAGTAACTGACTTCGGAAGGAACAAGAACAATGACAAAGATCTAATCAAAGCATTCTTCGATGTAATAAGAGATGAAGATCCTGATCTTATCGTAACATATAATGGTAGACGATTTGATCTTCCGTTCCTACTAGGTAGAGCACAGAAACATAACATAGATATAAGTGGACTACAGAGAGCTAGTGCTGTCTTCGATGACGTACTTGCTGGACGTATACATGTTGACCTATATGAAGATGGAGCAGTAAGAGATATGGCTCCCTTCATGATGGGTCTACCTAATAGAAAAATGAAGACCGTTGCTGAAGCTTACAACATAGAAGTAGGTGAGGACCTTAACGACGAAGAGATAAGAAACATTCTTGGTGGTTGGAGTAACCCCGAATTCAGGGAAAAGATAATAAGATATCTCGACAGTGATGTACACATCACACGAGAGCTATCCAAAGTATACACCAACAACCTCATTGCAATTGCTGACTTTAATAGGGTACCACTCAGTGCAATTGTAGATACATATAAGAGTTTCATACCTAAGTTGTTGTGTACTCGACACTTTACAGCCATGAAACTAACTTCATTCCTCACTAATAAGGAGAGACACAATCCCTTCAATGGAACGATTACGAAAGCGCGACTGGGCACTCCTGATACAGAGGAAGCAGGACTCGTCTACGAAGGAGCCTACGTCGATATTTACAAGACTGGGCTCTTCCCTAATGGGATATGGAAAGTCGATGTGGAAAGCTTTTATCCAAGTACTTTCAGGACGCTTAACCTAAGTCCAGAAACATGTACCATAGAAAAGACGAAAGCATTCACCGGTCAATACAAATTCAAAAGAGAAGACGATATACTATGGATTAACATTCCCGATGAAAGAATAGATAGGGATATTATCATACGTATAGAGATGGGTGTCGAAGGGTTCCTTGCTAAGGCTACAGCTACAGCATTGGATGAACGATTCAAACTTAAGCATGCCCTAAAGAATATGGAGAAGCATACTGCAGACTACATACTCCTAGATGGACAGCAGAACGCTTTAAAGGTTCTATTGAACTCTATCTACGGATTGATGGGTCAAAGCTCTTCAGAGTACGGTAGCGTGGCTTGTGCGATAGCATGCGTAGGCATGTGTAGGTTCATCATGAAAGAAGTACTGAAAGATATGATGCACTGCGCAGTAGAGACTGACACTGATGGAATATATGTAGACGAAGCAGTAGACATAGATGAAATCAATGCAAGAATCAAACGTCTACTTGTTGCCAACATAGGTATAGAAGGATGGATCAAGATGGATATGGACGATCCCTATCCTAGAGGTCTCTTCATTAAGATGAAAAACTATATCCTAGAGGATGACAAAGGAAAGATGTCATTACATGGTGCTACATTTAAGAATGCTATGCACTGTGCAGGTACCAAGAAACTCCTGAGAGAACTAGCAAGGATAGAACTTGATGGAGGGAAGCAAGAAGACAGAGTCAGAATCATGAATACCATTGGTAATCCTACTACATGGAACCTTGAAGACTTCGTAAGAACTGCAAGGTTCAAAAGACAAGCACATGAGTATACTAGTTGGTCGCAAGTGCAGACATCACTAAGTGAACAACTCACTGCCCTAGAAGGAGAAGGTCCTGAGGAGGGGGACAGTGTAGAATTTATTCATACAACAGAACCATGGACCACCTTCGTTGAGGCAGGAAAAATTCAAAGCACCTCAAAGCAACGCGTAGCTCTGAGACCATGGGTAACTAGGAAATCTCAAGTAGATCTCTTATACTATAAAAAAGAAGCAGACTCTATCCTTAAAAGGTTCGGCCTATCTAAACGAGATGTACTCGAAGGATCCATAATGGATTTACTATGATCAATCCTATAACAGTAGAATTAAAAAGAGTTCTTATGACCGTTCAGTGTTGCAATTACCCAAGAGGTGGCTCTTGGGAGTTTAATATCAAGCCTGTCTCTGCAACTAGAGCTATAGAAAAACTAGAAGAGAAACTGGACACGGAATACTTTCGTAAGATTAAAGAAGAGGGATGGAATAGAATCCATAACAACAGATGGGTATGTACTTACTGTTCTGAATTCGAACAGTACAAAAACATAATAGTACCACCCAATGAAGAAAATACCCTCAGTACGTTCTCTGAAGTGAAAGATGTTGATGAACTACTGGACCTATTACTATGACATTAACTCAGACAACTACAGAATTTATTGGCTGGATAGATGAACAGCAATTTGATCGTAAAAACGATACTTCAGTAGATGTAGCCAAACCAGGAACAGTATGGATAATATCAGATAGTGAAGAAGTGTTAAGAATCTATACAATCAATGGTAGATTTGCTAAGGCATATACACAACGTGAAATTGAACTACCGGATTGGGATATAGATGAAGAAGAACCTGAATACGAAGAATATAATACATTCCAAAGCATAGAAGGTGCTAAACAATTCCTTAGATTATATAAGGAAAGTATATGGATTTGTACTATAAATGGTTGCTACTGGAAAGGATTTAACCAAGAGAACGAAACATGTCCGGACTGTAATACTAAAACCTTAGTAAAACAACAAGAAAGAGTAATGTCATGTCGTCATTGTGATTGGGTAGGTATGTATCGCGATATATTGCCTCATAACTGTCCTTCATGTGATTCGACGGAATTAGCTTATATTGTAAGAATAAGTAGTTTCAAACCAACCAAAACCATAGAAGAAATGATAGAGTATCTATTATGAGAGACACAATAGTTAATGAACTTAAGTCTATATGTGGGAGTCGAGGAGTTCGTCTCTTACATGCCTCAGAAGCTGGCTCCAGAGCATGGGGATATGCTGCAGAAGATAGTGACTACGACGTTAAATTCGTATACACGCGACCTGTGATAGACTATATAAATCTATCTAAAGGTGACAACGATACCATAGTAATACAAGGTGATAACATAGAGTACCATGGATGGGATGTAAGAAAGTTCTTCCAACTCCTAGGTACTGGTGCTGGAGCAGGAGAAATATACTACGCTCCTAACTATACATATGATCCGGTATTCTCTGCGCAGATAGAAGGTATCATGACTGGTAGTAAACCTCTAGGTGCATGGTGTATGCATTATCGAGGTATAACTAGAAATAACTTCATGAGATACATCAAGCAAAAAGAATTGATGGACGATGAAGTACCAATCACTAAGAAATACATTCATGTAATGAGAGCGGTAGTAAATGCAAGATACATAGAAACATATAAGGATTTTCCTCATAATAATATGTTATCAAACATAAAGCTGTTGACTCAAAGTACAACCCCACTACCATCACACGTTACTGCTGAAGTGCAACATCTCATACAACGTAAGATAGATGGTGTACTAGAAGTTAAACGTAGGATAGATCGTCTTGACGATTTCATTCAAGGTGAACTAACTAGGTGGGAAGAGAATCGACCTAATGTTCATAGCTATAAGATACCGCAGGAAGAATTGCTACGTGCATTTAGGATTACATTGGGAATAGGATAATGCAACTAGAAATATTCTAGGAGGTAATATGGATTCATGTAGCAGTTGCGGAGAAGAAACAGCCGGAGGCATGCACGTATGTCCTTACAAAGTATCATATGATGATTATCATCTATGCGATTGTTGTTATGATTGTCTAGAAGAATGCATAGAGGACATGGACGACTATGGAGGAGACGATGAGTAACCCTTATTCGGTAGCCAGTATGGTAGGTAAGTGGTTCTCGATCAGTATAAGATTAGGAGTTAGATTCCTAGCTAGACTAGGACCAATTGCAGAGAGATGGGACAGAGCACTGACCCCAACTGAACATCTAAATGATTATCAAATCAGAAGACAAGAATTGGAGAATACTCATGGACCCGGAAGTAATAAGAGACCACATAAGAAGATTGAAGACAGGCTTGATTCGGAATGAACAAGGTACTTTAATACACGTCTATGATGATGAACCGTCCGTACGACTTCTAGATTATCTAGAACATAATGTAGATGATATAGATAGTTATTTCAATCCAATGTCATCTTGGAGGAACGACCTGCCTTTAGTCGTAGCATCAGGGGAGTAGCAAAGGACCATAGATATTCATTTATAGTATTAAAGAACTGATGAAGACTGTCCTGATCGAACCCTATTATAGGTCGTATTTCTTCACGAGATAGACCTTTAGTATAATAAAGATAACAGATGTACCTTTCAATGGGTTGGAGACCAGTTAGATCTTTAGGATAAACAACCTCGTCCCAAAGCTCTGGTCTTCCCCATGGAAGGTCGATAGAATTACGTATCAGTGCCCACTCTGGAAACTCAAGAATCTGCGCAGAGACTTCGGAAGACACATCCTTGGCATTCCCAGTCTCCAACTGACTCTCCGTTTTTCCATTTATTAAGTTGCGCACTCGTAAGTTTTCCTGCATGTCGTAAAGTACGTATGTCATCCTCGTCATACTCCTGTTTAAAATCTGGTGGCGGTAACATATGATTCTTTACCATCTTATGTAACAATGCAAAGACCTTATATAGTGTACTAATGTGGGGCCCAGCAAGTTGCTGTCCATTAACAACTGGATAGCCATTCTCCAGTGTCAGGTGATGCTCACGTCTGTCACACGTACCTCTATCTATGTAAACAAACATCAAATCATTAATCTCACTCATGTCTAGGTATAGCATACCTTGAAGTAAGTGTTTAGGATTAGGTCTACCTACGAGAGCCTTGTTCTTGAAGTGGTGACCGTATCCAGTTTTAATTTCTACAATGTAGTTGTGGATTTCATCATCAACTACTTCACGCATAAGCACATCAATCTCACCAGCAATTGTAGTCGAAGGAGCTTCAGG
>Ga0098061_1000211_pt1 | contig 26231 bp, 29 predicted proteins | sample 22_taG_FD_92579 | JGI IMG/M metagenome (GOLD analysis project Ga0098061, IMG submission 92579) | Marine viral communities from the Subarctic Pacific Ocean - 22_ETSP_OMZ_AT15343 metaG | ecosystem: Environmental > Aquatic > Marine > Oceanic | place: Subarctic Pacific Ocean | collected 2015-01-20
ACACCTATCGTTCTGGTTGGAACAACTCAACCAGTGATGGCGAATTCCTCGTCACCACACAATTGAGTATTACATTCTGATACATATATGAAACGGGACTTGTCCCGACACTTCAGCAACCCCCTTGGAGAATTCCGAGGGGGTTGTTTTTATAATTGTATCCAACGTTCCCACAATTTCTTACCCTGCGTATCCAAACCAATCATTTGAAGTGCGAGTCTTCTTGGTTTTTTTGGCTTATTAATTAAACTCATTTGACATTCTTTAAGGAGTCTATTTCCCTTTTTAACGTTGCATTTGGGACAAGCCGTAACCAAATTAGTCCACTGTGTTCCCCCACCCCTAGAGCGGGGGTGTACATGATCTATTGTTAATTTTTTGGGGTTCTTTGATCTATATCTACAATATTGACAAGTATTATCATCTCTCTTAAAGACGTTTTGTCTTGACGGTGATATAGAATCCTCTGAATATGGCATGTAGACATATTTAACAAGGACGATTGCGGCAGGAATTTTATATTCCCCCCGAACCGTCCTTATAGAATAACTTTTAGAATAATTATATGGTTTTTTTGCTTTACCAGAAACTAATAATTTTATGGCTTTTTTCCAATTAATTACTTTAATAATCTCTTCACTCGAATTTAACAGAAGAACATTTCTATTCATGAATTCTCCTTTGGAATTTTTTTCTAATATATTTAGGAAAAGTGAATTTTAAAATTTCTAAAAATAAAACTTTTATACATATTAGTGGATGTTTAAGTCGGTTGCATATCTTTTAGCAACTTTGTTATGTTTGTCTGGTTGTGTTTCGAGTTTACCTGCAACACCAGTCCAACCTCAAAAAATAAAACCTGCTCCTCCAGTAACTCATACTTATCTGGATACTTTTCTATTTGATCCTTATCCTTATGTGGGTTCGGTGAGGTATGAGGAAAATGGGATGTTAATTGGGGGCGGGGTTCTCGTTGCACCAAGAGTGGTAATCACTGCTGCACATGTCACCGAAGGACATGATGATATAATTTATATTGAACATGATGGTGATGAGTATTGTATAGAAGAGGTAATATATTATCCAACATATACTCCTGATCTATTGGTACATGATATTGCAATAATCATCCTTGAAGTGGCTTCGGATGAAGTCCCAGTGAGTCTCTTTGATCCCAATAAAGATATAACTTACAAGAGAATGAATTTAACCACAGTCGGATTTGGGACAGGAAGAAAACGATTCAGCAATTACGATATGTTTTGGTATTATGGTAGATTGATTGGAAGACCAGAATTTATGATAATGTTACCCACAGAAGCAAGTATTTGGTTCGGTGATTCTGGTGGTGCGGTTCTCACACCAAACAGAAAATTGATAGGTGTTATGTCATATTTTATGCTAACAAAAAAAGGAAAGATTTTTGAGAACGGATGCGCAAGCATTGAGTACTATAGAGATTGGTTATTAGAAATAATGAAAGAAAGGATAATCGAGTGAACAGTAAACTAACAACTGCATTAATTTGTTCGGGAAGAATGATGTTCCAGTCCATTTGTAATATATTAGCAGACTCCTATGTGATGTCTGCTTTCTGGTTTGGACTTGGAACATTCTTCTGGTTTTATTCGTATAAGAAATTATATAAACCAGTATGACAGAAGCACTTCTTGAGATTGGAATAATTTTAATGATTTTTTTCCTACTCCCAGAAGAAAACAACACATCTAAATAGGTTATAGGAGAATATGTTGTGATCATTTCCGGAATAGACTATTCAATGAGAAGTCCCAGCATTTGTATATTTGTTGGTATTAATAATGAAACATTTTCTTTCGAAAGGTGTAAATTTTATTTTTTAACCGATGTAAAGAAATATGCCAACTTATTTCTTAATAATATTTTTGGTGAATCATTTTCAACGTGGGATGAAGATTCAGAGAGATATAAGAGCATTAGTGATTGGGCAATGGAAAAAATAATTGGCTCAGATCAAATAGCAATCGAGGGATATTCCTACAATTCAACTGGTAGAGTATTTCATATTGCAGAAAATACAGGAATATTAAAATATAAAATTTTTGAAATTGGAATACCACTAGAGGTAATTCCACCAGCAAATATTAAAAAACTGGCTACGGGAAAAGGAAATGCAGACAAAGATATGATGCACAAATCATTCATGGCAGAAACAAATTATAATCTCAAAGAAATAATAACACCTAAAAAAAATAAAATTGGCAATCCGGTTTCGGATATTATTGATTCATATTATATTTGTAAACATCTATATGATTCAATTAAGTGTTCTTCTTCTTAAATCCATTTTTTATTTTTATTTCAGAAACAATTCTCTTTGTCATATCACTTGTTAGATTAGATGCAATACCACCAGGACCAAATATTTCTTTTCGTTCCTCAAGAGAAAGACGATTTTTCATTTCTTCTATTAATTCAACAACTTCTTTTATTGCTTTCTTATCATTCTTACCATCTATCAACATCCATGCCACCACTCCTAATGTAGCAAAGAAACCGACGATTAGAATAATAAGACCAATTGTTGCAATCTCTTCAAGATAGTATTGACTTGCTGATGCAAATCCTACAGTTAATACTCCTATTGCAAGAACAACACCACCAAGTTTACCACTAACCCAGAAGGTGAGAAATGCACCACCAATGAGCATACCAAACCCTATCACAAAAAACAGGGTTATAAAATTATAAAGATTACCTAGTGCTTCTCTGCGAACTTCTCGGTCGGAGTGTTCGTATTCTATTACCAGATTTTCTAGATCTTCTATTTGACCAACTGCGGCTGCCACTCTGACGTTCGCTGTTTCTAAGTCCTCTAACGCCTCTTCGACTCGTATCTGTTCTTTCTCCGCATTGTCCACATGTTCCTTGATGGCCTCTGCGGAATTCTCGATGCTGTCTAAAGTTGGGTCTATGTTGTAGTTGCGGTCGTCCGGCACTAGTGCTATGTCGTTCAGAATCGACTCCGCTTCGTTGTCGATGTTTTCCAGACTTCCTGCTATCTCTCCAGTTGCATCCGTTATCTCGTCCGTCTGCTCTCTCTGTTCTCTCAGACTATCCACCACGGTCGAAGCGGTGTTTGTTGGAGGGTTCTCCCCTGTGAGTTGCCATGTCTCGCATCCCACGCTTACGAGGGTTATCAGTACGAGAATCCTCGCTAGATGCCTGGTTCTTCTTCCACTCAGTAAACCTTTCTCGGGCTTGCTCTGGTGTAAGTTTGCCATCTTCGATTGCCATTCTAATCCGTTGTCCAATTTTTTCTCGTTCATTATTTATCTCCAAGTCCTGTGCAACAAATAATAAAAATATTTTTATTCTATTTATTTTGAGGGGGAATCAGATATGACATTGTGCCGTATTTCTCATCCATTATGATAATTGGAGTATTTGGATTTCTGTGAGCATATTCTCTTATATCTTGGTTTTCCATTACATCCATATCTAATTTTCTATTCCACCTTTCATATTTTTTTCTACCATAATTAGACCTCATAAATTCATCTGTTGTTACTTCAAAGACATCACAACCAGCAAATTTCTTTTTCTTTTTTCTTGGCTTAACTGTAACGTCTAGTGGATTTTCGTTATATCCCATCCCCATTATTTCACCAGAAGATGCAATATTTGCAATTTCTTCTTTTATTTCTTTATAACTTTTCATGCTCTTTTATTCTTTTTTATATTTATTAGTGTTTGAATTTCTGATGCTGTCATTAATTTTGGTTCTTTGTTCTTAGAAGAAGCATTTAACAATACACTTCTTTTTTGGATTCTCTTGTCGCAGGAGTTCAATTTATGCTTGACTGGAAACTTCTTCAATTTATTATTAACTGAAGAATTCTTTGTTTTATTTTTTCCACATCCGCATCCCATTTTCAATCTCCTTCAATTTGCGAAAAGTAAGAATCGTTATATTTATAAATTGGGACACCAAATGCATACCCGACACAATTATTATACTCAGTCTTCATTGCATTTCCAAATGCTTCTTCAGTTAACTCTTGTTCTACATCAATTCCTTCTTTACCAAGAAATTCTTTTATAAATTCTTCAAATTCCTGACCATCTCCCCCCAGACTCTCTATGTCTTCTTTCACCAAAAACGTAGCAGTAGGAAGAGTGGTAAGCATAGAGCGAATTCTAGTATCGGGAACAAGAGCAAATATTTTTTTAATGTTTATTATTAACCTATCAAATATAGAAGAGGCTTCTCTTTCTTGTGAGGTTTTTAATTCGTGGGTTTTCTTCAAAAAGGTTCCATGTCTGTCTATTATACCGAGTTTATATGCATCCATCAACTCAAAGGGCATTGTAATCGCTTTAATAAATTTATAGACAGTGAATGCATTGACAATTTTATTTAGATCTGCTGTTGACATTTTATAACCTTTCTAGTACTGAAAATATTTTATTATCAAATGGAATTTTAATTATTTCCACTTCTGGTATTTCTTGTGGTAAATAATTCAAATAATTTAAAAATGTTTTCAAATATGAGTGATATTGGCTTTCTATTTTGAAAAATAATATCCTAGAACAACCTAGCGGACCAAAAACATTATTTAATACAATCATATGATTTAATATTAACCTTTCTTTAATTTCACCTTTTACATCAAATTTCTTCAATAACCTTTTAATATATTTAATCCGATTTAGATCTTCATAAAATTCTTCTATACTCTCACATTGAGAATTTCGATATTCTCTCATAGCATATAGTAAAAAATTATCATCAGTCAATTTCTTTAAAATCATAATATAATGTTATAATATTATCCTCTATTCCGAAGATGTAGGTGATATTGAAGGTGACATTTTATACAGACCACTTGGAAGTTTTTCTGTATTTACCTTTAAACTATATGAATTTTCAGAATTAGAAATACCATCTGTTCTTTCAAATTCATCAAAGGGAGTGTCTGTACTTTTTCCAAACGTCCCACCATGTCTATTTACAGGATATTCTTTCATTCCTTCATATGATTTTTCTTGCGGATTGCATTCAAAATCATAACCAGCCATGTTTAATTTGTTTTTAATTTGAAATAGAGCACCCTTTGGGTCTAAGAATTCTCTACTAGAAACTGCATTCAAAAATGCATTAAGGCGAGATAATTGTTCTGGATCCTCAATTCGATGAACACCATAATCACTCATTGCACTACGAGCATCACCGCCCATAGGTGTGTCTTCCATTTCAGTTAATGTTGTTTTCAATTCGTTATATCGTTTCATTAAAATCTCCTTTTAATTGCATTATATTTATATAAATTAATATGCTTCTCCCCCCAGAGTGGGGCCAACTGCTGTATCATAATGACCTATTTTTAGTTTATCAGTATCTTTTGTTTTTCTTTTTTCTGTTCTTGCTGTCTGTTGTAAAGCCACTTGTTGTACGCGGTTCTTTAGTTGATTATAATAATACCTTTCACCTGCCTTATAGCCGAGGGGATCATCTGCTTTTTCCGAATGGTCAATATCTTCATCTTCTTTGGGTGCTGGATCTTTCCGGTCTGTTGCGGGTGGACGGGGAGTTTGTGGTTTTACTCGATCTAGTCTTGGCAGTGGAACTGGCGTGATGTCGGTTGAAGTGTCGGTTGAAGTGTCTTGCCTAGGCGTTACTCTTGGTTCAAGTTTTGTGTCTGGGCCTACTGGGTCTGGCGTTGGGTCTGGCGATGGGTCTTGCAGTGGGAAATAAGGTATATATGGTATAGGTCTGGGCACAGGTGCAGGTTGTGGTGTAGGTGTAGGTCTGGGCACAGGTGCAGGTTGTGGTGTAGGTGTAGGTCTGGGCACAGGTGCAGGTTGTGGTGTAGGTGTAGGTATGGGCACAGGTGCAGGTGCAGGTTGTGGTGTAGGTGTAGGTCTGTGTGGACTTGGTTGTGTGCCAGGTCTACTTGGCCTTGGCCTTGTTGATGGTCTGACAGAACTTGTGCCCTTTGGAGCGTATCCGTTTGAGGAAATCCTTTTTACATTACGACTTGTATCCAAACCGGTATCAAAACGCCTGGTCCCCTTCGCAAATCTCGAACCAGATTGCACAATACGAGCAGGAGCACCGAATACAGGTGCAAGAGTTAATGCTGTCATTCCAATTGCAACCGGGTCTCCAGACGCAATCGGATCCCACAATTGTGCTTTGGCTTCTTTTCCAATTGCTGGTGCCAAAATGCTAGGATTCCATGCACTAGTGGGTTCATCTTGCGTATTTGCTACATTTTTTAAAGCGGCACCAATTCTTCTTTTATGTTCTTCTGAACCTCGCTTCGCGGAAGGAAGAGGAATATCAATCCCTGGTCGAAGAGGAAGTCCTTTATCTAATCTTCGTTGAGCGAGGGCATCAATCTTAGAAGAATCTGAAGTGTTGACTCGTTGCAGTCGGACACGGTGATCATTAATCTCTTTTAAAAAATTTTTGTCAAGATCCACAGATTCATCATAACGACTGCTATGACTTGGTCCACCTCCATTTGATCTTGATCTATATCTGCTTCGTGCCTGATTTAACTCATCAGATTTTGTGGCTTGCTCGGCAGCCTTCGCCTTATCACGCCTCGTTTGAAGTTTGATGTGATTGATGACTTCGTCAGCCTTCGCGGCAGATATCTCATCACGCTTCGCTTGAAGTGCCGCCTTGCCATCGTCAGTATACTTCTCTTTCCTGATTGTCTTCTTCCATTCTGTATTTTCTGCGTCGGTGTATCCGGCGTCTGGATCCGCAGCGTCAGGTCGCGTCATGCCCATAGTCTTAGCCTCCCAATCCGCTTGACTTCTCTTACCCACAGGCAAATTCGCCATAAACTCTTTGGCAACCCTGGTTGCTCTTGCTTGGTTACGCAAACTCGGAGTCGTTGCCACCGGTCCTGCGCGACGGTTCAGCCGATTCGCCAGCGGACGTACTGGATCATCCCTTTTTTTCTCTCTGTATTCTCGTTTCTGGTCATCAGTGACCTTTGGAGATGCTTCCCAAGCCGCCCGGACCACAGAGTCATCTACGGGTCTATTGGCGTGAGCGATGCCTGCCAGCACTTCCGTCGAAGTCGTTTTGCCCCGTATATAGTCATTATACGCCTGCGATTTACCGGCAGTTTGTTTATCAACCCCTGCTTGTATAGAAGGACTCGATGCAATAGCATCCCGGCGTGCTGCTGCTCTTTCTTCGGGCGTTTGTGCTGCACGTTTTTTATCTATCCTATCCATAATTTCTTGACCCGTTTCACCTGTCTTTGAATGTATTGGTATACCCCTACTGTTAACGAATTGCCCCGCGCTGTTCATTTGTCGTTGTGATGGTTTGGGTGTAGGTGCTGTTGCTGCTGTCGTAGGAGCAGGTGCTGTTCCTGATACACTGCTCGGCTCGTCACTGTGGCGTGTTCTGGAGCCCCCACGCCAAAGATTAACCAACGCCGCCTGGTTCGCAAGCGAATCCATTTTCGTTACTGGAGTTGATTTAACTTTACCACTAGAAGTTATTGTAGCATCCTGTCCCGGTGGAACAGGAATTATTCCAGCAGACACTTGTGCTTCGGTTCCTACATGAAGAGGGAGTCGTTGTGATGGTTTGGGTGTAGGTGCTGTTGCTGCTGGCGTAGGAGCAGGTGCTGTTGCTGCTGGCGTAGGAGCAGGTCTGTGTGGACTTGGTTGTGTGCCAGGTCTACTTGGCCTTGGCCTTGTTGATGGCGTAGGAGCAGGTGGTTGTCGCATCACAGTCCCGTCAACATTCATTATTGTTGGAGGTTTGACTTTATCTAGAGCAGCCATAGCAGCCTCCCTCTCTTCTGGAGAAGTCGTTCTGTGTTTTGATGTGTCAATTGGACCATATGCGGTCATGGTTTTTCTTGTTTTTTCCGCTTCTGTCTCTGGTGGGTGCCATGCTTGCTGATGCCCCCTGTTATAAACGACATCTGTTCCTGTGGTTTTAGTTCCCCCCAGCAACCAAGGAAGAGTCATCTTTCTAGTCATTTTATCCCAATCAAATATTGGTGTTGGTGCTTTAGATAGCACACTTGAAGAACCTGCATCCCCCACCATAGAAGAGACGACATTACCTGTTGGTTCTGGTGGATCCTCTGGACCTCCAGCGAGTGGAGCCTCTACTGGATCCCACCCACCATACTTGGCTTTTACACCAGTAACATTACCGTGCTTATCTCTTCGAATCCTTGTACCGGGACCTACTTTGATTTTTCTACCAGTTCTTGTGGATGTTAATTCTGTAGAAGGTTGATTCCAAAACTGGGCGGTATACTCATTTAGTTCTTGATTCATGGGTGCCCGTGGTGCCCGTTCGTTCAAATGGTTTTTAATTTCTTCTAAGCGTTCCTGTAGACAAAATGTTGATTCTACCACCAATTTAGCAGTTTTCTTAAATATATTCGAAACTCTGTTTCCGTGGTCAGACTCATCTAAAGATTCCATAACAACCTCAATCCTATTAGTTGTTATATTAGTGAGTTCCGTTACCAAATAACGAAAAACATCATTTTTGATGATGATGTCACCCTCTTGAAGATTTTTAACCGATTTAAAATTCATATATTAACTCCAAAGTGTAAAGAAACCTGTTATTATATATCTATGGTTTATGATTTTTTCCATAAGACAATTCAACCTCAATTATATTTCTCGCACTTAATATGGGTTCTTTGATTAGTTCTTCATCAATTAAATCCGCCTTAGACCAACTGCACCATTGACACATTATATAACCAGTAATCTGAGATTTCGTTTTGATGGGAAGAAACGAAAAACTTACAACATTATTACTTTCTAGGAATTGTTTACACCAAGAATCTTCCATTAATTGTGTTATGTGTATTTTTGGGTCATTTTCCAATAATAAATTCATACCATTTATACAACCAGAAAGTAAAATATCCTTCTTCGTTTTCATCTCAGAAGAAATGCCACCCTCTAGGGATTCATGAGTTAGTGTCATTTTCTTCATAGAAATTCCATCAAGAAATTCACCCCCATTGTGAAATTGGACCAATTGTGTTCTAGCACAATCAACTTTGACTCGAAGTTCGGTTAAACTTTCATGAATTCTAGTATGAATATTCCAAAAATCTTTATTTAGACTAAAACTTTTCTTCCATTTTTTCATGTTTCTACGAAATGACACAAAAAAACCACAAGCAAATGCAAAAAATGCTATTCCAATTTCCATCCAAAAAAATACATCAACTTCTTCTATTGTGTCTAGCATTATTTTTACCTATTATTTTTGCAAATGGTGTATCTTTCAATAATCTTTTAAGTAATTCCTCAGTTCCAATTTCTCCAGCACCATACTCTTCATCAACAATAGGATCATATGAATCTTTAATTGCTCTATTTTTAGATGCATTCATAACTTGTAAATTAGACGAATTATTATTTTGCGGATTTCCGTCTTTATGGTGAACATCATTTCCATCACCCTTAGAAACCCTTCCTTTTTTTTCTAATTTTCTTCTGGCCAATACTCTATTAGTTCTGTTTGCTATCTGTTTTGGTTTTCCATGATATTCTCTATATTCTTTTTTGTAGTCTCTTTCCTCCTTTACTTCCGAAACGTGAACTTCGTCTGCTTTTGGATATTCTGGTCCCTCAATATAACCTTGACCATTTTCGGGTTTGTTAGAAACTGGAATTTTAAACTCTTTACCATTAACAGTAATAAAATTATATGCAACTTTTGGTTGTTCTTGTTTAACCAGGTGTAGTTTAACATTATATTCAAAGGAAAATTCATTTTCGCATATTAGTGCTATTATTTCTGGTAAATTTTGTTCTATGAATTTCATAACATCAATTCGTTCATAGTTTCCCATTTGTTCTAATAAGCCATAATCTGTTAAAACAGAAGAAAGTTGATGTAGATGTGGGATTGCAGATAATTTACCATCAAGTAAATATTTCAAGTTTGAAATATTTTTCTCTTTGTTTGTATTGGGTTTAAATTGAATCTTCAATTCAAATGCATCACTCTTAATGAGATTGTCGCAATATTCTAAATTTATAAAATTCGTAGTATGTGGTGTTAATACAATATCAGATGATGCCAATGGACCAAATTTATGATTAATATCATAGGTATATTTTCCACTTAAGAGTTCATATAGCAAATGTGTCTTAAATTTGTCACTCTTTAAAGTTTTATACATGGTTGAACTGATATTTTCTTTAATCTTCTTGAAGTTTATTTCTGGTTTATTAAAATTATTAATAAATTTTCTATAAACTTTGACCAGTTGGTTTTGATCCATTTTCAAATAATTTGATATTGTGGTGATAATGGAGTTAGAAGTATTATTATCTTTTATATTAGACGAATTCAAATTACCTTCGAGGTTGATAGTAATACCCAACACAGCATCATTTTCAGTAAATTCATTCAAATAATCTGTTTGGTCTGGATATAATAAAAGTTCACTTTTTGCATCTCTGAAATCGCCCATTCCCATTTCCGACCAACTAGCAATACCAGCCAATCTTTGAGGTGTCCACCCTTCTTGATCAATCAATCTTCGTATAATATTTTTACAACTCTCGTAAATTTCTGGAGAAACTTGAGTTAGTTGTGGAGCAGCATCAACCCTCGACTGAATATCATCTTGACTGAATCCAGCAACTTGTATTGCTATGAGGGTTATAGCGTGTGCATAATGCACATTATCACTAACTTCTTTAGGAATTTCCCCGACAACATTTGCTCTTTTTAGTGCATTGATGTCTCTTGGAGAAAGAGTTGCTCTAACTTCTTCTCGCCCTATAGTATCCAAGGAACGGGGAATACCATCTATGAAGTAATTCTGCTCATATTCCATTTGAGCAATTTCTTCTGGAGTGAATTGTGCTTCTTCTGGTTGTTGAGGATCATCTCCACCATCTTTAGAATTTGGAGGTGCTGGGGGATTTTCAGATCTTTCTACTCGTTTTCTGGCAGAATCACGATCTTTTTTGTTGTCTATACCTGTACCTTTTGACATCTCTGAATCCATTTTACTGGCTTTTGAAGATTTATCTTCAGATACAAATATATGAAAAGTGGAAAGGTTTTCTAAAATAAAAGGGTTTTTATTATATTCTTTGGAGAATTTAACAAATTCTGCCTCATTGAACCATATTGGATGTGTTTTTTCTTCCATGCAATAAACCTTTTTGGACTTCTTTAAATAACTGTTTAGAGTCAGATATATGTATATTTTTTGGCAAACCTATACAGAAATCCTGAAAATTATTGCTTTTAGCGAACTGTCTCATTTGTTTAGAAGATATTCCTTCTATTGAAGTATTTTCAATTTTACTTCTGTCAACTGAGACGATTTTAAGAGAATCAATATCAAATTCAGATCCAACATAATGAAGCAATTTCTTTTCAAAAATCCTTTTTCTGTCAGATCCCACAACCATGATTAAATTCTTATATCCATCATTACTCAAATCTTTAATTACATCAAATATGCTTATTATGCTGTTTGATTTCTCTATTTTGACCCCCAAAATAATTTCAATGAACTTTACCTTTTCATCATAGGGGAGTGGATTTATTTTATTATCTTCTTTTTGTGAAGTATATACCCTATATGAACAACCCAAATGATTTGAAATTCTTTTCATTTCATTTATGATCTCTACATGACCTTTTGTTGGAGGGTTAAATCTACCAAAAGTAAAAACTACATCGTTCATTGTATATGAATTCTTCTTGCTAATTTAATGTTGAAACTGCTTTTGTCATTTGACAATGCTTTACTTGACACTAACGAGACAAACCCAAACTCATTTGTTTTTCCAAATTGCTGTGAAAAGATATAGTTGGTATTGTCAATTTTAGTATCCATAACAGTAGAGGTTATATAAACACCGTCCATATTTAACTCAACATTAGTATCTTTGGTTATTCTAGCAACAAATGCCAATTCGTCTTGACTCATTATATACCAATCATCATAACCATACAAGAAAGATTTTCTAATGTGGTTTGTCAACTTCGACCCAAGACCATAAAAGTCAACACCATCACCATAGATGTTATAATGTCCATTATACGGAGAAGTCTTATTGCTTCCACTTGCTGTTATTAACTGCTTTTCGTCCACCTGCAAATCAGATGGATATAGAACTAGTGCCCATTTATTATTAGAACTTTCGTTAAATGATCCTCTTGCTCTATAGTTTGATGCGGTCCCACTTTGTATGTTTCCGAAAACTTCAGAATTATTAATTCCCCCAGTCTCGAAAATACCAACATAAATTCCATTTTGGTAATAGTCACCAGGGCTCATAGAACTGAAAGTGGAAGCATTTTCAAATTTAGATGAATTATTAAAGTTTACGGCAGAAGAACTTGAGGGTTTTTCTGGCGGCAGAGGGCATGGGGCTTCCGAACACATTATTGGTAATGAGTCTTCTGGGATACTCCAAATGCCACCCCTTTCTTCGCACCATTCCCTCTCAACTGAATCGGAGCAAGAATACGCTGTTGATTCTGAATTTAAGAAACAGCAAGAACTAATTAAAATTTCGTTCATAATATCAGGAACTACAGATGCTGGTAACCCAGACAAATCTCTAGATTTGGTTTTATTTAGTTTCAGACCATCATTTGATACTATAGTTGATACTGGACATGAAACGGCATCACATGACCTACCAGACCAAAACATTTGATATCTTTCTTCGCAATTTGAAGAAACTGTCATGATACAATCACCATTTATTTTGTTACAACATGCACCAACAATTTCAGCACGAGACCCCGAACCGCAATTTGATGATTGGCAAGACGTACCATATCCCATCCAACCACTTTCACATTGGAACTTTTCTGAGATGTTGTTACAGCAATTTCCCATTTTACAATTGTAATTGCAACACGCACCAGCACCACAATTTATACCTTCGCATAATATTCTATTATTGGGATCATGTCCATGCCAATTCGCATCTGTGCTTCGACTATAACAATCACGTTCTGTTGTGTTTATACACTTAACATTAGAATCAGAGGAATAACAACATGCTGCCTTTTCATTGCCAGTTTCATTGCCATAAAACCCCGTAGTATTACAAGGAGAAGGAGATGATTCACATAATTGGTTTTTATTGAAAACTCCGCCATGCACATCCTCACACTCTGTTTGAGACATTAGCATACAATTCAACATACCACCATCAGCAAGAATTGAATCTATTATTGAGTCTAATTGTTCTATATTAAGAGCAGCATGATAAGAACCACCAGTTCGATTGGCCAGTTCCTTCAATCTTACTTCTGCCACTGATCCCTCTTCAACACCAAAACCTATTGTTATATAAGTCGTCTGTGGATCATTATCGTCCATCCATTGAATATAATCATCAGAGTTTGGTGCGCCGTCTGAGAAGAATATAGCAATGCTTTTAGTACCGCCGGTGTGATATGCGTCGTCTATATCATAAGAATGGTGCAATTGGATAGGATTTAAGTAATCAGTATTATACCAAAGAGGAAGATATTCATCATTAATCCACGGTGGTAATAAATTCCACCAAGCGTGCAATACTGGTTCGTACTTGTCGTTAATTACTCCAGACCACAGATCAACAGAAAAGTATATTCCCCGGTCAGGATCAATGACTTGTATCATCTTATTAATTAATTTTTCACTCCATCGTATTATATCATCAGCATTGCTGCCTATACTTAAACTTTTGTCAAGTGAAAGTGATATTAAACCTAAATTCTGCTCAAGTTCCAGACAACATGCACCATAACACCCACCCTCACCATCCATTCCTGGGCATGCCGCCTGACCACCATCTGCACATGGAGTGTCACATCCGTGCCAACAAACAGTATCTGGATCATGCACACCATCAAGCATCCATGACATACATTGGCCCATGGTTAATTGCACACAATCCCAAACATCCGAGCCATCGAACAGGCCACAACATGCTCCAACACATCCTTGTCCTAACTCACATATAATTTCATCACACTTCTTTCCAATCGTACCATAATAATCTACTCCGGGAAACACTGAAGATTCTCTTTGATAACACTCAGTTATAGTACAAACATCTTCGCACAATTCTGCACCAAGATCACTCATATAGCAACATGCATATTTTTCTCTTATGTCTATAGTTTCTCCTTGTGGAGTTTCTTTAGAACAAGAAATGTCAGGATCCTCAACAGAAGAGCAATCACCATCTATCCATATTCCATCATTCCTTTCACATTCACATTCTGTTACCATTTTTAGGCCATCTGCTGAGATTCTTTCAGTTTCACATACACTCAAATCAGAACATAATATTTCAGAATACCATGTTCCATCACAATCTTCACTCTTAATTCTATCCGAACAAGTATTATTCTCGCAACATGCACCAAGCAAATCACAAACCCCATCACCAGAACAATTTGTCCCCACTCCCAGGAAAGATCCCCGCAAAGTAGCACATTCCGATGAAGTTTTGAGACTGCATACTCCATCAACGCAACAAGCACCATTGAAACTAGAACCACAGGGAGTATCAGTACATATACTATAATTGCCCAAGTACTCTCCCTGATAATAATTCAAACATTCTTCTTCTGTTATATCAGATATACACTTATTGAATGAACAGCACGCTCCTTTTGGAGAACATGGTTTATTATCGCATGATGTGTTTTGCCCTAACCATATTCCTTCTAGTGATTCACATTGATATTTTGTTGCAGAAACACAACCACTACTTGGGGTACAACATGACCCGATTAAATCACCAGGAGAAAAGAGATATAATTTCCCGTTTGTTAATAATGACGTATCTTTTAATATTGGCTGTCCTATAAGGAGATAATTAGTATCATCTTTTACGTCGCTCCCACCCTGAGAAGATGAAATAGTTCCTGCATAATGTGTTTTATTACCTATGCTCCCTAAACTATCACCAACAATTTCTTGTACCGGGAACATAGTATCTTCCCAGTTAGTTTGTGTTTTATAAACATAAACAGATTGTTCTATATCAGATATGAAGATATAATCATGAATAAACGAAACAGAATACCCAGAATCAACATTAAATTCTTGTTGTGCTATCTCTGTATAATTTGCGGGTGTATATAATTTAGACTTCAAATTCCATTTCATTCCATCTCGCTGAAAAACCAACCCAATAATTGTGTTATTTTTTATTCGTATTCTAGATTTCAATAAACAAACCATTGTGTGGGTTGTTTCATTAACATGAAGTTCTAGTATATCAGAATTTATGTTATAATTTCTGATATCAATATACGAATCTATAATCCAGTCATCGTAAACTTTCTTATAAAAGTTTATTGTACCAGATTCAGCCATAATAAATGTGTCATCATAAAACCAAAATGCTGAATTGGATAACATTTTATTATTTTCGCTAGAAAATGTAGTAGAATGTTGCCAGTTGTTGTTGGAATCCTTTTCATATAAGTAAAAACTACCAACAGGTTCATTATAAACATCCTTTAATGGTTTATTATATCCAGTATATTTGGAACCTATTATTAATTTTGTATCGCTAAACATCCTAACATTCTGACCAAATCCCCCGCACAAATTGTCTGAACACTTCAATGATGTTTCTGGTGAAGTTATGGTTTGTGTGATAGACCAAGAACCATCTTTTTCGTATATGAATACTTTTCCATCATCAGAACAAACACCACCATTACAACCATTTATTTTATACGATTTTGGAAATCCAATAGCAAGAGTATCACCAAAGACATCAAGATCTGCACCAAATGATCTGTTGCAGAAATTTGAAGCATCATGAGAACTAGCACTATCAATTGCTGTTGGGGCTGACCAAGTTTTCAAATCTGAATTATAATCAGAAACCATAACCTTAGTCGGTTTGGTTGCTTTTATATAATCTGATTCATTCGAACATCCATCATCAGAATCCCTGGCAGAAAAAATAGAACTAACATTTCCATCAGAATCAACAACTAATTTAACTTTAGTTCCATAATACGCCCCAGTTGTGGCTCCCGCTATAGAACTTTCATCATTCCAGATATATGTGTTTGCCCCACTTTCTCTAAAATCCCAAACTTGTTCGCTTGAATATACGCAAGAACAACAACACCCCAAAGAAGACTGTTGGGGGCATTCTGTGTCGTTTATAAAAAACAATCCTGAAGCATTCAAACAATCGTAATAAGTAGTTTCTTCTTTTGTACCATCGGGAAAACAGCAATATCCCTGAGTAGTATTACCACCCAGCGGATTTGCAGAATATATATTCTTATTTTTAAAGTGGTACTGAGAAGACATTCAAAACTCAGTCTTTATTCCATGGAAGAAATCCCTTAGTCCATTTCCACAGAGGAATGCCAACAACTGTTCCTGCAATAAACATCAAAACCGACCACCAAATTGTACCTAACATATCTTATCCTTTCAGTTTAATATAATGAAAACCTTTATATTTAGTCAGTTTTATTTCCCCATGCGATGAAATTGTTCCGACTAAATTCCAATCTGTCTATCAATTTTATTATCTTATTTTTACCATCTACAACAACCAATCCCTCTGGTTGTGTTTCTTTGAGATTACCATCTATATCAAAAAAAGTATTAATATCATCTGTGTTATTTATTCTACTAATGAAGATATTTTTAATTTTTAATAATTTTCTCCGAATTTTAAAAAAAATCCTAATTTCAGCATCGTGGTCGTTTATGAAATCAAACAAAACCTTTCGTTTGTCGTCTCTTAATCTTTTACCCCGAATCGTTTTTAGTTTTAATTTTTCATCTTCTATTTTATCAGACAACCACTTCAGAAATGAATCTAAACTATCCTCTTTAATGTTATTCTTGACGTTGTGATTAAAATATTTATTTAAATATGACGTTAGGTAATTTTGGTCTTCAAGTTCATCGAGGAATGGTTCTAAACCAACGTTTTTAATCAATTTCATTTCAGAAGAAATTAAATTCTTTTCTCCATTTGTCAACAGAGAAATGTTTGTGTATGATGAATCAATAGCCCAAATATTTTTATTTTTCGCAAAGTTAGATATATCTGGACCATATTCTGGTCTCAGTTTAGAAATTTTCCTTCCAGAATATTTCGTATGAAAAACAATACCAAATTTAGAAGAATTGATTTTTTTACCCAATTTGCTGGAATTAACAACACTATATGTTATAGTATTGGGTTTAAAGGTCAAATGCTTCTGATGGTTAATGGATCTCTTTCTGACCAGAGAAGGCCAAAATAACAAATCTCCCTGATAGATACCATCTATTCCTAATTTAGAAAGTTCAACCAACAATGACGAAAGCAAATAAGATAAATTCTTATTATTTTTATAATTTTTCTTAATATCAGACAATGTGTAATTAAGAATTGGTATTTTATTAAATACACCCTTTGTGCCAATAAAGAATTTCCTATTTTCTGGATTTATTCCACACACAATACTAGGAGACCCGTCCCATTTCAAAGAAGTTTTTATCTTTTTTGTTGGCGTTCCTGAAAATATCTTCTGCAATTCAGAAAAAAAGGAAAAGATTTCACCCATTCCTCTTTTTCCATGTAACATTAGATCTTCTGCATGTAAAATGGTAGTATTTTTCATATATGTCCCCTCCAATATTCCTCAATAGTACCCTTAAGGGCTTTAACATAATTTTGGGGTTCTTTGATAAATTCTTGGACAATTCCTTCTTCGGAACTTATTAAAATCACAATCTGTTCTATAGGAATCCCAGTTCGTTCCTGCCACATTATAGCATAAGCAGTGGCTTGGAGAAAATAATTCTCTATTTCTGACTCTTTTTTGGGATTTGTGCTTCCCTTAAAGTCAATAATAGATAATTTTCCTTTATAATTAGCAACACAGTCAACTCTGCCTGCAAGTTTCAATAGACTGCTCCAAAGAGGAACTTCTAAAGCATGAATAATATCAATATGATTGACTAAATAATCTTTTATCTGAAAGAATAGATCTTTAATATTCTCTTTATTTTCTAAAAAATTATCTTTTTCTAGAAGAAATTGCTCTATTGCTTCATGGAGATCATTTCCCCTCTTCAAAACTCGTCTAGATTCTCTTGGGTTATTCTTTCTCCATTGTTTAAAGAATTGAGATTTTTTCCAACCCGTTACAGTAGTAACCGATGGGTATTTTCCCTCTGGAGAAATATAATACCTGCTATTATTTTCCATAATAGCAGGTATTTCGATTATATTATAATCATTTTTATGAATAAATGTCATGAATATAGTATAACTTCAAAGTGAAAAAAGTCAATAAATTATTTTGGGTTTCGTAATCCGCCAAGTATCTTTATAATTTTGTCAACTAGATTTGCTTTGCCTTTATTCTTTTTTGGAATATCACTAGCATATACCATCTTTGAATATTGTGGATCTTTGCGACTTGAATCTGGTCCAAGTTTAACCAAAGGAATTTCGCCTTCTTTTGGTTTTTCGTTTTCCAAAATTTGTGTTAGTGGATCATTCATTTTCATGGTGCGCATATAATCAACGTGTTCTGGTGATTGTTTGGCAGCATTTACCCAATTAAAAAAATCTTTATTACTCATTGTTCTTTTCCTTGTTTTTTTCCTTTAAAAATTACCATTTCATTACACTCCTACCACTGTCATCAACTTGGTGTTTTGGTCCTTCTATGACTCTGGCCAAATATGCTCCAGCCCATTTACCCAAACTATGCCTCATTGCTCTCCTCCTGTTACGTTTAATCTTTTTTCTTTCTGCTTTTGGAAGTTTTTTAAGATCCGCTTTTGAAAACTTATCAACTTTTGCAAATGGATTTGTCAATTTAAAATCATATTTTGGGGAGTCTGTCGTTGTTGATTCTGGATCAGACCGTCCAGCCTGTCTTGCTGTCCTTCTTGTTCTTTGTGCTGAAGGTCTATCTCTGTGTGATCCAGCAAGAGGAACTTCATCACCACCTTCACCACCAGCAACTGGGGTAAAACCATGTTGCGTGGTAAAATCTGCCACAGCACCATGCAACGGGGTGGATGATCTATCTCTTCCTGATAAATTAACTCCATGTGTTTCACGAGAGAGGGAAGATTGATATTTTTCTATCCCCTGTCTGAATCCTGAGAAAAAACCACCCCCACGAGCACGAGAAGGAGTTTCCACCGGTCTTGGTTTATCTGGTTCATATAGAACAATATTTTTCGGTCTTGGTTTATTTGGTTCATATAGAACAATATCTTTTGGATCTTTTGGATCTTTTGGTTTTGGATCTTTTGGTTTTGGATCTTTTGGTTTCTTTTTACCAAGCCACCGCTGAGCCGCTCGGGTGCGCCTGGGAGCAGAAGAACTAGCAGGATTTGCACTAATTGGGAGCCCCTTCTTGGGGCCCCTTGCTTCTAATAACCAATTATTAAACTGTAACATATTGAATGTCCTTCATTATTCTATTTATAGAATTAGGTATCCTTACGGGTGACAGAAATTATTTTTTCTATTTGCTTTTTTAATTTAATTTCTCTATCGGGCCAATAGATGTAATTTTTATCTGATGATTTCATCAAATTATACAAAAGAGGAAGAATCATTTCTTCAATGGATATCATTCTCTCTTTAGTATTTTGTTCCAATTCATGCTTTCTTTCTTCAATCTCATCTATAATGACCTTAATATTATCAGAATTATTTTGCATGGCTTGTGAAAACTCATTAGTTTCGATATTCAATATCTTATCAATTTTTTCCTCAATCCTAGAAAAATCCAAATCATTAGAAATATTATCATCATCAGAATCTAATAGCATAAAAATAGAGTTTATTCTGGAATTTATCTTTTCCATATTCTCTATGATTTCATCAGAAGAAACAACAGAAGATTGAACTTGTTCTTCTGATTCAACAGAATCATCGTCCACCGCAGTGAATCCGAAATCAAAATCCGTGTTGAAATATTCCTCTAAAGGAACAAATTGTTTTTCTGAATCAGACATTATGATGTTTTGTTTCTACTTGTTCTTTTTGAGGTCTGGGTCAAAAGTTCGGATCTTCTTTTGCCACCCAAAATTTTCAATCTGGTGTTTCTTACATCGTGCGCACGTTTTCCTCTTGCACTTGCATACTTTCTTGTTAGTGGTAGTTTGTACTTTACATATTTTTCTTCTTCTTTGCCAGTATCGGCACCAGCGAAGAAATCCCATACTCTCCCAAGAATATTTCTATTCTCATTCAGCATAGAGACAAGATTATTCAATGCGAATATGTGCTCCAACACCAACTCTCGATTTTCCTTTTCGGTCAAATTGTCTTGTTTTATTTGATTTATAAAGTTCTCTACTAGTTCATTTCGTTCCATAAGACAAATCCTTTTAAATAAATATTGATATAATATATATAATAAGGAAAAGGAGACTTAGCCATGATGGATGTATATCGAGGTCTATTTCTTGTAGATATAACGGGAGACGCAGGAATATCTGCAAATAAGGGTGTCATTCTCACAAGCAATAACACAACTGCCGTAACTGTAACACTAACCTTCTTTGATATTTTTGGTCTGACGGGAGCCACTGCTAATGTGTCCACATCGGGCGGTCAACCAACCGTTGTTCCTATGATGGTGAAGGGTGTTGGAGCGGTTTCTGGAGGCAAAGTCTTAGGAATCAACTGATTTATTATCCTCTATTTGTAGAGGATAATCAGCAAAAGACTTCAATTTTTTCGCTTCTCTTTTAGAGAGAGTTCCGTCGTCTCCGAGAACATTCTTTAAATCTTTATATAACCTGATATAATAATACTTCTCAAGCATCTTATAGATGACATTCTTGGGAAGTTTGTTATATTTCCCATACTTCTTTATTTGTTCTGGAGTCATATCACGATTAAATCCATCATCTTTGGCTTTAGTGATATCCTGCCCTATATTGATAATGTCTTTCATATCTTGTTCTATTTCCTTCAATTTTCCGGAAACAGCAGTGCTCAGGTTGGCAACATCATCATCATCTAATTCTTCCAATTCCTTGAAGTCGATAAGATCACGAACAAATTCACCCTTAACAACATCTAAACCATAGACCTTATTTTTAAATTGCTTAACATATAAGTTTGCATCTATTGGAGAAGAGTCTGAAATTTTCTCAAATTTGTTTGTTCCTATGTTATAAACAGCATCAGATAAGTCATTTGCACGATTAAATATATTTTCGTCTACTATAACAAAATAGTTTATGGGGTGTTTAGTTCCTGTAATTTCTTTTCCATTAGCACGCAGTGCTTCTTTCTTCAGTTTATCATGCATCATTGCACGTTTCTCTACAGGAACATCAAAAAGAATATTAATATCTAAATCGGCATCTTTTCTATATTGTTTTGTTAGAATGGAACCTATCAATCTATAATCTTTAACCGATGCAATTTTAGAAAATTTTTCTATTTGCTTTTCTATTGTGCTTCTAATGTGTCGTTTTAATGTTGGACGTTTAGAATGAAATCTATCAAAGATACTCCTCGAATAATCTTTCCGAGGAATATCAATGATAGATTCAATCAATTTGTTATATGTGAGTCCCATCAATCCTCTTCAAAAATTTCCTCTGGATCATAGTTAAAATATTCATTCAAAGCAGCAGTAGTTATGTTCATATTTTCTAAAATTTCGTAAATATTTTCGGTCTCTATTGTTTCTTCTGTTAGGATACCACCTTCCATAAGGCCATCAAAAAAATCTGAAACAATTTGTTCGACTAATTCTTTATGTTCTAAATTGTGCATAATTTGCTCCTTTATTAATTTAGATTTTTTTCTAATCGTCTATAGACGATTTCATTTTATGTCTTATTTTGTTTTCTTTAACATTTCGTCTAATTGAAATGCTAAATTAAAGATATAATCAATTGCCTCATTAACATAAATGGCAGTGTCTTCTTCATTAAGAGATTCGTTTAAACTTCCATCTAGAATATCAGAAAGATATTGCTCTGCAAGAGAAAGCGACCCCCCTTCAATATTTTGAACCTCTGTTATTTCTTCATTGAGAGGTTCTGGTTGCGGGGAATGAGACACAACAACTTGCATTGCTGCATCTTTAAGGCTGTTATGGGAGTTTCTAGAAATTGTCATAGTTAGGTTCCTTTTTATTTTCTAATTATATTATCTATCTTCTGGATAAGTATATGGGGGATTTTTTTCTCCGCCCGGGTTTTCAATTTTCTTTTTTATGTCATATTTCCATTCCCCGGCATTCGGGTGGTCTTGTGCTGCTTTGAGAACTTCATGGTTGTCGCTGTGCTGCCACGCGTGCCATACAGTCTCTTCACCGGATTTGGGGTGTTTAAGTGCGGCTAGTGCAATATTGGGATTTTTATGGCCCCCCATAGGAGCAATACTATCTTCATCAGAGTATGAGTGAGAAAGTATCAGGTTTCCAAGTTCGTCATCTTCCCGAGCATCATGATGCATCGATGCATGATATAATGTCTTGGTGTCCGCTTTTGAATGCTGAACAGCCGCTTTAACGACACTTAAATCATCATGCTTCGCAGCAATTCTTGTGTCGTGATGATCCGACAAAGAATGAGAAAGTGCAACTTTAACAGTATCTGGATCATCACTACGAGCAAAATGTTCAACATGTTCTTTATTAGCATCAGAGTGCGATAATGCCATTTTGGCAATTTGATGCATGGTCACCTCGGATTTTGGTTTTTGAACATTCGGGTTCCGGCGAACAACCCGGACACCCTTTCGACCTTCTTCATCATGTGTGGACCAGTCTGGCCCGTGTCGCCGATCTTCGTTAATTGAGCGAGAAGGAAAAATAACATTCAATATATCTTCGTTCAAATTATTATGTGTTTTTCTTGATATTGTCATTTGAGTGTTCTCTTTATTATATATTCTTTTGTTCTTCTTGTTACGACATTCGATGAACTTTACTTGAATGTTTGAGCAGAATAATCATCTACTGAGTCTAAAAACTGCACACAGGATTTTAATAAAATATTGGATCCAACTAATTCATATTTCTCTTCTGAGAGAATTTTGTTTTTCCAATTTTTTAAAAACATATTCACCAGCCTTAGGATGATCTCTGATCTTTTTGGCTATTTCTGGATCATCTCTGTTTATTGGGGGTACAACCATACTTAAAGTAAAATCATCAACATTAGGATGATCTATGATCTTTCTGGCCATTTCTGGATCATCTCCGTGGTGAACTGCAATACGTGTTAAAAAAGCCGAAGAAACTTCACCAGCCTTAGGATGACCCATGATCTTTCTGACTACTTCTGGTTCATCATGATGGTGATCTATCATTATTCTCATACTACGTTCCTCGCCGTCGGTCCATGCGGCATTGAATTTAGGATTATTTAAAACACCCTTCCAATCACCTTTATATCCACCCGGAAACGTGAATTGATGATGCACTTGTTGTTCAGATCTTTTTGGCAATAACTCGTGTGTTTTTTCTGCCACTTCATCATGATTTTCAATAAGAGAATTCTGGCTGTCAACAATTCCTCTATCCGAATATCCATGACCAAGAACGGGATGTGTTGTTCCTTCTTTGGTGTAGAGCATGAATCCATGTCCCTGAGAATATCCTGTCATGAATTGGTCATTAGAAGCAACACACCAAGTAGCATTCTCCCCGCAACTTGGTTTTATGAATTCCCTTTGTGCTTGTTTGACTCTATCTTTTCCATGCGTCTTATTGTGGAAATTATAAACATCCAATGGACCATGAGAATCAGTTTCAATTGTCCCCAATTTATGCTCGGAAAACTCATCCAGAATCTTTCTTTCTTTTTCTGAGCCACCCATATGTTTCTTTGATTCTATTGGATGAACTTCATCCAAGTGTTCAGTTGCATGTTCTGGAGTGTGATACCACCCAATATTGTGTTCGGGATCAACTTTCCCCTTAGCCTTCGCACTCCTATACCTTTTCATGATATTCTTGACCATTGGAGAATCTTCATTATCTTCATGTCGCACATGATCATCAAGAACCCATTTGGCAACAATCATTCTTTCAGCATGATTCTGACCGTGGTCTATAGAAAATTCCATAGCACCACGCATCCATTTGTTCCAGTCTGACCAGTTATTCAACTCATCGCCTGCGTTTTGAACGTCATGATCTTTATGCAATTTCATAAAGCGATTGATTTCATTCTCTCTGGCTTCAAAGAGATAGTTCTCGTTAATAAATCTTATAAATCTTATAATGCTCATTTTTTCACACCCTTTGCTTTATTTTTCCAAAACAAATTCCGTAGTTTTCCAATAAAATTTGATTGCTTATACTTCTTCCAAGATGTGTCATCAGTCGCATGATGTGTAGGAGGTGTCGCCACAACATCTTCATTTGTTGGATTTGTTGGACGCCTATGACGATGCAAATGTCTATGGAACATATCCATTTGTTTCTGTGAACGTTTTAAATCTTCTGGTGTGGGTGTGGTTAATGAAATATGCCTTCTTTGCTCTGAAGAAAGAGCAGATTTATCTGGGGGGTCTTCGGGGGGACTTTCCCCACGAAGTTGCCTCAGTTGTTTTTCCATACTATAAAGGTTGTTAAGTGCAATAATTTCATGTTCAGTCTCAACAGAAGACTTCCGTCTTGGAGGTGGGTCCGACCCCCACATTCCAGCATTATCGCCAATGGAAGAAGATAAATCCCCCTGTGTTCTTCTACTCTGTAACATATCCTCCTGTTTTCTTCTACCCCTTATTGCATCATACACACCTCTTGTTCCTTCTTTTTTACGGGTTAATTCTTTTATTTTTTTTCTACGTCTTATTATGTCTCTAATACCTTCATATAAAGATTCTCCCATAATATCATGGAAACGATGTGCAGACTTTAATGAATCATCAGGAACAGAATGTGCTAATTCCCTTGCAAGTGTTAATGTATTATTAATACGCTCAGAATCAATCCCTGCTTCTTTCATGTGATCTGCAATATCATCATGACGGTGAGTGGTTCTCATTTGTTTATTGTAGTGGTTATTCTGTTGATCATGGAAGTCATGTCTTCTTTGATCTTCTGGAGACATTCTATTCTTCATTGACACATAGGAATCATGTGATGTGCCTCTTCTTCCGTATTTGTTTTCTATTTGTTGTAATTTCTTCACATGAAAGTCGGACTGTCTTCCTGCAAGATGCCAATTGAATGCCTGTTTTCCGAGGTTATTCAATTGTTCTTGATGGTGGTCAGAAGTTTGTTCTTTTATGAATATATTGAACTTTTTCATTTTATTTCACCTGTGTGGGGTATAGATCTATTTAGGAAATCTAGTTTGTTGTTTACCCAATGTTGGTCCGTGAGTCCCTTAATGGATGCTCTAATGCCGCCCGGACCACAGAGGGATCTTTGTGTCTTGCCGCACGCACCACAGCCCCAGAATTCGCCGCTGGATGCTTCAATGCCGCATGGACCACAGAGGGATCTTCGTGTTGTGCCGCCCTCTCCACAGCATAAGAACTCACCTCTGGATGCTTCAATGCCGCATGGACCACAGAGGCATCTTCGTGTCCTGCCGCCCACATCACAGCCTCAGAACTCACCTTTGAATGCTTCAATGCCGCATGGACCACAGAGGGATCTTCGTGTCTTGCCGCACGCGCCACAGCATCAGAATTCACCTTTGAATGCCCCAATGCCGCATGGACCACAGAGGCATCTTTGTGTTGTGCCGCATGCTCCACAGCATCAGAATCCGCCTTTGAATGCCCCAATGCCGCATGGGCCACAGAGGCATCTTTGCGTTTTGCCGCCATCATCACAGCATAAGAACTCACCTTTGGATGCTTCAATGCTGCATGGGCCACAGAGGCATCTTTGTGTCCTGCCGCCCTCTCCACAGCCCCAGAATTCGCCAATGAATGCCCCAATGCCGCATGGGCCACAGAGGGATCTTCGTGTTTTGCCGCACGCGCCACAGCATCAGAATTCACCTTTGAATGCCCCAATGCCGCATGGACCACAGAGGCATCTTTGTGTTGTGCCGCATGCGCCACAGTATGAGAACTCACCTCTGAATGCTTCAATGCCGCATGGGCCACAGAGGGATCTTTGTGTCCTGCCGCATAATACACAGCCCCAGAACTCACCTTTGAATGCTTCAATGCCGCCCGGGCCACAGAGGGATCTTCGTGGTTTGCCGCATGCGTCACAGCATTAGAATTCACCTTTGAATGCC
>Ga0098061_1000214_pt1 | contig 26030 bp, 9 predicted proteins | sample 22_taG_FD_92579 | JGI IMG/M metagenome (GOLD analysis project Ga0098061, IMG submission 92579) | Marine viral communities from the Subarctic Pacific Ocean - 22_ETSP_OMZ_AT15343 metaG | ecosystem: Environmental > Aquatic > Marine > Oceanic | place: Subarctic Pacific Ocean | collected 2015-01-20
ATGTAGGTTTAGATTTTTTAAGTGATTTGTATTTTGATTTTACAGAAAGAGCTTTACGGGGGATTAGAGATAAAAAAAGTGAGGAAGCAAAGGACTTAATTACTTATTTTGAAAAGTTAAGAAAAGCAGATCAAGAGGTAGAATCGGCACAGGAGAGAGTTGATGAAATATTGACAGAAGAACTTACTGCGGCTGCACGCCTCCAGTATACTGCCAGCAAAGTAAGTGAGCACGTTACATTTACAAACAAAAAACACGACTCTGAGTCTTTCCTAAGTCTATTTCAATCATCTGATGCGGATGAGATCCTGGAGGAAATTGACAAGATAATTGAAGCGGAGGGAACTGTAGCGGAGAAAAAAATCGCTAGAGATTCGATAATTCAAGATCTTCAGGCCAAAGCTGGTGCTAAAAGTCTTCCTAAGGTTTACATCATGTATGGAGTAGGAGATAATTTGGCGCATTGGGCAGGCCCATTTGAGGGGTACTTGGGAGAAATTCGCCATAATAATGATGGGAAGAACGAAACGAGTGAATTTATTTTTGCAGTAGATCTCGCTACAGAGCAATTTGAAGACTCCGTTGTGTTTGATGTAGACAAAAAGGAAGAGCGTATAAAATTTTTCAACAAAGTACAAATCCCTCTTATGGCTTATGATTATAAAAAGGATCCGAGAGGTAAACTACATTTCCAATCTGTGGGATTTAGAGGCCATCCTGATAACTTTCACGATTGTATAGTAAAATTAATTTCGAACTATTTATTTCATTTAGGTATAAGGAATAATTTAGTTATTTTACCAAATCTTGATACTATGCTTGGCCCTTTAATTGAACAATGTTACCTTTCGGTAATATACAATGATTTTGACCTTGCAAGCCTCGCAGAAAGGTTGAGATTCTCTAGACCCGAATTTGATTCAGAGGGAGGAGCCGACAATCCGCGAGCAGGTGGACCACGCGCCCCTTGGCGAACTTTAGAAGGTCAAGAAAGAGAGCAGAGTATTTTAGGTTTTGTGAACGCTTTGTTTGCTCATCAGGCTGATCCTACTACACTAGGAACTGGTACTGTAGCCCCTACTCCCGATTTTTCAGAAATTGCGCTCATAGAGAGCCTTATATCATTTTTCAAACCCATAGGAAAAAACTGGGCACCAGGAGAGAAGTCTAGAATACTTAATGCAAGTTGGAGTACTTGGTCTAATTGGAATTCGATTGGCCGCGAAATTATAATGAAAGTCTTTGATGCGATTGGGTGTAGCTATACAAAATCAGAAGGACCAAGTAGCGCGAAAGACCCCGCCCTACTTACGGAATTGGTAGCAGATGAGGAAGACGCTAAAAAAGCCAAAATTAAGATGATAAACCCCTTTTCCCCTATAGTAGGAGGGAAAGTATCTGAGTGGAAATTTCAAACCATTGAGCATAATGTTATAGCTAAAATATCCTTTAAAGCCGCTGCAAATCAAGAAGAGCCACTTAAAGATTGGTTTAGACCTCTTAGAGACTTGGTAGATGGCATTAATGGGTGTGCTGGGGATGAGATAATCTTCTTACAGGAGGGATATGAAACGGATATAGGAGCGAAAGAAATTATACGAGGTAAGTTTGGGGGAGGAACTTATATAGGATATTGTTATCCTGCTGCGGGAATAGCAGTTCCTGTAGATTCTACACCTCCTTATATTTTTGGAGATAGAGAATTAATTAGAATGTTACTTTATGGAGATTTCTATTCACGCCTCCTCCTTGATCCACGCCTTAAAGATTATGATTATTTGTCTGAAAAAGGAGATTTTAAGACGGGCGCTATATTTGATCCAAAAAGATTCAGTGGCACCTCAGCAAAATTAGCGGATCCTTTTTGGAGAAAGATTGGACCTGAGATAGCAGCGGAAGCACATCATGGGGGGGTGCAAGCTGGTGACAGTAGATCAGGTGTTGCCTTTCAGTACTTTAGGACTATATGGGCCTATCTCCACCCAGGAGACGAAGGAACCAGTCTAGGGTATTATAATGGGTATATTAAGAATTGGAAGGAGATGAAAAAATATCTTCCTGATGAGTTTGGTATTAATTTAACCGATGTAGAGGTTCAATCAATTTTTGATCAAGGTTATCCTATGTTTTTAGCAAACACTGAAGGCGCAAATATTATTTCTTACGCTTTTGATGTGAATAAATTTCTATATGGAAGTTTGTTTGGAAGTGTTCAAGAAATTTATTATAATGTTGCAAAAAGGTATTTGGATACGGGAGCACCTGCATCCCCAGTCTCTCCAGGACTTACTGTAGCCGAGAGAGAGGCCAAAATTAATGAAATTATGGATAAATTACGGTCGAGATCAGCGATAGGCGGGGCTGGCGCGTCCCTTACTGTAGCCCCTACAGTTGATACGAATGCAGTTGCCGATCATTTAGCGCAAATAATGCATATGGAGCATGCTACAGGAACTACTATAGTGGTAAGAAAAGGTCGCTCATCTTCAGTTATGGCCTGGTTAATGTTATTTTTAGATATTTTTGAACGACAATACATAGGAACAATCAAAACCCTTCCTTTTTTTGAGCATTCCAATTTGAGCACTATAAACAAAACGGCATTAGGTATAATAAAGAGTACAAGAAGAGTGGGTCCTCATGAAAAAGAAGATTATCAAATCGCTGATTTTTTAACTGGATTTTATAGGATTTTAGGATTTCAGCATGTAATTACTGGTTCAGACGCATTTTCTGAATTCAGCGTGGTAAAAGATGTAATAGCGGAGTTTAGCAATGAATCGTAACAGTTTTAGGTTATCAAATTCTAATGAATTTATGTATGTGCCCCCAAGAAAAAGGGATAAAAAGTTTTCACCAAGAACGGTGGCTAAAACCACTTCTCCAGGGGTGTCTTCACCGTATTACACCGTATCTCGGACCCCGCAACAAGAAGCAGATGCGGACCAGTATAGATTAAAGAAAGGACTACGAAAAAGATGAGAATATTTAAAGGTACAGTAAAAAGTAAGCGTGATAGCGACCACAGAGGCTGGTTAACTGTTGATCCAGACGAAACAATGACACACCAAACAGAAGGCGGCGATATAGCGACTAATAGAAGTGATAATTATGAGCAGGTAAAATATGTTTCTCCTTATGGAGGAGGTGATAACTCAGGGTGGGTTTCTATGCCTGATGCGGAGCAACAAATATTATATTGTTCTCCTGAGAATAACGATGACGGTGTTTTTTATTATATGGGATCTATTATTTCGCCTGAATATGATCGTGTTGATCCTAACTTTTCAGGTAGAACATCTAACCCAAACCCAGATATGCCTCATGACCCCGAAGCGTATTCTTTCGATGATCAAAGTATGAGTATGGGTATGAGAACTCCTTTAGGGCAGCAGTTGCTTTTTCAGGAATACCGTGGTATAAAAGATGGTGAACGGACAGATAATAAAAGAATTAAAATTGAGAGCGAACGTAAACATGGTCTCTATTTAGATGATTCCACAGAAACACAAAAAGTTAGCCTTCATAGTGGGTTTCAAGGCGCAACCACAGTGTTGTCGGGTAAAGATGAGAATGCTGATAAGAGTCTGGGGCCAAATTCAGCAAAAATTACTAGTGTAGGTAATGGTGTATTTAAGACTTGGCAGGGCAGCCTAAAATTACAGGTAGTGGATGGTCAAAATTTCCAAATTTTAAATAATGCTACGGGTGGGCATGCTCCTGCTTGTGATAAGGATAATGAATCCTTAGGAGTCGCCCAAAAATATGGAACTTTTGGTAATATACAAATCCATACCGATAGAGGAGACGTTGTTATTAGTAGTGGAGGAAATGGTGTATTTATTGATTGCATGGGGGGTACTCCTGGTTCTACAGGAGCCTCCTTCCAAGTAAGGAGCCAAAATAAAATTCATCTTTATGCTGCTAATGGAATTGACCTAAAATCGGCAGAGGATGTAAATATAGTGGGGAAGAATGTGAATATTGAAGGAACTACAATTCAATTAAATGGTGATGCGTCAGTTAATGATAAGATAGGCATACGAAACACTAACGCTGGTAATTTACAAGAATTAACTTCTACTGCATGGCTTCCCGCAGGACGCAAAGAGTTCTTTGTAGGCACCCCCGCTCAGGGCAGCTTTTCAGGTAATTACTGTGAAAGCCAAGGTGGGCTAAACCAAGATGAGAGATTATAAGGATATTTAACAGATGGCAATATTTAATCCCAATTTTTTTACTGATCCAGGCCACGCTTTAAATACAGAGTTTGGGATTCCTAGTTGCATTGTAAATTTAACCGCAGGAGCATTAGGGCTTATGAGTAATAAAGGGCTAGGGCAGATAGCAACAGCTATACAAGCGGGAAAAACAAATGCTAGGACTGCTATTTCTCAGCTTTTTGAGGATACTTTTACCAAATGGGGCATTCTATCTTATGATATGGCTGATGGGAAGTTAAGTTTATTCACCGAAAATAGTCCTTTTGGGATAGATTTAAGCTTTGCTTCGGGCCTTGCTGAAGTAAATGCCAATTTAGGTGAATTAGAGGATCTTTACAATCAAGGAGTGGCTCTAGCGGGGGAGGTAGGAGAGTGTATTGATCAGTTTAAGTCATGGATGGACTCTAAAGGTCCCTCTGAACTAACTGGTGTGGGAGGCTTAGGAGGTGGAAGCGATAATGCTTATACGGAAAGCTATCGACAAGCCGAATTCGCAATTGCCCAGAACCAAGCCCAGGCTGCGGTAGATTTTATAGATTCTTGCAATCAAACTCTTTTAAATATTGGAGAAGTCTTAGCCTCCAGATCACTAGAAGAGGAGGCAGAGATTGCAGGAGGGTCTTGCTCGCTTGCAGGTTATGATGATGAGCAGTCCTGTGTTGAGGCAGGGGGTGTTTGGACCCCTTCAGATGATCCCATCTTTAGATTAACGTATGGTGCCCCAGTGTCTAAATTGGGCGTATTTATTTTATCAGAAGATGGCATCTACTATGATTCTCAAACTACAACATATAATGGAAAGGACATCCCTTCTCCTTCGGATATTGGTGTAGTATTAAACGCACAAGCATGGAAGCTTGATTATGCACCCAATCTCGGAGGAAAAGGAACTATCGTTACTTTGGATGATGTTAACAAATATGTAGATACCTTTTTTGATCCCAACAAAATTGATAACACTTTAACTACTTACTATGACGTTGACCATTTTCTATCCGTTCTTGAATCACAAAAACAAAAACTATTATTTGATACTTCCGCTCAGATATTGGAATTGCTATCAGGGGGGTACAACGAAAATTCTGCTTTAATTATTAATCACCGACAGTCATTGTTAGCAGTTATATCGTCGTTTAATGAAAAAATAAGAAAAAGAAAGAAGCAAATTGAGATTGCGGTTAAAGCATCTAGTGAGTTTGGAGCAATTACACAATTTCCTCCTGGACACATACCTATTAACGACTTCTCCTACCTAAGCTCGGTTAACCTTAACGTCTCGCTGGAGCAACAACAAAGGCTTATCTTTGAATCAGGATCTGTAGAGGACATAGTATTGCCCATTAAGCCTATCTTTGTAAGAAGTTATGGGTCTGAAGCTGCACAATTAAATTTACCTTTTAGTGTTCCTACTATTGGAGTGGGGTCGATTCTTATTAATAATGGTGTTTCCTCTATTACGATGCCTTCTCTCTCTATCACTGACACTATTGTAACCGATTCTCTTTTTGGTGTATATAATTTCCTAGAAGCGAAAGGGGTCCCTCCAGGCCCGTTCATCGCCCCACCTACTGAGTTCTCAGGTGATCTTCCTTATCTGCCTGATCCGACGATATTCGGAAGAGATATAGGAAGCGGTGAAGGCTATGATGATCCAACCGTAGGTTGGATGGAGGCACACGGAAGTATTAATTGCGCCCAAAAAGGAGTCCGATATAACGCCCAGTTGTTGGGAAAAAACTCAAAGCTTTTCGCTTCAGGTGTAAGCATTCCGTATCTTACGGGCATGGTTACTATAGATCCCACTACTAAAAAAATTGTTGATTACGGTTCAGTCTGTCGCTTACCAGATGGAGATGCTTTTCAAAACTTTCTATATAATAAATCAGGTGGAACTTTTGAGTGTTGGTTACACATGCCTAACTATGGAGTATCTTCTAATTTTTATGAGAGTGGGGAGTCTACTGTTTTAAATCCAAATCCTGGAGATGGGCGATGGGGAGATTATAATTACTATAAAATAATTTTAGCTAATGAAAATGTGGGAGGGGAAATCGACACTAATGTTAGTGCCATTTTCACTGCACAAGGAACTGATTCGGTGCGTGGGATGTTAATGGGTTTTACTAGAGACCCCTCTATTTATTCTAAGTCTCTTATTGTTCCAGGCAGTGATACGGACCCAGGAGCTAATGCAAATATACATGTGTCGAGCACTACTGCATCAAGCTGTTTCTTTATTGCGCCAACCATGGCTATTAATAATAATGCTGTTACCTTTACTCCGAAGGGGACTGATTGTATTTCAGAGGGGTTTGCGAAAATGACCATAGATGATAAGTTAACGGTAGGTTCTAAAAAGTTTACGGACGTATCGGGACAATTTATGCATTTGGCTGTTTCCTTTGATACCTCTTCGGATGAGTGTCGAGTATATCTTGATTCTCAATTAATGGCAACATCTAGTTTGAGTGAGGTTTTTGGGGTGCAAAAATATCAACCCCCGTATCTACCTACTTTCAAAGACCCTGCTGATAGCTTTGAATACGGTACGAATAATGTTAATCAAGCTCTTAATACTAATTATTTTGATAACGGGCCTGTAAATGACCCCTTCTTTACTCCCTGGATTTTGGGTGGAGGGTGGACTGATGGAATGCCTTTTAATTCAACAGGTACTTCAGGAGGATTTATGGGAAACCATCATGGGTGGATGAGCGGATTAGGTGGGCACCTAGGAAGCGTTAAATTTTATCTTAAACCTCTATCTACTACAGAGGTTAAAACTAATTATGATGCCCAAAAAGGCTACTTTAAGAATATACTAACATGAGCACTACTACAGTTTTTGGTCGCTTACCCAACAATAATATTAAGCCAGATATAATCAGCGCAAAAGAGGGCGGTGGCCTGTTAGGGGTTCACTACCCTTTATACGATAAAGAGTCTGCCTCCAAAGGTATTTTTAACAAAACAGCCTCTTTTGAGCTATTAAAAAGTGAGCTTCGACAATTCATTCGCACAGAGCGCGGTGAGCGTGTAATGTTGCCTAACTTTGGATTATCTTTAAAAAAGTTTCTCTTTGAACCACTTACGCTAGAGATAGAGGATGCTTTGCACGAAGAAATTATTTTTGGGATTAGACAGTATGTTCCGCAAGCAAGAATTATAAAACTATCGCTTAAGAGTGGGGACACAATTTCTGGGCTTGGTCTTCCTGGAATAAAAATTTCGCTACTAGTGGGGCAACGGGACACTACTAACCAAGGGGTTTTGGAGATTAATATATGAAGGATTATGAAATACCAACACGAATTCCGTTTACAACGGTAAACTCTGATTATCAAAAGCTTATTCAAAGTGGAGATAATTATAGTAATAAAAAAGAACTTATTGATTATGCAGCAACTGATTTTGTGGATTTAAGAAATTCTTTAATTTCTTATATGAAAGCAGTCTACCCTACAGACTATCAAAACTTTTCTGAGTCGGACTATGGTATGATGTTTACTGAATTAGTTGCCTACATGGGCGCTATTATGTCATTTAAAGCCGATGCATTAGCTAATGAAAATTTTATAAGTACGGCCCAAAATAGACGAAATGTTAAAAAATTACTTCAGTTAATTGGGATATCTATGAAGGGACCCACCTCTGCTGCGGCGAACGCTCGGCTCGTCCTTGGGTCTGCGGAAACAGGCGCTTTTTCGATAGCAGCTAACGATAGAACTTTTTCCATTCCTTCACCTTTTGATGGAGCCCCTATTCAGTATACGTTATATACAACGAGTAACGGCAAAATCCTAGGAATGGGTTCTGACTCTTCTCAATTAGATTTATCTGGAAGTGATTCAGAAGAAGGGGTAGGTATTGAATTTAATAATTTAGCATTATTAGAAGGAACTTTAGTCGAAGAAACGGGGGTTTTTAATAGCACGGATGTTTTTAAAACTCTCACACTAACCCAAAATCCCGTTGTAGAGAATAGTACACAAATATATGTTGTTGATGTGGGTCCCCTCGGAGGGGAGTACACTCAGGTTCAAAATGTGTTGTCTGCTTCAGGACCTACAGATAAAATATTTGATGTAAGATATGACGATTTATATAATGCTACTATTCGATTTGGCGATGGAGTAGTGGGAGCGAGTCCCCCTAATGACTCAGCCTATAGAGTTTTATACAGAGTAGGGGGAGGCTTAAGGGGTAACCTTTTAGGCTCTACTATAAATTCTCCTCTTACTATAAGTACAGGAAAGACGGGCACTGTAACAAATACTAGCCAAGCCACAGGTGGGTTGGACGCAGAAACCATCGCCAGTGCAAAAAAGTATGGCCCTTTAGTATTTCGGCAACAAGACAGGCTTGTGACCTTAGAAGATTTTAAAGCATATGTTTCTAGATATTCCAGCCCCACAGGAGGCCAGTGTATTGGAACTGCGGTTACTCGTAAGGCGTATTCTTCAGCAAATATAATTGATTTATATGTTTTACAGAAAGCCAATGCCAATCAACTTCAGCGAGCTACGGTAGAATATAAGACTCATTTATTATCTGATATGGAAACAAAAAAAATGCTTACAGATAGTGTGAATGTAGTTGATGGGTTAATTCGAACCGTAGACTTGGTTACAACTATCTATTCCGATGTAGCGTTTAGAGATTTAGAGGAATCTATTAAGATTGACGTAGCAAGTCGGATACTTCAATACTTTTCTTATACAAATTTAGGTTTCGGAGCCGAATTTGCTCCTCAAACCCTAAATCGAAAACTCTATGATATAACGGAGGTGAGATACTCCACTATTGACAACATTAAAGATATAATAACGCCTCAATTTAATGAGGTAGTTCAACTCAACAACTTAACTATTAATGTTGAGTTCGTATAAATGGCACAAAATTATTTTAAAAGAAACTTTGTAGATGCAGTCGAAATTATCACGCCCGATTTGTATCTAGAGGATGATTTTGCTGTCAGCGGCATTCAAGTCGCGGACATTAATGAAGTAATTAATAGCCACCTTTTTTCGGCTGAGAAAGTTGCATCTACACTGGCTTTGTCGAGCATTGTCGGATCTAACTTGTTTAGTGCTTTGGGGAATATAAAGGGGTTCTCTCAGTACTTTATTAAGCAGAATAAACTCACAAATATTACTACCCAACATTTTCAAGATAAGATATTAACACCCCTTAGTATAAAAATATCTTCTTATTCTACTTCTGGTCTTTTTGCCACTTACCTCAGTGGGACACTTTTACCCAAACTTTATCTTAAGTCTCCGACTCTTCTTACAGATACTTCCTCTGTGTTTGGAACTAGTGTTGAGGATACTGTAAAGTATTTGTTAGAGAATTTAGGGTGGTTAGCTTTATTAAATTCAAGTGGCCCTGCTTACGATGGGTCTACTATTATTGCTTCCACTTTTATAAAAAAGGTTTATGATAATAAAACAAGTTACCAAATAAATGATGGAGTAAAAGATTACCAAGAATATTTATGGAAAAATTATTCATCGTTCAGTTCTATTGATTACAGAGTTATTCCTGACCGCTTTACTTCGGGAACGGGAAGCTATACGAGCGGTAATCAAAACCTAGATAAGCTCAAAACTCTCGTGGATGTAATTTATTCTCCGTTAACTTTGGATCAAGATGATACTTTAGTACAAAACGCATTTCAAAATTATATAAACACTGATTCTCTACTAACTTCTACTGAGTCTGCTGGCCCCTTCTCTAAATTTTTACGGGGTATTGCGTACAGCATGTATGATATAAATGATCAGGTAGCGGGTCTAGAGAATTTATTATCTATTGATAAGTGTCCTGCGGAATACCTTCCTTTATTGGCTGAGATGATAGGGTGGCGGCTGTACGGGAAAAATGAGCAGTCTTGGCGTAACCAACTCCAGAATGCCGCTTCTATTTATAGGAAGCGAGGAACAAAACAAGGATTGATAGATGCTTTTAATGCTATTATCATTCAGAACCCCATTAATACCAGTGGGGCTCTTACGGAGTTATACGAATCTTATGTTCCTAGGTTGATTTTTTATGCTTTAATGACGGAAAGCCCCTTATTTGTGGATGAAAATTCGTATACTCAAGCAGACGCTTTGGCGCATGGCTGCGCGTGGGAACCCCAAAATATAGTATTCAATGTAAGGGCAGTCGTTGATAAAATTATACAGGATTCAGTCGCTCGTTTCCCTGACTTGTTCCGTCTTAAGGGTGATCCGTTTAGGATTACTCGCTTGGTAAATGGAAGGGGTTGGTTTGGGCCTGTTATGGAGCTTGGGAATATGTGGGTTACCGCAAAGGAAAATGAGGAGGGAGAGTTAATCCCCACAGAGCCAGCTTACGAAGTAGAGACCCTTGCTGATCCTGATTTTGTTTTTAATTATAGAGGAAGCAATCATCCTATCCCTCCATGGAATCATGAAAAGTTTTATGCTAATTGTGCTATAACATCCCCACTTATTAATTTTATAAAAACGAGCTTAGATAAGTTCTGTGTACCTAAATCAATGATTAATGCTTTGGGGGATTATGTTTATCAGTACACTGTCGCAGGACACCCCACTTCGGACTTATATATTGACAATGGTTTTGTATTTTTTACTTCTAGCCAGCATTTTGCTCCTAACACAGAAAGTATTTTAGCCAACTATGATTCTAAAGATTATGATTATCTAAGTATGTGGAGCGGAAAATCCTCTACGTTTGATTTTAGTGTGCATGGGGGAGAATTTATTGCGGAAGTTTTCGGGGATGTGTCTTCTATACATACTGTTAATGAGATTTTAGAGTCTTTAGCTGTGGTCAACGACATGACTCCCGCCAAGGCTATCCCTAAAGTTAAATTTTCTAAGAAGGCTTTTGAATCAGCTTCAGGCGCGGATTACCTCTGTCCATCCGTTAGACTCCCATTCCAGGAAGTTCAGGATCAATCAGGGGCCATAGCAAATACTGAGGTGTGTGGGGTATTTGATCGAGGGACAGGATACGCTTTGGGGTATCAAAAATACCCAGACTACGATGATTCACGGAGTACGGTAAGCCACGCTAATGTTCCAGTGTTTGAGAAAGCTCAAGTCGAGTACGGATTTAATGTACTTAGTTCAGTAATTAATACTTCGGCTACCGTTCCAGATACGAGCGCCATCCCAAGAAGAACAATTAGACGCAGAAACTTTCAAAACGCGATTCCAAAATCTGGTTGGTTTGACAGGGCGGGTAGAAATATGCCGTGCTTCTATAACAATACTAGCTCTCTTTTGGATTTTGTTCCTTTAGGTTATAATGCTTCGACTGGAGGATATGCGCCTCCGAATGCGGATAATCTTTTGGGGGTTTATGGTTTATTAGATTGTAGTACAACTACTTCAAATAAAAATTACTTTGGGGTGGATGTAAGTAATACTTTTCTTACAAGATCCAATGCATCCTTATTGTTTTCCTCTTGTGATCAGTTCGTACGAAGGGGAATGCTTCCTGAAGCGGTAAAGTTATTTTTCGATTTAGAAGAAAAAAGAAAGTATGCGATTTCTAGAGATATTTTAAAAGCTAATTATTTTGCTTTAAATGGTGCTGCAAGGTCTTGGGAAAATCTAGTAGCTAATTTTGCTAATGTACTCCCTGACCAGGGATACAGTAAATATTATTCTCCTGCTTTAGATATTCGAAAGCTAAAGGAGACTCCTCACGGAGTTCACTATATTTACCAAATATTTAATCAATTCTTTTCGGGAGGGACTCACTCGTATGATTATTTACCTGAAAACTTTTTAACCACCTATAAAATGGGAGGTCCCAATATTCTATCTCATATTTATGGTCCAATATATGAGAATTCAAACTTTAAGATGGATGGGAGTGCCTTGTCCGTAAGTGCCCAACTCGTGTCTAAATCTCTTAACAATATTTATCCAATTAACTTGGCAGTTAGTACCGCATCGTTAGCAAGTATTGGATTAAAGGAAGATAATTTAACCACGCAGCTACTTGAAAACACGCAATATTCAACCAAGCATATTTTAAGTGGGATAGTTTTTGTTGATTCTTCTACTGCACTTACTCCTACTAATGAATTTGTAGTTCTTGATTTAGATCCACAAAGCTTGCCTAGTGAAAATGAGGAATATTTAATAAATAATAGAAATATGTTGATGAGATCTCGTAGTCATGGACTTCCTAGGATACGGTTTGGTTTACGGAATACCCAACAAAATAATATTCTACTGCCTGATCATGAATTTGAATTAACTTTAAACTATTTAACTAGCGAAGACAGAAGTGCTGTGGTTGGGAAAAGTGGTTTGGGGGTTATGATTCGCACAAAAACTGAGACTACAGTAGATGGAGATACCGTTATCTTTATATGGACAAAAAATAATAAATGGGAAATGGTTTATATGAAAGATCTACAGACAGAAAACTCTAGAGAGCTTATACTTAATAAGTATGCCCATATTTTCCGTGATGAGACTCGACAGATTGCAGATGACGCTCAAGAGTCAGGGTGTGGGGTAGATGATGTTTTACGGACTCTAGATGGAGTAAACAAAGAGTCTTATTCTAAGGGGGTTATTAAGTTTAATACAAGTAATAAACCCCGTCCCCCTGTGCAATATGGAACTTACTATAATGCGTCACTTCTTGATGTTTATAATGGAAGAAGAAATCAACTTCATCGAGCCGATTTAACTAATGGCCTAAAAACGCAAAATTATTTTCTTGAAATTTTTGCACTTCCTACCAATTCGCAATCAACCAAGTTTACTTTACTAGATGAAATATCTCTTGTAGATACCACTTTAAATGATGCGGCTAAAATACCTTATGATGCTTGTATCCCTGACCTCACCAAAGGTAGGGGTGTCGTTTCACTACCCACTTTGTATAACACCGCAGGGGATAAGGTAAAACCCGTCCCCATCGAAGAGGTACAAGGGGCTGATATTTGGAATCCAGGAGGTGTCACGGGACCAAATCTTTTATACTTCCCCGAGCCCTTCATATTGCATGAACACCAAGATTACTCCCCTGGCCTTACTGTCTACAAGAACAACAGTCTTTTAACGTCTTTAATGAAAAACGTCGGGGTGGGCTGTCTCTACCCTAGAGTGACGGGCCATCCCCCCTTCGACCTCATGTCCTACACCTACCAAGCTTTTCGCCCTCTTCCTTATACAGGATGTTATGGGGAGACATGGACCAACTGCCAGTGGGGGTGGGATAATTTTTATGGGGGAGCAGGGTCTAGAGGTGTGTTGCAAGGATTCAATACTGTAGCTCCTGTTATTTTTGAAGGATTTACACGGGATTATTTCAAGGAGAGGGGAGCTATGTATGTTAATACTGAGGCAGGGCCAAGCTTTGATCTTTCAGTTGGCACTTGGGCTTCTTTTGGTAGATGGTCCGACCTTACCTTTAATGGACAAATCCGACAACACCCCCAAGCGGATGTTGCAACGACTTGGTACCCTAACCCCCAGGCCGATCCTTCGGGAATTACAAATAAAAAAATTACCCATCCTTTAAGAGCAATGCAAGGAGCTACTACTCAAACCCAATACGGATTCAGACAACAAGGAGGTTACAATAAGATTAAAAACCCACTAGGGTATACGGCTGTAGATGATTTGCTTGAGTATGCGCCTATGGATCATCAGTATGCGGGTAATTGTTATCCAATAGGTTCTCCGACGATGCTTGGTTTTATAAGTAGACGATATCATCCTGAGTGGCCGACTGCATCGATTGAACAAACCGACATCATGCAAACACGAGCTATGGCTAATCCCGCAACTCTGAATCAGTACAGTTCAAGGCACTATTGGTTCAACGAGAACGAAAGCCACTATCAGCATAAGTATAACGGGGTTAATTATGGTCAGTGGGGTATAGGAGAAATAGGAAAAAACCATAATTTTAATAGGCTTCGTGCTCTCCCTACTGAACAGGGGATTTATTATGATATTCATGCCGATAAGCTTTTAAATGGGCAAAAATATACCTTCACTGCTTACATTGCCAAGCCTCCTACTCTTATGGGCCAATTTACTAACGATAGTTGGGGATACCCGAACGGAACACATGGACAAAGTACTTCCATGGGGGGTCAGTGGGAACAGTACAATGCTGGAGCTTGTACCTCTGCGGCAATTACATTATCTCCTATTGATACTTCTTCTACTTTTTCTAAAGTAGTATTAGACTTAGATACGGGGACTCCTGAGTTTACTAAAGGAGGGGAGGGCCTAACGGCAACATGTAGTGCCATAAGTTATACTACCCCCGACCCTGTTACTTGGTACAAATTACAAGTTAGTATAAATTATAATGCTTTAGAGAAAGATGCCTTGTATAGTTGGGCTAACGGTTATTTAGGTATAGAGTTTCCATTAGGAGCGGATAGACCTAATTATGGTATAAGATGTTCTGTCCAAGGGGTTAACACTCGTGCGGACAATCTAATTAACCCCCCTGACGATCCTACTGCTCCTATCGACATTCCTGGGTGTTTGATGGTGTGGGGAACTGCTCTCACTTTAGGGGATAAAGTACAGTGGTCTAGAGGCACTCAAGACACACTTGATGCCTACCAATTTTATGATAATCCAACAGTTCACCCACAAGTAATATACCATGCTTATGGAGTAGAGGATTCAGGCTACTATGATAATGATGTATTTCCTGTTTCAACTGATCAAATAATTAATGTAGGCTCTAATGGTGAGCTTAGTTATACTGATCCCAATACATCAAGTTTAGATAAGATAACTCTAGCCGTTCCTTCTGATGAGATTCAAGACCAAAAATTGTATACAAGTTCTTTGCTTTACGATATTTCAGGCAATCAAGTTACCAATACTCAAATTATTCTAGATTCTACGGAGAGATTGATGCTGGGGGAGCCATCTGTTCATAAATATAATGAGTATAGCGACAATCTTTTGGAGGCTAGGCATGAATATACAACGTCTTCTCAGGGCACAAATATTAATTTCTGTACGGCAGGAACAATACCGCTAGATCCTTCTGAACTTTTACATCTCTTCCGATACTTTAATTATATTGGGCAGAGCGCAAAAGGAAGTGGGATAAATACTAGAGTGGCAGCGGACTCATCAGGAATCCACTGCACGAGCGGAGGAAGCCGACTTTCTTATCGAACCCATCCCGACAATACTTCAATAGGAACATCTGCAACAGATTTCCATAACTTTACAACTATTGATGTGATAAACTAATGATTGGTATAGTAGAAATATATAAAAATTACGGAACGCCTGACCAGGAACTATTGGTAGAGGAAAGAAATCTAGTAGTTGATGGCGCAGGCGAAACTCTGTGTGATTTGTGGACAACTCCTTCAGGCGCGGTTTCGGCAGTGCCTGGGTTAACGGACTCTTCTAATTATGCTATTCAAGCCATATCTTTTGGAAAAGGAAGTAATGCATATAAAGAGAATGCTCATTTTTTCCCGCTCCACTCTTCATCATATGCTTTATCTGCGGACGAAAACGAGCTTAAATATTATTCGTATGTCAATTTAGTTAAAACTGATAATATTTTGAGGGCCGTTTCTGAGCACGAAAAAAATATAGGCTATACTGTTAGTTCGTATGACCCTAAATGTGATGTGGGAACAACCCCTAATGTTACGGATAAAGTTTTAGAGCGAAATACTGAAACGGCTATCGACGTAGTTGCAGGAGAAACCCATTTGATGAATAATCAGTATATGCAGGGAAGGGCTCATGCTTATGGGCATAACTTGAATAGGGTTGTTTCTAATACTAACCCTAACCTTTTATCTTATACAACTGATTTAACTGATAGTTTGGTTTGGCCTAGATCAGGGGCTGTAGATGGGATTACTTTATTAGATGAAACCACTGGCCCTTTTTGGGGCACTTCCGCTACACAGGTATCAGGAGGCAGCGCAGGCAATCCTTGGATTCGACAACAGTATAATACGACAGAATACTCTAAACAAAAAAGATACTTCTGTGTTAATACCGATCACACACTAAGTATTTATGCAAAAATACCTAATACTGTTTCTTTACAGCCTTCAGGGCTAAAAATTAATGTAAAAGGAGAGACTCCTGCTGGTGCTCCAGGAGGGACTGGTCATATCGGATGGTTCAGTGTTTTAGGTAGGGGTACTGGCCCTGCATACTTTGCCGTAAATCGAGGAGAAGATTGTTCGGCAGGAGTGGAGACTTTGGGGGTGGGGGACGAGGGAAACACGGTTGGTTGGCAACGACTCCATGTTCGGATCCCAGGTGTTGGCACCTCTGTAGCGGGATCAGGGATGAGAGGCACCTATACAATTGTCCCAGATACCGGGATAGATTGTACTCTTGATCTCTATGGTCCTCAGTTAGAAGAGAGTTATGGCCCTACTCAGTATCAGTCAGTGAGTGCAGTATCACCTTCTTTTGATGAAGGAGGTCTTGATGGAGATCTTTTCTTGGGTTGTTATCCTGATTTAAGCGGAACACGATACGGTATTGTTTCTTCTTTACCTAATTTAAACTACTTTGAGCCTTCAGCGGGTATCTTTGCAAGTGGAACCTACCCCTTTACTACTACGGAACATTTCTTTAATCTGTCTAGTTTACGCTCTATGGATCAAAATGGATTTGTTAAAGCTTATTATCCTCTCTTGGGGGAGGCTAATGACCCTGCGTCAGGGATGGTTGTTTCCGCAAATCATGATTTTAGTTCAACGGGAGAATTGTCATGTGTATGTACTATTTCGTCAGGAGACTTAGGGTTGGCGAATATGTATGGAGGTATTTTTAAATGCGGCTTGTGGACTGTAGATATAGAGAATACTCTCAAAGGAAAGACTCCTACTATTGATATAAAATATCCACAAACCCCGCCGTTTACTTTTAAAGCAGGCTCTAATAGATTAGTGTATCGTTTATTTGCTGAAAAGAGTTTTACTTATAATTTGGCTCGAATAAAGGATGATGGTACTGATGCGGGTTGTTTAAACTACGACCCCCTAACTTTAGTTTGGAGGATTAAATTTTTATGAGAGGGATAGTAAGATGAGAGGGATAGTAACAATTAAAAAAGTGTTTTCTGATGGGACTGAGGAGTTGGTTGCTCATGATGAGAATGTAATTACCAAAGGGTTAGCGCATTCTTTCGTCAACATCTTTTCTTCTGACTCACTTCAAGATAGGAGTCATCTATTAGCGGGGTACTTTCAGGTGGGAAGCGGAAACCTCGATCCGATTGTTGATGGGGTCACTTCGGGCCGAAGAACAAACATTTATAGTTTAGACGAGCCTTTTTTAGAAAAAGATTATGGGCCTTCCGCTACTGAGGCTGTGGACATTCATAATCAGATATACAATAGCAAAGGAAATTTCTCAGATACCTATAATCCTATGGTGTGGCCTGGGACTTTTGTAAACTTAGGCGATTCCCAGGTTACAAAAGTAGGGGAAGATGCTGTTTATTACCAATTAGTATTAGGGGAGAACACCGCTAATGGGAAGAGCGTAAGGGAGTTTGGGCTTTTCTCTCGCAATCCTAATAACAATAGGGTGGAACAATCCGTAATGATTGCGTATAAAACTTTAGACGCTCCTCTTATTAAAAGTGATTTATTTTCTTTGGTTATTGATTGGCAGATAAAATTTGTAGCAGACACAACTGAAAGAACTAGTGCTGGAACGGGTGATGATGGGGGATTAGGAGCAGGATTTAATGTTGTTGTAATTATGGCTGATGATTTGGGGATTGATACTTTAGGAATATATGATTCAATTAATCCGTATCAATTATCATGTCCCACTAATGCTAATGCTAATCCGTTTAGTCCTTTAGATAGTGCCGATGGGTGTGGTATTTACCCCCACACCCCTACCTTAAGTGCTATGGCATCAGGAGGAATAACTTTCTTTAATGCTCGTGCAAATACAATGTGCTCCCCTACTAGAGCAAATATCATGACGGGAAAATGTGCTTTTAGTTCACCTACCTTTGAGTGGTTGGACACTCAAGGAAACTTGCGGTACAAGGGGCTTTGGGGTCATGGAATTGCTTCTATTTTTAATGTAAATCAACAAAAAATGCGAGGGGGGTTAAAAGGGTTAGGAGCATTATATAATTTTAAGAATGCTGATCCGAACAACCCCTATGTGACCGCGACTGGAGGCATGATTAATTTAGAGGCTGCGCTTCTAGGGGGGAAGCACGAACCTGGTTCACTTAGGAGAACATGGCCCTCTTCTTGGATGAACCATGCACGAGAAGGAACAGAACACGCAGATGGGGGGGGGACCCCCGCTAATTTTACAATTATTTCTGACATGCTCAGATCGGAGTATGCTCCGAGTGCATATACTACAGGTATGGCAGGTAAATGGCATTTAGCTAGTTGGGCAGGGATGCCTGTCTACCATGAGGATTCCAAAACATCTTATGGAAATGGGTGGAATCATCTTCATAATATAGGTAGATGGGATTATCTTAAAGGTATGTATGGAAACTTAGATAGAGTTCCTATTCCTGGACATGCAGGAGATGCAGGAGACTATACGAACGTACTAATGTGGGAACAAACTCAAGATAATTATTCTTTATCTGATTTTAATATGGGATATATTAATTATTTCCAATATTCTTATAGCGGATTTCCTAGCATTGGCACAGAGCACCCCCCCGTTTTAACTACCGTCTCTGACACTGGTTGGACTACTTATATAGAAACAGACGCAGGGGTTCCTTATGTGCAGGGGGACGCTAGTTCTTATGCGACTAATAAGACTTTTGCAGACGCTACAGAGTTATTTAATGGGATGCAAGAGCCGTTCTTTTTGTATATTCCTTTGAATGCTCCCCACACTCCATATACTTATCCCCCTTCTTCTACTGTATACGATAGTAATCTCAATGATAATCATGTACAGAAACAGGTAGATGATGGTAGGGTTCCTAATACGAATGCGGGAGCTAGTGCCGTTTATATAACATATAATGCTATGGTAGAAAATATGGATTACTGTTTAAGTAGTTTTTTATCGGGTATAGACAGCGCAAGAAAAGAGCGAACTATATTCATATTTCAAGGAGATAACGGACAAGTAAGATATCCTCTATCCAATATGAACGACGATGTAGCTTCTGGGTTAATGAACACCTTAAGTGGGCTTGGTCCTACCTATACGAAACTCTTGAACGCAAATGACTTCCCAGACACCTCAGGGGGTCAAGGGGGTCCCAACAACAGTGCAGGACGGTTTAAGGCTTCCGTTTATGATCGGGGGGTATTAATCCCATATATTGTAAGTGCATCCTTCTTGAGCGATGTGGGGTTGAATAATACTTCTAGTATGGCTTTTATAGATGTTGTAGATACTTACAATACTATAGCTGAGATTGCTAATGTGGATACTGAGAGCTGGCCGAGAAAACAGCCATTCCATACCGATGGGATTAGTTTTCTTCCTCTTCTTCGGGGGGAGGTAGATGCATCTACCGCTCCGCGACAATTCTCTTTCTTTGAAAATGTGCTGCCTATAGGGGGTACTACAGGGAATATAGAGGCTAGTTCGGGTACTTTTACAGGAACAGTAGGGGATTTGATGACCGTCAACACTACTAACTATCCTTGGGCGAGCGGTACAGGTGAGGGTTGGGGGCTAACCAATGTCCCAGATAAAGCGGGACAAAATGTGGCTCCTTTTGTTCCATATGAAAGACGTAGAGGATTCTTAAAACGGGCTAGTAAAAGTAGGCTAGGTAATCAACATGTTGTCAGTTATAATGAGGGGGCTGCTGCGGCATATGGTGATCTTCCAGAAGCTAGTGCTGGTATGTACAAGCTAGTAAGAAATACTTCGGGGGCTTCTTATGATGAATTATATCAATTAAGAGATTATAATTTTGATGAGGTAGATCCATTTGAGCTTAATAACATGTTAGCTCCTTGGAGCGGTGAGGATAAAGATATTCGTGCGGAGATGCTTGATGATATTGGTGTGGATGTAAGTAGTAATTTAAATTACAATTGGGGTCTTCTGAGAATTTATATTCATTTAAAGTTTTCTTTAAACAACTATCTATCTTTTCGTACTTATGACATGGGGGAAGTAAATAGTATGTATACTAGTTCGCCGTGGGCAGCAGCGACCCGTGGTGTCGAAACCCCCGATAATTCGGATGATCTGGAGCCTATATAGTAATTATGGATAAAATACAACCAACAGGAAATTTAGAGATTTGGAAAATTTACGAGGATGGAACTGAAGAGTTGCATTTTGAGGAGCATAATGTCATCACCTCAGGGATGGGGGTCGGGTTTGCTCACCTCTTTTCTGGTTCTGGGGCTGGAAAAATTAACGATTTTCAAATATTAAATTTTCAAATAGGGTCAGGTGGGGCTGTAACCAATTATGGAGTTTCTACTTATGAGTTAACCACTCCCGTTACTGAGGCTGCATATCTAACTACAGGAAGTGAGTTATTAATTGAAACTTTAAGTACTATTAAAGGGGGTATTATTGCTACTGCGTCCCCGTTAGTTAGGATCCCTTTCTCCAATATTCAAAAAATAAGTAACACCTCTGTTAGATTTAATTTAGTAGTAGATCAAAATAGCTTAGTTGAATCAACAATTAATGAGGTGGGATTATTTATGAGAAATCCGCGTGGTAATTCTCCTCCTAATCCTATATTAGTTGCATACCGACCTTTTACTAGTTTAGTAAAAACTAGCACCTTCTCACTTATACTTAAGTGGACCATTAGTTTTTAATATGCCTTTTAATCAAGAAGACCTTTATTCATCAAGTGCGGGGACAGAATTATACCATTACTGGAACCCTTTCGTAACAAAATTTGACAGCCAATCTTTTTACAATTTTGAACAAGACAACCAACCTGTATACGATTTAGAAGAGCGCACTAAATACCTATGGGAAAAGTCTACAGGGTATGCTACTTCTAGTCTTTATGGGATGCCTTTGGTGGTGTCTGGGTCCTTAGATTCCACAAATAACAATGTATTTACGGACCTACAAACAGCGGTCGATAGCCTTCCCGATGTTATTAGGACCCCTACTCTTATTGAGGTAGCTCTTTCAGGAAATCTGGGGGGGCTCGCTCTCAAGAATATCGAAATAAAAGATGATGGGATATTAGAAATTATAAATAGAGGTTCGGCTAAAATTTATAGCGGTCAAGGTCATCAAGTGGCGGTGGATGCTAGTTCTCAAATTAAGGGTGGCGTGAGTAATGAGATGAGGACGGTAGGGATAATAAATCAGTTATCTTCTTTGGATCTTTCTTCTACTATACATAATACTTCAGCCCTTTCAGTAGCAACTGTTGTAAGTGGGTTATGGCAACAGAATAAATGGCACAGGACTTTTGTTCAAGGGACTAATTTAACTTTACCTAATCGTAGACGAAACGATAAACTAGCTGTAGGTTTTATAGCCAGTACTGCTGTTAGTATTGCCTTTCAAGTGGCAGCGGCTACTTTTAATATAGCTTCTTTCGAAAGAAAACCTTATGGTGGGTCTAATTATAATATTGACGATCCTACTATTGGCACTGCCGATGTTTCTTGTGTGCGGGGGGATAATGGAGCAGAATGGATAAATAGAAATAATATATTATCAACATTTGGAGATCTAGGTACGGGCATGACCTATGCTAATTCTTTATCTTCTATTGAAATTGAGAATTGTAATGGTCCCTTATATGTTCGAGGTTTTTGCGTAGACGGTGTTAGCGGAGGGGATGCTACTTATGAAAACAGCCCCTATAAAGCTGCCGTAGGTATAGATGTTAATAATTCTGAGGTGACCTTAGAAAACTGTGCAGTGATGAGGGCTACTACCACGGGAGCGAGATTTAGAAATTCCCATGTCGATCTTAGTAGAGGCTTTTTCTCGTACAGAAACTATCAGATTGAAAGTGGGGTTAGAAATTCAAGAAAGACTACGGGCTTAGAGGCAACTAATTCTACTGTTAACTTGAAAGTAGATACAACTTACGCCTCTGGTATAGATTACGCCTTTAATATCCAGGCTCATGATATAGGTATGCAATTGCAGAATAGTGTGTTGTGGGGAGGCCAAAGTAGAGTAAATGGCACCAGTACGGGAGAAGGTACTACTGTGGCTTTCGCTTACAATAAAACGGGGATTGAAGCCGATAACTCTAAGATAAGTATACTAGGAAACCTGGATGTGTATGGGAATAATGTCGGAATGGACCTAAAAAAGACCTTAGTTAAGGCCGATAGACTCACCATAGAAAACAATAATGATGCAGGTATTTTAAGCGATGGTTCTCATATAATATATAACCAGGAGTTTACTAGAAACTTATATTCTAACGATGTTAGTGGTTTTAGAATGACTCAAACTCTATTCCATAGAAATGGAACGCATCTGGAACTTAAAAATGGAAGTAAATTCTCTTATGATGAAGATGGACCAGACTTTAATTATCCTAATACTTTTGGCCCTGCTAGGTTTATGGATTCAATGGGTGTTATTAATACTACAGATGCTATAAAATATCAATTGCCAAGTATTTCACTGAATAATTCTCAGGCAAAAATTATCCACCCCAGGGTTCAATGTAGCGGTATAGCCTATGGTGGGAGAGCAGTTAAGGGTGGTGCTGTGTACGCCACTAATTCTTCTCAGGTAGAGTTTTTAGGAACTTCAGCAGGAGCTAATATGCTTATTGGTCCTCAAAATACAAACGCTTTAAGGGCCGCAGCAGCTTATGCTGACGAAGGATCACAATTATCTTTCATGGGTCCTACCGTTATAGCACAGTTTGGTTATGGGGCGGTTGGAGATAATAACTCTACGTTGTCTTTCGTGCCTCACAGGAAGGATAATTTTGCGCTCAACCCCAGTGCTTTTAATTTAGATCAGACATCTAATCATACCTCCGTAGAAATTCACAGTCAAGGAAATAGTTGCTTAGTTGCAAATAATAACTCTCAAATTATTATGGAGGACTTAGGAAGTCCTGTTAATTTCACTACTAATAATGGGGGTTCGCCTGATTATTCGGTGAAGAGCACGTTTGTTAGTGGGGGGTCTATGCAGTTTTATCCTAATCCAGAAAATTTCGTTTTAACAGGGGATCGAGTGGGGTGTTCTACTATTGTGGATGTAGCTGAAGGTAGTGATGTGATGAGCACAAGTAGTCATAATAATGTTTCATATAATTATTATATTACTAATCCATTCATACCTGATGCAAGTACCCTTATTAGGGATTCCTTTTCGATAGGTGGTTTATGTGTTCAATCTATGGGGGATAGTATAGTTTACGCAAATAACGTACATTTCCCTATGGGTCACGTTCAAGCTGATGGGAGCTATTTCGATCCAAGTGCTACGGTGGCGGGATGTAATCAGCTAAGGATTTGGAATATTGCAGATAATTCAAAACTTTATGCCTCTCATTTAGGGGTTAGTGCAAGCACACCTTCTAGCCTCGCTGAACCGTATCATGGTCCAAGATCAACATTCTTTAGTGGGACAAGCCTGGAGGGAGCTACTGGCAGTGTTTATGATGACTCTGGTTTAGTGGCTTATGGAGCCTTAGCTTCTACGCCTGATACGGGAAGATTAAGTATTCTAGATTATTTTGGTTTAGGAGTAGGAATTAATGGGACTAAATTCACAGGAGCGCCTGCATTATCGTTTGAAATATCGTCTTTAAATAATGCTCGCGCAGGGTGGGCTACTGGCAACGCTTCAGGAGATTCAATCTACGGGAACTTAACCCCACAAAACCTGGGGCCTTTCCGAATATTCTTTTCGCCTAAAACAGAAGCGCGGTTTTTATCTTACCTTAGCGGTACAGTAAATTCAAACAGAGACGATTTTGCTACCCCAGACACGCGACCTCTTCAGCATATTGCTCAAGGGTATAGCCTATCATCGAGCGCGGGTGTTCCTGGGCCGACGTATTCTACGGTAGAAGACGCGAGTGCTACAACTGTTGCTTTATTTCAACCAAGCTCGATGCAGCTTCCAGGTATGGGGAGCGGGTCAGGTATAGATTTGTCGGGATACTACTACCCCTCAGCTTTATTAGTAAGTGATCGAGGAACTCAAGTATACTTGGATGAGAGTGCAGCGAACACCTTTGCTAATGCAAAGAATGCCGCTTCTTCTCCGAGGAGTGGTAAAGCAAATCCCAAGATAAGTATTTATAAATCTTCTACGACCGATGGGGGGGATGGAGATGGAGGAGATAGTGGAGTCCCAGGCTTTGGGGCAGGATTAAAATCAATAAGTATCTTCGATATTAGGAGGAATATATAAATGGCATATGACAATGGAAGTAATGGTTCTAACGGCGGGGGACCTATAATGAATACCCCCCAAGGGAGTGGGGGTGTAGTTTTTTCTTGGGCTGATTCGGCCTATAAATTCACTAACCCTCCTCGTTACTATAAGGCAAATGATCCTTATTATTACGAAGTGGATAATATTCCTCTTAAGCAAATTCAAGATAATTGTTTATGGTTAAGAGATCAAATTTCTGGAGGAGGGGCTGGTGGATTATCTGTTTCGGGACTTTCAAAAAGAAGTATATCAGATCTTAAGCCCGTCGCTAATGGGCTCGACCGCTTTGTTACAGTGCAGCCTGGAAATTTTATTGGTAGAGTTAATGATATTACTAATGTAGATCATGAGGGTTATTGGGTGGGCAGTCCTGGAGAGGAAGTAGATTTTTCTCGACCAAATGTTTTAGTCCAACCAGGGAATAGGATTAGTGAGCAACAATGGAGAAGTCTTGTTGCTGATATAACTCAAGGGTCGGCTGGTACTGCGCCTTTTGGGACTAAAGCTAATGGTTTATTTTCTCTTTATACTATGCACAATTCTGCTGATGACCCTGGAGGAGATCCGAACGACACATGGACCCTCACCACGGCACTTAGTCCCGCTCGTTGGAGAAATATTGTTGCAACATCCGTCTTCTCAATGGTTGAAGAGGTAGATCTAGACATGGCTTTCAGGAGAAGATGGGGAGGAGTATTCAGAACTGCCGCTGTAAATGTGGCAGAGCCCCTCACTATTCAAATTCCTGTATTTAACGAAGCTGATTTTACTGATAATTCGGAACTTCTTGACCCCCAAGTTCGTATTGATTTGCTATGTGTTTATACGGTTCCCATTGATAAAGCTTCCACAACTACCGTATTTGAAGAAAATTACAGAAGAAGCTTATCAAAGCCTGAGTTAGTTTTAGTAAAAGGTGCGGGGGGAATTCTAGCGCCTCATGCTGGTGCTCCTGATATTGTTTCTGATCCCTCCCTTATTAGTGAGGTAGTTAATGAACCTGCATCGAGCCCGGAATACTACGATACTTCTGGTGGCGTAGTGGGAGATGCAACTTTAGCTATTAAAGCTGAGCTTCAAGATCAGATCAGTGGTGGGTCCGACCCTTATGCAAATACTACTGATACGATTCCTTTGGGTAGCTTTCCATCACCTGATGATTTATTAAATCTAGCACCTCTGATAGCAGAGGGGTTGAGTCCGGAGTCTATTAAATATGCGGGACAGACGGTGCTTCCTTTAGCTTATATTGTGGTACATAAGAACCAACTTGCAATTAGAGATGTGGATATAATTGACATTCGACCTTTTATGAGAACTGCGGAATTAGCTTATAATGAGAGGGCAGGTGTTGCTGGGGCTCACCCACCCCTTTCATTGGCTAATCCCGCTATGGGGAAGCAGGAGATATTTAAGAATCTTCAAGGGTTAAGAGATTGGA
>Ga0098061_1000215_pt1 | contig 26000 bp, 10 predicted proteins | sample 22_taG_FD_92579 | JGI IMG/M metagenome (GOLD analysis project Ga0098061, IMG submission 92579) | Marine viral communities from the Subarctic Pacific Ocean - 22_ETSP_OMZ_AT15343 metaG | ecosystem: Environmental > Aquatic > Marine > Oceanic | place: Subarctic Pacific Ocean | collected 2015-01-20
ATACCAAGTATACCTGATGCACCATATGTAGATGTGTTATCTCCAGTAGGACTTACCTTGTTACTATGATCATATGAGAACCTTGTAATAGGTCCCTCAAAGAACTCCTCGGCAATGTCTACTATCTTTATCTGTATGGGCGTATAGTCTACATCCATATATCTACCGAATCCATCTACCCTATTCCAGTCTGGAACTGTCTCACTGAGATCTTCTCTCCAGAGTCTACGGGGATAATTAGGATCGACTGTATTGAGACCAGTATTGGAATTAAGTCTGTCAATAGAATCCTTGACAGCTTCCATACCATCTCCCCATACGGCGTTGACAATTTGCCATCCATCAGATGAGACATCAGTACGTGTCTTCATCCAACCCGGTAATTGACTAACTATCCTATGGGTTTCTGCTGAATCATGAAATGTTCTTAGAGGCATTTAGTCACACAATGTAATGAATTTATCGGAGGTGTACCATACGTGTAGTGAGCTATCCAGATCAAGATTCGTAGGTATATCGAATGCCTGATCATCACCCTCAGAACTACGTGTAGATGCATTGTATGTGAATCTGATGAATCTCTCTATATCCATATCAAAGATCTTCTCATCAACTTCAAGTACTCTCTGGATTAATTCATTAAGTACGAATGACTCACCAAGAGGTATATTTACAATGTAGTCAACTACTGCTCTTCGAGCCAATTGACGTATCAGTGCTCTGTTAGCTTGTGGTCTGTAGGTTAATTTAATCTTTACTTCTAGACCATTGTATACTGGTCTTTTAATGTTAGCTCTGTTACCTGATGCAGTAACTGTATTAACTGCTTGTTGTACTGCAGATATAAGTCCATCAGATACAACTGGTTGCTTTGCTTGAATTATAATAGCGAAAGAACCTAGTCCGCCATCGTACGGAACGAAGATTGCATTACGTACACCAGGTACACTAAGTGCAGCTCTTACAACTGCAGTCTCATTACCTGTCTGTAGTTCGGATACGGTATCGGCAATTCTTGCACGGAACGCATCGTCACCCTCTTCGAATGTACCGTTCTCAATTGGCATTCTATTATCTACCAGTATGAACGGTTCGATTGTTAATAGTTCTGGTTGTCTTTGTTTTAAGTTGTGCGTATTTAACTGACCCACAGATACGTTAAATGAACTACCTACAGAACCAGCAATTACTGAAACAAATGATTCAGTATCAGTGTTACTCAGTGTTACATTTTCTGTAGTAGTATATGCGATGCCTCCTCTTGCAGTAAGAGTGGCTCCAGCTTTAATCGTAAATGATGTCGTAGACAAAGTAGAAGGATTCGCAGTAACGGTTGCATCGGGTACCTTAGACGCAACTATACCAGCCGCAGATAATCCAGTAGATGGATCTATGAAAAATCTGACGTTTCTGCTATCATCAAAAGCTCTTGTTGCTCCACCGCGAGTCTTTCCGAATAGGGCTCCAAACTTATTATCCAGAGCATCACCGCTAGCTCTAGTAAAACTCGTAGCCTCATCGATACTTTCTATCTCAGCGTAAGCATTCTTAAGTTCAAATGCAGCTATCTCTGCGAGTATTTGAGCAGTAGATCCTTGATTTGTAGCAGTGACTCCGGATCTAGCAAGAAGAATCTTAGTGACTCTGTCCCTAATCTCCTCTTCTGTTCTAGTTAAAACGGGCATTTACTCCCTCCGAAATCGTTTCTGAAACTTGTTAGTAATTTCTGTTGGTGCAACGTAATCACCGTCATAAATTGGTTCAGTCGTATCTGGTTCTTGGACTGGTACGAACGTGCCGCTTTCTATATTAACGGATAGATGTGAGACAACTGTACGTTGTCCTACACCATCAATTGCTACTACTATATTAATTGTCTCTTTGGATGTTGGTATTACTTTGATGTCTAGTGTTGCAGGTAGGTGTATTGCATCCTGTCCTAAACTATGAGCAACAGCCTCTCTAATTCGTCTCCCGGTATCTCTTGAGTTTGGTTCTCCGGTGAATCGTGAAAGGTCTGCGCCTAGGGAAGGATGGTGTTTCCAATCTCGTCCAGATCGTAATCGTTTATTTGCTTCTCTTAGATACCAATCTTCGCCGGACGTTATGGCAATGTCACCATTCTCGATAGCTATGTCGCCATCGAGTGTCATCTTTATATCTCTAATAGCCTCATACATATATAATCCCCACAAGAAATGAATAGCCCCAATTGTATTAAGTGAGGGAAGAAAGTGATTTAACTCCAGAAATTACCTTGGTACCTGATCTCGCAGTCTTAACAACATTACTCAAACTACGAAAGAATCTACCCGAAGGAATTTCTGCACATACAGGAAATACACAGAACGAAGGTAGCACGAGTTGTCTCATAGGATTACTTCTTAATAGATTGTTTCTCGTCTCTTCGTGTTGTCTGTGAGTCCTGCCATTTATATAGATCTCATCTGCAAGTACTATCTCAGTACCGGTTCCACGTAGCACAAGAGAACCATCCTTTCGTGCAGATATTCCAGTAGGGAATTCTCCACCTCTACCCTTGAGTACCCACTCTTCTCCCTCAGGAGCTTCACCACTAGTCTTAAGATGTACACTAGGAAGGGAAGTAGACTTAATCTTCCAGTCTTCAAATTGAGCAACCTGTAGAAGGATCCCCATTCCTGGAACTACAGTATTCTCATCTATAGGTTTAACGTCCCAGTTATGTAGATGCAATATCATATGTATCGTATGCCTGGGCTCTATAAACGTACCAATAGTTGCGAGATATGTATACATAGTTTTACCATCAGGGTGACGAATACGTATTGTATTAGTAGGTTGATCGTACGCGTTCTCCCCATCGATCTCAGCGAACGACCAGGTCTTCGGTGTACTTTGTCTACTCTGTGTATAGCTGTCAATTTTTGGTGCTGGCATTATTTCACATGTCTCCCAGATACCCACCCTTCAGTACTTATCTTAATCCACTGTCCATCAGTATCGAGTATCTTCACTTCCGTACCCTTATTTAGATGTCCTAGTTTATCTCCACTAGTGTTAGGTGCACTTCTGACATTAAGTACATCATCAGGAAGTACATCAACTACACCTGAGAGGTCTTCGATTTGTGTATCTACTTCTGCTTCTTCATCCTGATCTCTGGAATTCAAGAGTCTATCTCTGAATCTATCTAGAGGGAATACAGGACCTGGATCAGTCTTACGTCCCGGAGAGATCTCTTCGTGTCCAACGATCTCTTTGATGCCATACATCTCTATCAGTGTTGCGCATAGTTCCCAACACGCATCCATTTGGACTTTAGTATAAGCATGCCAGTACAACGGCGCTTCAGTTGAAAGAAATGAACCTGCATACTCTACTTGATCCTTAGGGATAACCTTCTTGTACCATGTTCTATATGTCTCATCGGGACTTTCAACGAGAGGTCCAGCATTAACAATCTCTATACCTATAGAGTATTTGTTGTATCCACTACGACCCTTCCATGAAGATCTACCTGCATGCCATGCTACTTTGTTAAGTGGTACGAGTTGTACGAGCTCTCCATCTCTACCTAGTACAAAGTGTGCACTTACCTTACGAGCAGGATCACTAAGGGATCGTACTGCTCCATCAGTAGATGTCTGCGCAGTATAGTGAAGTACAATTGAATCAGGAACAAGATGCCCACCGTGATTAGGAGATAGTTGAACTGTCGTATTGTCGATCTCTTCGCAGAGACCCGTGTTTCTATCTATTATCATTATCCGATCTCCCTTACACCTGACTTAGCAGGAGTTTCTTTAGACTTGTCTTCAATAATTTTGTTCTTGTCGCTACTTCCTTTAGACGATCCAAAGTAGTAACTCAGTACTTGAGTGAACCCGCCACCAAGGATACCGATAGTAACTAACAGTATTTGACTGTCAGGAATAATAGCAAAAAGCAATGCGCAAATTGCTCCAAGGAAACCAATAATAACTAGCCATGCTAGGGAGGTCATACTCCAGTCTCTACCACCAGTAGATTTAAGGAATGCTTTCTCTCTGCTTCTAGCGTCTCCTCTATCCTTAAGGAACGCTTTCTCTTCCTCAAGTTTAATTCCTGCACCTTCTAAAGCAAGTTCCTTGAGTCTGACTTTGTTATCTGCTTCTAGTTTCTTTAGCTTATATACAGTATCAGGATTACTCTCTATGTGCTTGATGATCTGATCTTCATCTTCTGTAGTAACACCCAGCTCACTAGCAACCATACTTATAGCAGTACTCGATAGAGATGCGGGTCCTCCAAGTGCACTTCCTAGAAGAGGAAGTCCTTTCTTCTTCAGGAAGCTTCCGAGCTTACCTAATTTACCAAACATATTATCTCCTTACTTGTCTAAGTCGCCAGGCTCAGGTCCAGCGGCTCCGCCAACCTGAAATATAAGTTCTTGGAATGCATGCTTGTATCTACCCATTCTATGATCCTGTATTGTGTTGGTTCTCATACCATCAAGTCCAGCTTGTAGATGCTGTCCATTCAACCACAGTCCACTGTAGTGCACTACATTCCCACCAAACAATCTTCCTGTTGCATTCGTCCACGTACTAAGTGTTTCTCCAAATCCATCAATTCCTCCAGTAATGATACCTACAAGAGGAGCTCTCTTACCTAACCATAGCAATCCTCTACCTGCGTATCGTCCTCCTCTCTTTAAGGCAGTCATATTAGAGTCACTCAATGCTGCAGCATCTCTAGGATAACTTAAATTCATTCCTAATGCACGCTGTGTTCCTGCTGCACCTCCAACCCATTTAGCTAGACTCTTAAGTGGTAGTCCAAATAGTAATCCTTCTGTTGCTCCCCACGCAGTCTTAACCCAACCCTTGTAGTATTCCCACTGTATAAAGTCAGGATCTAACAGACTTGCATAGTTCTGTTGGTATACGACTGCATTAGGAACTATCTTAGTTGTGAAGCCTTCGCTTCTTGACATCTTATGGATCACTGTATCTACTTCAATAGGACCCTGCATATCATTGTAATCATCCTGTATATAGAGTACATCCCATGGTTTAATTCCGGGTTGTCCTACGATACACAGCTCACCCGTGTACATAGGTTGTAGATGATTTGCAAGTATAGTATTAGCTACTCTGATGTATGATGGAATCCACAGCTTATCAGTAGGTGATCTATAGAAGTCAACGATTGCATCTTTACCTATAGCTCTCTTAACACTTAAGAAGGATCCAATTTCATCGTACCAGTTAGTATCAATATTCTTCTGGAAGGTCTCCACGACTCTTCTATATTCTGCTTTGACGTCATCATCGATAACTGCTCTGTATGATCTTACCGCATCATTCAACGCTTCAAATGTAGTAGCTCCAATTCTAGGATCTGTCATTAAAGGATAAGTAGAAGGAAAGTTGAGAACAACTTCATTAGCCATACCTTCAGCATCAGCAGTAATCTTGTTACTAATGATATGTCTGTAACTGTCAACCATCCAATGATTCTGGAATGGTTTATAGTGTGGATGATTCGCAAAGAATCTTCTTGCTCCTTCTTGATCCCGCTTCTTTAGGCTTTCATGACCTACTGCATCCTCCGATACGGTACCTCTCTTCAGTACTCTAACTACATCGGTAGTAAGACCGAACCGTATACCGTCGAATACTCCTTTCATTATTTGATTAAATTGAGTCTGAGTTACTCCCGTACTAGTAGCAGCTTTAAGAATAGCAATGTCAGTTAAATGTAATGAATCCATTTCATTGAAATCATATGATCCATTTAAGATAGATATTAATGATTCGACATGTGACTCGACCATGGCACTGCTGTGAGTACTTATCTCTTCGATTAAGTATCGAGGAGTTAGCTTAGTAGAGATACTCGGATCTAATGGACTATTAATCCACTCGGTCAGATTCTCATATCCTCTATCCTTTATACCATCATAGAAAGGATCAGTAGTTCTAAAACTATATAAGAATTTAGTTGTGATTGCAGCAATTATACCTTCATCTGCAAATATTTTCAAGAATGATGGATCAGAACTAAGTCCGCGCAAATCATTACTTACAAGGTTAATGAGCTCTTCATCGGTGAACTTTTTCTTGCGTATGAAATCACTTTCGTATACTATTGCTGTCTGTCCAGCAAGATTAGTTATAAGTGGATCGTCTGAAAACTTATAGTATCCATCCTTAGGTCCAAGGTACAGAGTCATTCTCTGTTCAGTAGAATTCGGCGAGCTCTCATCATTGAAGAACATAGGTCTTACTACATAGTTAGGTACATATAGTGCTACCTCTTGTAGTGCATCCCATGCAGTTTGATTAAAGATTCTCCAGTCAAAGGTAGCATTAGTCCATGGTAGCATGCTATCGCTGTAACTTAAATATATATTTTCGCTCATGTTGTTCCTCTTACCCACAGCTTCTGCAAGTAAATCAGAACCTATCGCTCCAAGTATACTCTCTGCCCAACGACTCTGACCACTGAGTCTGATCTCATCTCTCTCATTGAACATGCTCCATCTACCAAAGTGATCAAGTCCGTCTCCAGTCTCATTCAGTATTCGTGTAGCTACATCGCCCAATGCTTTGTCAAAGGATCCCCAGGATATATCGATACCCGCTCCCGATCCAACTGGGTTATAAAGTTCTGCTCCCCATCCCTGACAGACTATCTCTATCTCTTCTCCTGCAGGTACCTCACTAACGCTACCCATGAAGACTAGCGGAAGCTGCATTGGATCCGTACCATATCCCATTCTAATAGCAACACTGATTCCTGGTCTCAGGAACAGACTACGTATGTTTTGTTCTTCTACAGTATTCTGTCCTGTAACTTCAGCATCTCTTACAGCATTAGGATTGGTAAGTACTCCTGAGATGTTAGACAATTTAATGATGGCAACATCTGATGCCGCTCTCTTACTCTTGATAATAGAGATTTCTTTCACTGCACTATAGCTATAGAAGTCATCAAACAGTTGCCAGTTAGATGCATCTTCTTCTATAAAGTAAAGCTTGAATGTAGGGAATGCTCTATCGTATGAACCAGTCGCATCATTCTTATGAACTTCTTCTGCTCTTCTTAGGATATCAAGTTTTCTCAGAATAGAGTTGTAGTTCTCCATACCGTAATACTTAGTTATCAGACCAGCTTCTTGTTCCATGCCCTGAGTCATTCTAATGTATTCATCAAGTAGATTCTGTACTGCTTCCTTTGCTTGTCTCTGAGTCAGTTCGTTATTAAAGTTGCCACCCTTCTGATCAAATGCTTGCTTTGCAAATGTCCTAAGTTGAAGGAGGGTTTTCTCACTGATACCATCCCCAGAAGGAATCTTATCAAGTACAGCAAACAGAGCACTCTGATCTGAAGGAGAGAACTTAGCAGCAAGATCCTTTGTAACATCTCTATCATCAGCAGCAGAGATAGTATCAAACTTCACATTAGAGAACAACGCAGAAGTGATAGCCTGCATAGCAATCAATCTCAATATCTGAATATCTCTTACGCTTCTAACGAAGTCAGTGTACTCAGCTTTACTATTGAGGTGAACTTTACCTGGATGGTCATCCTTTAGTCCCCTTAGTTTTCTTTCAGAATCTAAGAATGCAATTATCTGTGCCTCAGTTTCTTTACGAGTATTACCCGTAGGTACTCCCATGGTATGATTATTACCCTGTCTATCTATAAAGCTATATGACTCGTCCAGGTCACCAATAGAAAGAAGTTCCTCTTTGAGTTCTCCAACAACTGCTTTGTTTGCAATCGTAGCTTGCGCGACTCTATTAGTCATGAAGTTCAAGCTTTTATTTATACTTGAAAATATGTGCGCATCCATTGCTATCTTATCATAGAGATAGAACGAAGGAGATGTATATCTATTGGTTCCATTTATAGGTGGAAGATCCAAATCAGGATAACATGTATGAATTGACTTAACTGATCCAACAGTACCAGACTTGCCTGGTCTCTGTTGCTTGTTAAGTTGAGCACTCCATAGTTCATGAAGATTTTCTCTATTGAAACTTTGTCTCGTAGGTTCATGCTCTATGAGTCTAATTATTTTAGCTCTAGCATTATGAGTATTGATTATGTCTCTTAACCTAGCAGCACCTTCAACTGTCTTCTCTATAATATCAGCAACAACTTGATCCTTACCAAATGCAACCCCTAGAACTATACCCATTGGAATTCCTACCCATCCCTTAGCTTGAGCCCTTAGACTCTTTAGGACTATGTAGTCTCTAGCCATTTCCTCAATGAGGTCTGACCAACGACCTGTAGGTCTAGGTCCCCTCTTACTTATATCTGGTATATCTTCAACAGTTACATTAGGATCAAGTTCACTAACTCTATCTGCAACCCATACTAACAGTTCCTGGATTACATATTGTACCATCTCATTGGTTACAACTTTAGTACCAGTTAATTGTTCTGCTTGGAACGCAAGTAGATCAGCCTGTTGCATTCTCATGGATATATTATATATACCCGGTGAGCCTTTAACATTTGATATACTCATGTTCTGTATTATAAGAAAGTTAATACCTAGGGATCTCAATAGATGTCCAGGGAGTATAACCTCGATTCTCGTATCTATGTATGAGTAGTACTCTGCATTCGAAGCGTTAGTAGTGAATGCTGTATGAGTCATAAGCGCATTCATAACTCTTAGTTGCTTCACGAGCTCAGTAGAATCAGTCTCTATATTTATAGTTACACCAAATTCACCCACGCCCATATGTTGATATGTTGGTATGTTGTACTGTGCAATTTGTATTGGAGTTAACGGGTTATCATAGGTAGCATTGATTCCTGTAATTTTAGCGTAGCCAGGAAGGTCTTGACCGTTCACGGATCCAGCAGACATACCGCCAATAATGAAGAACTCATCAAGAGGATCAGAACCTTGACGTGCTTCAAGTTCTTCTGTATATGATTCAACGATAGCATCCATAACTTCTTTAAGTTTGGCTAATGCTTTTGGTTCGTCTCCTCCACCGATCTCCTTTACCATCTCTTGTAATCTAACACCTATAGATTCAATACGACCAGTCTCAAAGCTTCCCTGAGGTGCGTCTCTTTCAGATATGTTTTTACCAACATTACCAAGGATAATACTGATCTTGGAACTTAGTGATCCTATGCTGCTCAAGTGTCGTTGAGCTATTCTTGCAGGAAGATTAAGTGCAATATCAGCTTCTTCTACAAGGATACTCCATCTCTGCGAGATAGTATTAGTAATGTTTTCGGAGTTACCATGATCTTCCAGTCCTTCTCTATGTTCTATTATATCGACTATAGCACTTTGCTTTGCAGCAATGGAATCTCTCAGATTATGCATTCTAGTAAAGATAGTATCTGTTGTGTACTGATACTTAAACATTAGTAGATCATTAGTCTCAGGAGTATACTCTTCAAGTTGTATTCTATGATCAGTAGCCTTGAACGATGTACCTGGATTCTCGTACTCATCAAAACCAAATCGCTCTGTGTCTTGGAGATCGTTGTATTCAGGAAGTAGACCGTAGTAATATCTTCTATATAGTGGAGACTCACGTACGTCTGCAACAGGAGTAGTTTGGTTATCAATCAACTTGCGTTCTAATCTACCAACTCTATCCCATGAATTCTGTGATGCTGCTTCTGAATCAGGAACAAATCCAAATGATGGATAGTATGGTGAGTGATTGAATAGCATTATTGTAAGTGTTGCTTGTAGTGAATCAGGATATCCCGGAATTGTCGCTACAGAGATACCGCGTAGACATACGGGTATCGCCGAGTACTCTTTCGTAACTGCAAGATCATTTGTACCTTCACGTATAGTTTCGCCATCGACCAGTTCCATTGCGTCATTAGGTCCACCTACAATAGGAGTCAGAGCCTTGGCTACTAACTCATTTCTCATAGTAGTGAATGGAGTTCTTTTGAACTGTGCAATGATAGGTCTAAGCTCAAAGTTAATGGATGCAGAACTTGGGAACTCAAGTACTAAACTCATCTCCTGCACAGAGGTCCCCGTATTGATCTTAGGCGAACCCTGAGATCGTAATGTATCCATGGAGTAATGAGCATCGCTCGTATCGATAGAGATATCGATAGGTGGTACCGTAAGCCATGTATCTCCAATCTGAGTAGCACCTGGCTTCTTAGCCTCTGGTGGGTCCTTCAAGAATTGGGGGATAGTTCTTGTATTAGGTCCTTCTCCGTCACGTACGGTATATGTAGCAAGATTTATTTCTTCTTCGGTGAATACGACAGGAGAATCGAATTCTAATGAGTTAATTGTACCGTCAGCTTCTATCTGTCTTGGAGGAAAGACTCCACGTGGACCGGTACTTTCGATATGTAAGTGATCACTTTCAACAATACACTCTAACCCTTGTATTTCATTATTAACAAAGTCACGTACAGTAGTTACACCTACGCCACCTACGATAGTTCTCTTACGTAGATCGCATGCAAGTCCGTCCTGATGAAAAGTGTATGCAGGTACACTCTTGCCTCTGCTTTTATAGAGTGCAGCATTCTCCTTCGAACTTCTCATGAGTTCTGTTATAACCCATGGAAGTTGCGGAAACCTAGCAGCTATTTTGAAAATAGCATTACGTATTATAGAATGAACTCTTCTATTGGAGAATTCCTCATATATCTTTTTACTATTGCAGTAGATATTCCTATAGATCTTGTAACCTAAGTCACCATGTTTAGTTAGTTGTGGCATATTTACTCACGTATTATATTGATTCTATCTGTATTGTCATCGAAGCCAGTAGTGTCACCAGTGACACCAATGTTTCTATTTAGTGAACGTAGTAGTGTCAATCTGTCATACCTGCCAGGTTGATTCCTGTCATGTACGAAGATGCGCGTCTCCTGTTGGGTAATGCCTTCTGCTATTGCTCTAAGTCGTTCAGCGATAGCATTAACATTAGCACCATCAGCAACGTTATTCAGAGTTATGTCTATTGAAATATCCATTTATCTAGAGAGGAAAGGATTGAGAGTTTGTTGTTGTTTCTCAAATTGGTGGGTAGAGGTGGGAGTACTTCTATGATTATAATACCCTACTGGATAACTAGCCCCAGATTGATTACTAAAGGTACCATGTGTCCCTGGTTGCGTTCTGTAATTGAAATTAGCGTACTCTCTTTTTCTGTTATGTTCGCTTTCATTAGGTGCAGTACGTACGAAAGTATCCCACGAATATTCAGGAACAGCAAGTGGTACTTGACTCGGTAGTCCTACTCCATCACCGAACATGTCGTATCGTTCTCCACCGAACCCCTGCGCATCTCCACCTATGAACCAGTCAGTAGCTTCAGGGAATAGGAAGTTAACACCTGCAGCAGCAGCTAAACCAATACCAGCATAGCGTAATCCTCTATTTACCCCTGCCATATCCATTCCCATATGATCTGCAACCATTCTTCTGAAGGATCTCTTACCAAAGTACATTGGCTGAGAAGTACCTTTCATTGTATCTTCAGCCATCATCTGCGAGAAACGTTGTCTGTTTTCTCTAATGATTTGCCTGTCCATCAGAAGTTCCATGCCAAATGGAACGGGTATTCCACTAGAATGTTCTAATTCTTTCAGGGTACTCATGACCTCACCAAGGGAAGGATCTCTAGCACCAACAGAAGAACCATACATGGTCTTCATTATGTCTGACCCTTCCATGTCATTGAATACGTCTACTAGATCAGAAGTTAAATGTGCCATGTCTGTGCCAAGTATTTGCTTACCTTTAGTTGACATAGCCAGTAATCTCTCTACTCTTTCCTGAACTGGAGTACTAGGATTCATAGCAACATTTAGATTTTCTATATTTGCTGCAGCTTCTGTGTACTTCTTTCTTTTAGATATAGTAAGTTCGTCCATCAATTCAGCTAAGATATCAGCACCAGTCATAGTTCTAGCATCAGGCATAGTATCCATTAGTAGACCTTTTACTTGACTTGCTGGAACTGGTATTCCATCCTGCATTACAAGTTGCTTAGGATATGGTTGACCTTTACGGAACAATTCTAGTTCTTCATAGGTACCCAAGCCCTTGGCTTCCATTATTTCGAATGCAGAACGCATTTGCCATGTTACTGCTGTTACTTTACCTGTATATCCTTTCAATAGTGCGGTAACATTAGCATCTTCCAGAGTTCTACCAGTAACATCTAAATGAGCAGCATCTTTAGCTCCATGCATCAACTTATACATATTAGTATCTGCTCTAGGAAGAGCATCCATCTGCGAATGCATTAGATCTATTTCGCCTTTAAGTTCGGAAGGAAATTTGCCACTGGATATATCATCAAAGTCAACATATCTCAATGCTCCTGCTCCTTCTCCCTTAGTAATAAGTTGTCTTATGTATCGTTTCTTTTGACCGTTGGCATTGCTTGCACCTGTCTGAATTATAAATTCTGTTTTTCTGTAGGAGTGACTTTCCATAAAAGATTGCTGAGTTGTTTTGTAGATAGATTTCATTGATTGGGCGTTCTTTATAGTTTCTTCTGGATCGCTCCCCTGCATAAAGAACATATATTCGCTATCACTATCAAAGTCAGCACGTAGTTGTTGTCTTATATCTTCAGTAGTAGCAATCACACCTCTACCTACACCGATTTGTTTTGTCTTGAGAGAGCTCTTTCTGCCACCCACTGTTTCTAAATCAGGCATAATGAATGTCTGCGCAATAACAACAGAAGTTGTATAGTTATTAGGCTCTCTTCCTATCATTGTCATTATAGGAGCTTTGCCTTTCATAACTGCTTCTATTTTATTTACATCTCCTTGAAACAACTCATCCAGGTATTGTTCGATTCCAGCTTCAATGGCATCACTCTTAGAGATCATTGAAGTTTGGAATTCATTGTACTTGGATGTAATTGCAGTAGGATCAGTTTGGAATAACGCAGTATTAGAAATAGGTTCTGCGATTCCTCTTATCTGTGGTAAGTATGAAGTTGCTGCCTTTCCACTTTCACTATGTCTACCAACGAACTTTGCCATCTGAGTATAAAATTTAGTGACGTGAGTAGTAAGAGCACCTTGATGTTGTACGTCTTCTCCAATAGACTGGGTGAATCGTTTTAATAAGTTGAATGCACTAATTTGCAGTCTACTTAATTCCATAGCACCTTGCTCGTTCATTCTTCCTCTACCAGAAATACCTAAAGCAGGAATACGTATCTGATCTCGTCCTTGACCCATCATGTCCTGTACTCTTTCAATTATAGATTCAGCGCGAGCATTAGACATACTCTTTGTGAGTTCGTCTCTCATCATAGAAAAATTAACGGTATTAAATTCTCTTAGATGTTCGGGTACCTTGATCATCATTGGAACTTCACTTTCAATGAATGATCCCTTTGTCATCGATGGATCTACAGCTTTCATCAATTGTCCTGCTTGCTTCATAGGAATAACTTCAGCATCTAATGGTACTTCAGCATCTATGTTATGATCCATCCTTGCTCTCTCTATAGCTTCTGCCGGAGAATTAACATTAGTAACTATGCGTTTCATTTCGGCTGTGTCACCAGGATTACCAACCAGATAAAAATTGGTATTAGTATGCTCCATAGCTTTACGCACAGAAGTCATACCATCATCAATTTGTTGTACTTGAGTGCTTATCATTTCTTGCGTTAACTCTTTTACATTCTTAGGTAATGGTCCATCCATTAATACATATTCTACATCCTTGAGTTGTATTCCCAGTACTGGATATTTAACGGAACCTTGGTTGCCTTTTAGCGCATCTAATAATCTTTTTCTATGTGTTTCATCTACGTCCATGCCTCTCCATCCATCATCTATGAGTTGAATGGATTGTGCACGTAGCTTTGCCATTCCAATAGGCATTCCAGTAGAAGTAGTTTTAGGTTCTCCCATAGGAGAAATACCCATCAGTTCTTCGGGAACCTTTCTACTTATTCCGGCAAGACCAGTAGTAACAAATGTTCCGCCAAACTCTTCATCAGTTCCTTGCATCTTGATAGTTTCAAAGAACTTGAACTTACCTACTTTGTGATGACGACTTATAAAGTTACGTAATCCTTTTCTATCATCTTCTAATTGTGATATTTTAAGTCTTGCTTCTTCTATAACTTGTTGTCTGTCAGGTATTCTATCTGACTTCTGATCCAGTTCAAGCTGTTGAACGTCGTTCTTCATAGCAGTAATATCATCAGCAAGAAGATTTTCCATCTTACGCATTTCTATAGTAGCTTCAAGGAGTTCTTTCTCTCCTCTATCACCCTTAGCATACTTACTGTAGTCAGGAAGTAACTCTGGCATTTCATTTATTGTAGCATAGATATCAGTAACTGTATTCCAATTGAGTAGTTTGTTCATCTGTCTACCCAGGTCCTGTACGCCCCTTACTCTTTTTTCCGTAATAGTAAGTACACTTTCTACATCACCACTAAGAAGTTTACTAACATTTTTTGTATCATAATCCACATATTTTAATTCAAGCATATCTCCAGAACTAATCTTTAGTATTTTTCTCAGTTGTGCTTCTGCTGCTTTGTTACCTTTACGTGCATGTTCAAGTAGAGGGGCTGCAATCTTACCCATGATGGCTTCTGCAGTTCTACCGAATTCAGCATATTTAGTTGTTCCTACGGTATCCCATCCAGCCAGGATATCTATAGATCTACCAGCATCAAAGTTTCTAGCACTAGCACCGCCCATCCTATAGAAAGATTTCTCCATTGGAGTAAATGTGATATTAGAACCTATTACAGTACCTTTTATACCATGACGGAACTCTTGAATGATATCCCTATTCAATGTCATAGTACTATCTAATTCATTAAATAGTCCACGACGTACTATGGCTGCTTTAGTTCCACTATACATTTCCTGATGGAACAACTTGTTTCCATTAGCATCCTCATAACTGAATATAAGAAACTCTCCAGGATTTACATTACCAAGAGACCCATCTAGTCCAGGGGTACGAGTTGGGGTTGTAGTAGAGATGTTTTTAGGATTTTGTCTATTCATAGACTTGCCTACTATCTCTGCATTCTTGGCACCTGCGGGAAGTTGTACTTTAAAGTTGTCCTGATTGAACACAGCATTCTGTTGGACTCTGCTACCAGCTAACACAGAACCCTCATATGCAAATCTAGTATTACTAAATGCAATAGTTGCATTCATGTGATGTCCTAGAGCATGAGCTCTAGATACGCCATCAGGAAGAAGCTCCAACATCTTATCAGTAACGAAGTGCGGCCATAGAGTACTTCCAGGTAATTGTCCTCGATGTATGTCACTTTGAATTAGATTATCCACTGCTTCATGATGATAACGTGCAGTATTAAGTCTTTTATGACCTGAACCTCTACGCCAAGCAGTATAGAATTGACCGAATGGAATGTAGTCAGCAAGTGACATTGCATTCCTTGTACCTTCACCCATACTGTGCGGATGTCCAGTAAGTGAAAATAAGTCACTAAGTTCATCCGTATAATTAGTCACTCCCATCTCTGCCATGAGCGTTCCCATATTAAGGGATATAGGAATTATACTTGGATCAAATTTCACACCTAATATCTTTTTATAGAACGCTGCTTGTTTGCTATTACCTAGAACTTTGGATATAGGATTATTAGGATTGTCCCCGATATTCATAGCTGCTGCTCTTGTAAGATACACATCGAATAGAGAAGAGTGAGTATGTGCATATCTTTGTTTCCATCTATCATACTTTGATTTACTCCCTCCAATTATTTCTATATCTCCTCTTTCAAATGCAGCAGTATATTTAGCTCTTTCATCATCTATATTTACCCCGTGTATATCTCTTACCATCTTTTCTAATTCAAGAGATTGTCCGGGTGCTCTAAGTCCATGAGTAGTCATTTCCCATGTATCTATAAGAACATCATCGCCCCTAACCATAAGTGCATCTGCTGCCCCTTTATTCATTTTCTTTTCTACGGATTGCACAATAGAACGTATAGTAGGCATATCAGATATGTTACCATAATGAGTAATGATTTGAGGTGGCAGTTCGCCGGGACCAGCATCCATCATTTTAGCTAATTGATTCATTACTTCGTGAATTTCTAGTCCACCTTTAATCTGATCTCTCATCCAGTTAGTATGTGCAGTAAGTTCTCTAGGACTCATGTCATCAAATGTATGACGTGCCCATTCCTGTGTAAGAGGTTTTCCAGACTTCACCCACCATAGTTTCTGAGATATTGGGTTACCTTTTGCATCAGTTTTGATTGCACTAATTTGGTATATTTCACTGAACTCTGGTTTTATATTTGGATGCGCAGTAGGATCATCACTCAATGTTTCAATATCAATAATGAGTTTCTCTCTATTGTTCATGCCTTTCTTAAGTGCTCTGAATTGATTAATAGCATTAAGTCTTTTCTTTAATGTAGTACCTTTAGGTTCTAGTACGGCCTGTTGCGCACCATACGTAAGTTGAGCTCCTTGTGACAGAGTATACAAGTTCTGTGCATTTACAAGTTGTGCATCTTGTAAGTAAGATGTACGTAGATTTCTTCTGTTAAGATCTCTAGCAACACTAATAGTTCCACCAGGAAGTATTCTACCTTCAATCATCTCTCGAACTTCTTTCTCCACATCTCGTTCAAGTAGTTGATTGTAACGACTAAATGCTGTACTCACGTCGTCTCTTCTACCACCAGGTCTAAGGATTCCACTATCTTTATCCCACACATGTTCTGGAACATGTAGAGATGCAGCATATACATTACTACCGTCACCAGCAGCAAATGTATTAAACCTTGACAGTAGTGGTACTTCTCGGAAGTCAACTACTTTCTTCTTAGGATCTGCAGGACTAGACGCAGTTATACGTATAGTTGCTACTTGATGTTCAAGAGCAGAAGATGCATCTCCACTAACTAGTGGAACTCCTTTTATAGTCTTTACATCTACAAGACCAACCGAATCTACTCCTTCTGCAGATGCCCAGATACTAAGAGTTCTTTTGAGATTAGTTCTATTATCTGACAAATTCTGTAGTTCTTTAGTATTTCCTAATGTGAAACCTCCGTCATATACTTGCTTTTCTGCAAGGACTTGGTTTAATCTACGAAGTGCCTGGTCTGTAATTCCGTGCTCCCGTCCTCTAGTAGCCCAGATTTCTTTCTGTACTTCTAAGTTAGCACTATTCTGCGTAACAGATGGTCTAGCACTTATACCAAATCCTTCCAGATTTTGTAGTGCTTGATCATTAATTACATAGTTACCAAAATCTACTGGTCTATCCAGATCTTTCATTGGCGACCTATCTATAAATCTCTTCTTTGCTGTATCTAATTCTGCTGCCAATCTTGCTACGTCAGGAGACGCGGGAGCATCCTCTAATGTAATAGCAAGCTTGTTTAATACTTTTTGATATTCTCCAGAGTGTTGCATATAGATATCTTCGGGTTTGATATCTGCTACAATACCACTGTCTTTGAATAATGACCGAGTTTGCATTTCCGATACAACATGTGCAATAGCATTAAGTGCGTGTTGCTTTTGATCTGACGAACCCTCTAGCATAATTTGCTTATATGAATCTAGGGTCTTAATTACCTTACGATTAAGTTGTTGTCTATACGCAGCTTCTCTGGCAGCTCGTGGTCCGAATATACCTCCATCTTCTTCGAACGATTCTCCTGGAATGCCAGGACCCAAGTCTTCTCCATTTCCTACCATTACATCAATGGTAGCTTTAGGAGAACGTGGCTGAACTATTCCAGGTATTGCCGATGTTTCTGCTACAAGTATATTCTTCTTGACCAAGAACGCATCTATCTTCTCACGAAAACTCATTCCACTGAGTCCCCGCATTAGACGTAATCCACCGAAGTAAGCAGCTCCAACCAGTGTTACTCTGGAGCTGACTATATCTTCGACTATGTTATCGTCGTCGTCCTGATCAAAGTAATTATCAGCCATTAAATAGTTTGTTCTGTTTTAATAGGTGGTATATACCCATGCTCAATTGAGCAACGTATTCTTCTTCTAAGGGTATATTCATGTGATGTTCAACTACGTGTACCAGTTCATGTAGAAGTGCTTCCTCCTTCGCATCCTCTTGCATATCTTTAAAGATATAAATTGTTCTATCTATAAAATCAATTGTAGCAAAAGAACCTTCTCTCTTAGTTTCAACTATATCATCTTCAATTACTGTATAGGTCTGCGACATGAAACTGATCTTCTTCGGTAAAGCCATTAAAACTAACTCCTAGCGTGTACAGTATTTATGCTCGATGTTAGTGCTGCATTTCTATGCGTAGTTACTGTAACACGGGTTTGATTTAGTAGACCCGGTGCTATTGTTAGATGTACATTTCCTTCAAGATCCATTGCTTTTATAGCTTCCTGTAATGCATTTTTTATTTGTGCAGCAGTAAGCTGAGTCTCAGGTTGTATGCTCTCACCTGTAGTCTCGTCTATATTCAATGGACCGGGAGTGAATGGTGATCTTGCCATTCTACGACGTTGGTCCATCCACCCTAGATTGAAATCGTGTGCATCTAATCCTTCCTGATCTAAGGTTTTTACTTGGACATCTTCCATATTAACCATGGGATGCCAGCCCATCCAACCCTGCTTGGGTAAGTGATGGGTCCTAAAATAATCTGTGACCTCTTCGGCAGCCTCATCATCTGAGTGTCTCTGAGATCGCTTGAAATCCACTTGGTTCCACTTAGCTTTCAATGCTTCCGCAACTGCTGGTGGTACCATTTCAACTACTTCATTTCTCCTATCTGGATTTGTTTCTTTTATGAACGCATCCATGTAGGGTCTTTCTTTAGCAGGGAGAGCTCTATAGAAATGAGTCCAGCCATCCTTGCTCTGATCATACGGGTTAACTCCTGACATAGTCTCAGAAGCAACTGTCAACCAGTCCTTATTACCAGTTTGTTCGTATAGTCTCTTAGCTTTAGTGTATTGTAATTTATCAAAGTACTCTGAGAACTTTCTGTCTTTACGAACTGGTTCTGGTATCCATTTACTATCATCTACAGATTTATATGCTCCATGTGCACCACCCCAGATAGCACCAGCAATAGCTGCCATTCCACCGAACGCGTTACTACCAACCATAGCTGCAGTAGTACCCCAGTTAATAGCTCCACCAATTGGACTATCTTCTGCTGCCATACTTCTAAGAGTAGGCTCAATGAAATCACGTATAGGTGCATCCCAGAAAGAGGTTGATCTATTATATAGAACATTTCTTTCGTAGTGTTCTATAGGATCATATGTATTCAAAAACTTTCTATGTAACCATGTATCTCTATGTGCTAGCATTTCCCATGCACTACCAGCCATACGCGCAATTGGATTATATTCTGACGCAGCTTTCATGTGCTCGTTTTCACTTAGTAGGTCTATTTGTTCTCTAGGTAACAACAAGTCACCAGCACTACTGAATCGTTTAGGATAGAAATCAAATTGTCGTGCAACTGCTTTACGCATTCTTTTAATTTCTTCTAATTCTTCATGAGCAAATGGACCAAGTGATCCAGTAGCTATTTGCTGTTGTGCTCTAACAAGAGCTTCTTTAGCTTCTATAGAATAAGGAGCAACATCAGAAAGAATTCTAGCTCTATCCAACCACGAGTAAGCTTCACCTAAGTTGGCACCATGTCCTTCTCTCATCAGTTGTCTAGCACTTTCTCTAGATGCATGTAGTCTATTAATATCTCTTTGATATCTATTATAGTCGAATCCATACTCGAACGTTTTCATGTTCCATGGATTTTCTCTATCTACATATAGGATAGCACCTTCTTTTAAACCTAATGTTTTCAAGTAAAGGTTAAGCTGACTCTTATGTGCATCTTGCGCATCTACCATACGAGATAGTTTCTCAGTAGATGTACTCTTGATTTCAAGTACTTTCTTTCTGTTGCCATCTTTAATAATAGCATCAACGTGTCCAGAGATATCTGAATACGGATCGTATACCACAGCTTCAGCTTGTACTAATAGATTAAGTCTAGCAAGGTTCTGTTGTACAGCTCTGTGAAGCGCAGTACCTCTATCTAGAATATCTTCAGTAGCTCTAGTTAATGGCGAGTCCATTCCCAGGAAGAATCTTACCTGATCAGCATGTCCTGCACCGAACTTCGATGCACGCATAGGAAACGTAAAGTTTATAGTGTGCGCACTTTCGTAACCTCTACCAGGAAGTCTAAGTTCTCCCATTGGGATTTTTGTATTATGGGTAGCAACCCCAATAGCACAGAAGGTAGAAGATTCGGTCATGAATCCGTAGGTCTCAACTTCTGGTCCTTCTTCTATTTTATTTATTCTGAAGTAGAAGAATCCATCATCTTGGAACCAAGTAGTAGGTCCTTCTTGTCCATTAATATTAATTGAATAAGATGGCCCACTATTAATGTATCCTGAAGAATTTAGTTCTGATTCAATGGGTTTTTCTTTTCTTTCTACTACTGAAGCAACTATACCGAAACACATATATAATTTTCTTATTTGTAATGCGAGATTCTTGGACGCTGTAGTATGTCCTTTTCTGTGTCTTCTATTAGTTTCAAATTCGCATCCATCACCAAAGTGATACCCTTCTAAGAATTTTTCTACAAATTCTTTAGGCATAGAAAGAAGAACATCACTTAATATCTTAGTTCTTGCCCCTGTACCACATAACCATTCTAAGAAAATAGCCAATCCTTTATTACCTTTACCCATATAAACGAAGTTACCGTCTCCCTCTTTTATATTAGGGGATAGTCCTATATCTTCGTATGCTTTCTTCGCTCTTTCTAATTCATCTATGTGGTGAACTGTTCCTATATATGAGTTGGATTGTATCCAGCCTTCTGCACACCATAGTCCTGCAAAGAATCCTAGCTCAGGAGTAAGTCCTATATATCTATCCCATGAATGGTTGTTCTTAGAATATACTTTTTCGTCGTCAATTCTATACCAATCGTATATGGAACTAAGATCGCATTCATTTATATATTCATACAATTCAGGTTTTGGATATGCTACATAATCACCTACAGATAGCTCTTCTGCAGGAATAAATAAGCAACCATGATCTAACAATTCTTCATCAAATGGTTCGTAGTTTAGCACGGTAATAGGTTGCTTTCTTCCATAACTATTTATCTTTTTGTGCTTTTCTAATAATTTGAATGCATTACTAAGATAAGTATGAAAGTAGTCATATCCTGCTTTTTGTATTATATCTTTCTTCAAGTCTCCGTCTTCTGAACTTCTAAGAAGTTCGTTTGCTATTTTATACAATTCTACTCTTGCAGATCTATCTCTTCCCTTTACAAGTTTTCTAACTAAGTACGGATGATCGTATGTTGCAGTTGTAGGAAATGCAGGAAGGGTTGCTATTGTAATGGTGCGAGTAGGACTCTTATCTCTGGTAGCGGTTCTAACTATTTCAGTTCTATTGCCTTTTGCATCTATTAGAATTTCATTTGTTATCTCTCCAGCAGGAATAAATTGTAAATTACTCTCTACTAAAGTATTATATTCTAAGCAATATGGATCACCATACTTGAAGTCTTTATGGTAGGTATTCTCTGCTCCACCTGGTAACCACGATGGTTGTGTATTACGTATAGGATTCCATGCTTCTCGTGAATGAATATCATGAGGTATGAATCTTCTTATAAACTCAGTGATACCACCAAGACCACCAAGTTGCATGTCCCAGTACTGTCTTTGGTGTGATGTAATTGCACCAGCATTTGCAGTTACTGTACCATTAGTAAATGGAGCTCCACCAGTAAGTAGTCCTGTCTGCCATCCAATCAAACCTGCAGGTTGTTCGAATGCTCTATCAAATGTACTTCCTAATATTTGTCTGGATCCCTGTAGAGATTGAGGTGAACGTTTCCTCATCTCTAAGGAGTTATTTATAAAGTTCTGTCCAGTCTCTAGTTTCTGAGATGTGTTATGGAATTTAGGGCCCACACCTGCAGTACTATTAGGAACCCAACCAACGCCATCCATGAAGGAAGCATTAACTTCAGCAGGATGCATATTAACTTGGGGTTTCAACATCTGTCCAAGTGTACCAGCTATCAATGGACCTATAAATGGTATCTCTTCAAACATAGGAGCACTTTCTGGATAAGGTCTATCCATATAGTGTTCTCTTTCATAGTGATATGGATCAAGCAAATAGCCTACAGGGTTAGCTCCAATAAGGGGCCAGTCTGCATACAACCATTTCTCAAGCTTACCACCAAACTGTGAAGGTGTATTTCTATACTGACTACGTAGTCTCTGATACCAGTGTGGAGAGAAGTACTGAATCTTGGAACCTTCCCAAGGAGTACTGCCGAGTTCCCACCATCTACCTTTACGTATTGGTACAAGAGAATCACCAGAATATTCAGATCTAAGATCATCTGCACTCTTTGTAAGATCCCATTCACCAAACGAAGCTGCAGGTCCACCTGCAGTTAGTAGAGATATAAGTGTACCAATTCCAAGTCCTTTAACTCCAGCAATCGTAGTACCTATTACCGGTGCTGCAAATCCTCTAAGCATTCCTGCAAGAGGAGAAGTAACAGAACCAGGCATCAGTCCTTCCATGTACTGAGCAGCATCTGTAACTCCAGTTAAATCATACAGTTCTGCAACACCAAGTCTACCCTTAGCCCATAAATCACCAACTGCAACATTAAGACCTTGACCAAGTGCAGTCTTGTCAAACATTGGATTTACATCAAAGAATGTATCTGCAGTATTCCAACCTACCATAGCAGCGGCTGCCATACCACTAAGTCTCATGAAGTGACCAGCTAGTTGTCCAGGAGTTTGTCTTCTCGTAGGATCATATGCCATTCCTAGAATATGACCTACAGATGAGAACCTATCCATCAGATAGAATGGTATTGCTCCCTCTGTAGTAAGAGGTTCTCCGGGTTTAGGTAAGAATGTTTTTCTTACTGTCTTAGCTCCAGGTAACCAGCGAGCAAGTAATACGTTAGGAGTAGATTCGTCTCCCCATGCAGTAAACTCATCGCCCAATCTATCGAGACGCGGACGTGCGAATCTAGAATACAATTCACCGAATGATCTAAATGTTTCCTTCTGATGTTTTTCTTGTAACCATTTTAGTGGATTACTTGGTACATCTCCAGGACTCTTAGCCTTTTCCAGTGCATCTATTATATTTACATCTTCATTTATCTTGCTCCACTCAAGTCCTTTCTTAGTGAACCTGAGCATTGTTGCTTCTCTATCTCCAATTATCTGCTTCTTCTGCAGATGCTTTACCATATCATTAAATCTAGAACCACCTGCTTTCCCTTGCGATCTATAGATAGTTTCATGTATAAGGAAATTACGTAGTTCATCTGCACCAGTAAGATCAGCTTTATGCGAACCCATTAAAGATCTAGGGTAGTGAGTTGCAGTCTCAGATAACGTTCTATCAAAGTCAGCCATCTCATACTTAGATGTAATACTGGTTACTTTCTTAGCCCACCAATTCTTCTTGCGACCTGAAGGCATACCCGCTAGTAATGATTTAGATGCACTTACTAGATCTTCGTCACCAAGATTCCATAGTTCTTTTAATGGAAGTTCTCCTTGTCTACCTTTAACTGCAAAAGTCATCCATGGCTTACCCCCGGATGTACTTTTGGAGAACGCTTCTCTTACTCCTGCTCTTGAGAATACATTATAACTAGCCGTTCCACCTTCTTTAAATAGACTATCAAGTTCTCCAATAGCAATAGACATATCTTTCGCACTAATTTTACCAGTTTTAAAACCACTAATTTTAGTTTGAAAGAATCCAAGGTTACTATTATCACCAAGTATATGTCTAGGAGACTGACGCGAGAACCCATGAGTATAGAAGTCTACTACGTTACCAATTAATCCTCTAGCAAATCCACCAACCTCAGCCCATCTCTTTACTCCTTCCCATGTATTACCGTCACCTGCCTTAAGAGTTTCAGGTTCTTGTGTGAACAACCCTAGTAACTGGTGATTCATCTTAGAAATTCTTGAATGTCTAGCTTTATCTATACCTGTGAAATCCAACATCGGAGTTTGTGTTGATTCATCAAAGTATGGATTACTCTTGTATGTCATATGTCCAGTGGCAAAGTCCATCTCATCTGGCTGTCTTAACGCATTAATAAGTTTACCGCCCCTTCTTCTATAGAGCTGTCCCATCATGAAGAAGGCATCCTCATTCTTGCCACCGGATACTACTTGTCCCGTCGCCGATCCAGGCATTGGGATTGCGTATCCTTCGTGCTCACCGAGTTTGTGTACCTTTGGCATTCTACCATATGGCCCTGAGAAGGCATCAATGAGAGAATGCACACCTGCCGAGAAGATCTTACCAATACCGGCCTTGGGTCCGAAGAAAGGAAGACCAAATTTAATTTTTTCTATAGGTTGTAATAGCTGCTTTGAGAGAGCAGCGAATCTCCATTGATGCGTATCAATTAAAGCTTGACCTCCAGGACCATCTGCAGTAAACACGCCACTACCCAAGAAGAACTTTGTTGCTCCTTCGTGTTGTGGTACATTCAGTTTACTAAGACCCTTCGCTATATGCGGATAGTTATTCTGCAGATCTTTCCAACGAGGGTGATCCTTTGTTATATATGCTTGGTCAAGTCCAAGTACTCTAGAAAGGAATCCACTTTTAGTCGGTATTGTGTACTGAGCTAAAGTTTCTTGCGCAATAGCTTGAGTAATCTTGTCAGCACCAGAACCATATATCTTACTTGCATCTGGATCCAGTATTTGATTCAGCGTTTCCATCTGCTGAGTCTGTGGTCCGAAATCTCTAGACTGTGTTTCAGTGAGAGGACCCATTGGGAAATTCTTAGGATAGCTTTCTTCTGCTTGCTTGTGCATGCTAGCCATGCGCTGACGATATCTAAGTCTAAATCTATTAGACATTCGTTGTGCAGTTTCTTTAGCTCTTTCCCCTATTCCACTTTTAATGGGTTCAAATTTTACACCAGTAGCTTTATTAACAAAGAACAACGGATCTCTATTAGATAGTTCAGACATACTCTGACCAATAGCATCAATTGTTGCACTTATTCTACCAGTAATTCCACCTACGGTTAACTTGTCTTTGAATGCATGGGGAGATAACTGATTAGCCATCCAGTCTTTTATGCGTGAGTTCCATCCAGTATTAACAAGAGCTGTCTTTGTCGCATGTTCCGCTCCAGCTTTAAGGAGAGGAATACCGTGCTTCGTAACACCACCAAATGCCATATCTGTAGGTAGAAAGGACGCAGTGAACTTTGCATAGTCCCATACGTTACCAGTTATATTCCACCAAGCCGGAGCTGGATCTCTATCCTGATCACTTTCGAATATACCAAATGCTCTATCTGTTAAATATACTGCAGGAGAAGCTTGCATGTATTTAGACATGTACTTCTCAGTAGATCCTACTACTCTAGACGTAAGTGAGTTAGGTGCGAAGTATTCCTTGATCGCAGTAGTTCTTTGCGTGTATGAACCAGTAACTCCACCTGTCTGCTCTCTCCATGCATTTAAAGCTGCACGGGGGCCCTCCATCTTCTTTCTATAGGCTGCAGCATATGATGAGTTAGCTACTCTAGGATGATCTCTTAGAAGGGCTCCCATTCCCTTTACTGGCTCGCCTGTTGCTGTCGATCTCCCTACAGCACGTCGTGCTTGCATTCCTAGGGCTCTTACGTCAGCAGCTATCCTCCTACCTCCCGCAAAGCCAGAAGATGCGTTACGAATAGATCTAGCAATCCCCTCAAGTGCGCTACTCTTACCTGCACCTGCAGCAACTCTAGTAAGACCTGACCCAATGGTGCGAGTTAGCTTCTGTATTCCCATCATACCAAAATGGAAACCAGCCATAGACGCACCAATACCAAGAAGAGTCCCCGTTAAGGAACTCTCTTGTTCGGGTTCATACCCTTGGTCTTCTAGATTATTGCGTATGTCATCGTATTCAGCCACTTATTATCACCTTACAAAACTGTCAT
>Ga0098061_1000218_pt1 | contig 25935 bp, 40 predicted proteins | sample 22_taG_FD_92579 | JGI IMG/M metagenome (GOLD analysis project Ga0098061, IMG submission 92579) | Marine viral communities from the Subarctic Pacific Ocean - 22_ETSP_OMZ_AT15343 metaG | ecosystem: Environmental > Aquatic > Marine > Oceanic | place: Subarctic Pacific Ocean | collected 2015-01-20
ATGTGTATGAGGATCAAATACAAATATTGGTGTGTCTCCGGAATGAGGAGTATCCATTAGCTCTTTGATTAATTTATCTTTTGTTATAGTCATTATTAATCTGTCCTATTAGTATCTTTCGGTTACCCTTACGAAGTATTTGATTCTCTACTTGTAGTCTGTGTACCTTCTCTTTAAGTAATTCTACTTCCATTGCCTTGGGAGTTAGATGTTCTATTTCTTCTGCGGCCCAGTTGCATACTTCTTTTATGTCTAGTCCAGCTTTAGCATTAAGTTGTCGTGATACTCCTTCTGCTACTGCTCGAAGACTTTCGGCAGAATATTCTCGCATTCAAAATCCTCCACAAAATTTTTGTATAAAAACAGCTAAGTAATGGGGCTTCAACCAGAGTCGAAACCCCATTACATTAGGTTCTGTTTAATACTAATGAATCTACTAAGTTTGGAAGTTCCATAGCATCATCTATAACGAATATGTTTTGTTCGTGAATCAATCCGCGTATATGATCTACCGAAGTACCTAAGCCTATGACACATATATCTACATTTAATGACTTAGCTATACTTACTTCACCTTCCAATGAATATGTGCTTCCATGTAGATCACCATCAGTGAGTAATATCATTAGTCTTCGTTGAGAATGAATCTCTTTGAAGATTTCATTAGCGGCATGTACTCCTGCTGGAGCTTCCGTACCACCTCTGGGTTCTAACGCACCTGATATTTCCCTAAGTTGTTCTGTAAGGTTGACACCTTTACCGAAGTGTAATCTTTCTATAGCGGTATCGTATGTTACGTGATCCATTCTTATTCTATGCTGTGCAGCAATAGATGCATGCATAGTACATACGGTTTCTCTAGTTATGTCCGCTTTAGTATAAGATCCAGAACGTTGATCCATAGAAAATGATCTGTCCCATACCCCTACTATATGACCACTAAGTACTGTCTGTACACCTTCTCCGCCCCTCCATAGACGTGCATTTTTAGGACGGGTGAATACATCAGGGAAATGAATAGGAGCAAGTACTACTCCTACTGGACTAGCGTCATCATTACCTGTTTGACGTATTCTCTCACAGATTCTAGCCTCTAGTGATCTAGTAAGTCTTCGTATGTTACCTTGATCTACATGAGGTGATAAGCTTGAGGGTTCGCTTTTCTTATACTTACCTCTACCCCTACCTCCACCACCTTCAGTCTTATCTCTCGATGATCCTTTGGGTGGTCGCTTACCTTCATGCTCTAATTCATCATTACCTTTTTTGGATAGAGAATCTAATGCACCCTGCATTTGACCTGCAGTGCCTGTACCCTGTCCAAAAATGTTACTTGGTAATTGAAGTTGTTGTCTTTGGGCATCAAGAAACTGTCTAAATTCAGCTTCTGTTCCACCGCACCACTTCCAGTGTATGAGTAAGGCATCATACAAACCAAAGTAAAACTTCTCTCTCTTAGATGGATTCTTCTCTCTTCTTAGACCCTTCATTACTATCTTGATATCTTCGAAGGGCATACATATAGGATCGGTATTAGTTATAGTTCTCACTACTTTTTTATCATACCTAACCTTGAGATTTCTCATATACCAGAGAGTTGCTTTATGTAATCTATTAAACTCAAGCTTTGGTCTATCCTCATCGGGAAGAGCTTTGACTTGAGCTCGTGTCATGGGCTCTATAGGGTCACCCATCCAGAACATTACTCTACCTAATGCCCCATGTATGGATGCCATTCCGGGCCACTGGTTAGGTGAGTAAGTGTAATCATTAACATCATTTACAATATTCATGATTACATCTGGCATAGCCCACATTCCTGGCTGGGGGAGTAATCTATTAGCCATTACATCTCGCAGAGAATGATGTTCAGTTACGCTCCTATCTTCCAAGGAAAATAACCTACCCGTTTCACCCGACAAGTCATGAGCGGCTTCATGATACTCAGCCGCTAACAAGAATGTCCTTATGGCTTTGAGGTCTGCGTTATCTACCCATTGTTGGGTAAGGAATTTCGCAAGGGTATCATGAGTAGTAGGAAGTTGCATACCTACATCTACCTGTCCCTTATTAGGGGACGAGTACATGATCGCAGGTTGTGGATCATTATAGATGGGTACGCTAATTCCTATTACTTTATTAAGATACCTAGTTAGTTCCATGTTCAGATCGAATTGCATATTATCCTCTCACTGTTATCTTAGGTAATTCCTCTGCCATAGTTGATGTATTATCATCAAGTATCTTTGCTAGACTTCTACCGGATATCGCACTCTTAGTAGATAGAGTACGAAGTTCGGCTAACATAGTTGCTATAGTAGTATAGTCCATTACAGGATTACCTTGTGTGTCACATGAACCCATGACATCTATACTCTTCTTTGGTCTGTAGTATCGTGCTTTACATGCAGTAGGATCATCATTTAATTCTACTAAATCAAATGACAATTGCTTCTGTACGCAAAACTCTTCAGTATAACTAAGAGCAATCCCATGCCATACTGTAATTCTACCCCCACTTAGAATGGGGACAATGGCATTCATACCTACACCCTTAAGTTGTATAGGATTAGTATCATCCTTATCGGCAAAGGCACCATCTTGCATTATTGCTTTGATGAGCCCACCAATAAGTCCTGATTTCAGAGTGCCACCTATTCTAAACTTTCTCATGATTATTCCTTAGGGTTTGATGATTCCTATAGACTGCTGACGTACTCTGTCGACCAAGTCTTCTCTGGTATTCTGATCACTAATACCATTGAAGATACTGTAACAGAGCTGTTTGTATAGAATATTACTCGTGTCATTGGATGCGATCTTCTCGAAGATAGCGGCATTCCAATATGCAGTAGCAATCTGTTCGTAGGATACATCATAACGAATAGGAGAATCACTCTCGGCGTTCAATGCAAGGAATACCTTGACTGCAATATCCCAATTGATATCATCTTCAGGGGGAGTACCACCATGATCAGCTTTGATCTTCTGATATGTATCGGTACCTCTTACGATATTCTTGAAGATTTCGATCAATTCTTTTCTGTCTGTTTCGTATGGCATCTCAATGCAAGTGATTCTTCTCGCCTCTGCACATGTCATAGGACGAAGATCATCCGTAAGATACTGTACATGTGGCGGGTTTGCAGTGAGTAAGAACTGAACGTGTGAGAAATCTACAGGATCAAGATGCATATCGTCTTTGGTAATCTGAGGCACATAGAATCTATTATGCCTAGAGAACAAAGGATAGAACGGTCTACGAGTAGCGTCTTTCATTGCTCCCCATTCATCTATGATGACCATACCTTTGATACCAAGTTCTTTGGTCTTTCTTGCGAAGTCACAAATCGAACCATGAACAGGTTGAATACCTTTATCAGCAGTGAAGTCCATCATGTCGAAAAGGTGTTCGGTTAACAGATGAGAGTCACCCTGAAGTACATACGTTGCGGTACCTCTCTTCTCCAAGTAGGATCCGATATGTTTTGCCATCTCACTCTTACCGCTACCAGTAGGACCGAGGATAGCAACTGCAGGTGCACCACTCACGAGATGGAATGCTATCTGCGTGAAGAATTTCTTTACTGGAGTATAGTACGGTGCGGCCATTACTTTATACTCTTGCGGAACCAGTTTCGCAAGATCTTTATTCTCTTTGGTTTTAAGAGAAGCTACTGACTTTTGGGTTAACTTGTTTGTAGTAGTTATATTACCGCTAGTAACAGTTCCCCAATCACATGTAATGTTAGTTACACCATGAGTAGTAGTGGCAATTCCGAAGATGCTCTGCTCAACCAAATCACAGAATTCATCTTCTTGCATGTACTCTTCCAAAGTAAGTACCTCGTTCTTGATGTTCTCTACAACATCTTGATCCATAGGTACAGACTTCGTGTTGTTATCAAAGCTAATTTCGAACGTCATAGCACTGGCAGTAGCTTTGAATGTTAATGCGGCGGACCCAATAACTGAGGAGTTTCCGTTTGCATCTTCTCCGAAGACAGTTATCGTTGGTACTGCTAATGATTTTGCTATATCTTTAAGACTGGCCATTCGTATCATCCTCTTCCATATCGAAGATACTTTCTTCCAGATCACTGAATCCAGATTCTATATCTTCAGTTAGTGATTCTAATTTATCGAATTTATGTTTATCTTCAGGTAGTTCTGCTTCTATGATTTCTTCGGTCTCATCGGGTAATATACGTTCTAATTCCTCAAGACTTTTAGTTACATCATTAGGTGCATTACTTACCTTTTCAAACGTCTCTTCTTCGTCCTCCTCTACTTCTATTTCTTCGTCCTCTAGAACTACCACACCAGTCGGACGATTTTCTTTTTCCTCTTCGTCCTCTTCGTCCTCTTCGTCCTCTTCATCATCGTCAAAAGGATCAATAGGAATTCGAGTCTCACCTTCTTCGAGAACTGTTACTTCAACATCTGAATCTTCTACACTTTCTATTACTGGCTCCTTTACTTCTTCAGAATCATCAGAGTCATCAGCAAACCAATCGTCTGCAGTTAACTCTATTTCTTCTTCTGATTCTTCTACTGCATCTATATCATGTATATCAGTAGGTGGAACCCAGTGTACTATGTCATCTATGTCTTCGAATCTATCACATTTACCTACTACTGCAAAGGGATATGAATTAGTTACTGCACAAATCTGTCCCTTATTAGTACCGATAGGTCGTCTTGTGATGACATCTGTAAGGTCTGCAAATTCTGGCATGATAGCTTGAAGATCGTTGGCATTTGCTGGAGATAACTGAAGTGAAATGATGTTATGAATCTCACCTTTCAATTCAGCAGGTACAGCCTTTATAGAAACATTTTGTGTGCCAAGGATCAAACTAATCCCTGCTTTTCTACATTCTTTCGCAAAGTCTACAGCATGCTCACCTAATAGTTTCATATAGATCTGTGCTTCATCAATGATAACACACAGTCTCATAGGTGCACGCTTATGACCTATAGAAGTAAGACCCACAGTCTTCATGCGTTGTAACATTAACTTAAGCATGAGTACTGTCTGTTCAGGATTTAGTTTCGATGTATCGACTAATGCAATCTTCTTACGTAATGCTATCTTAACCAATTCAGGTAAGAGAGGATCAGTCTTCTCATCTACTATTCTATAGAGTTCTCTAAGATTACGTACAATTACTCCAATAGAATCTGCTCGTGCAAATCCTTGATGTCTTACACTCGCAGCACTACCGCGTCCTACTTTGTAACTCTTCTTAACTATGTTGTATGGATCTACATCTACCTCATAGTTAGCAAGTTGCATTAGTGCATTATGTGGATCTCTATCGTACATATGATTAATCACATGTCTCTGGGTCGGAGTCCATTCAAATGCCTGTAATACTTCTTGTCTATTTACTTCACCTGGTGCAACCTTGAGGTCGTTTCTGTAACCGAAGTGAAATATATTCTCATGGTTCAAGTTGATAAGACCTTTGGTCTCTTCATCATTAGGATTATCTTCACCTAAATCTCTATGTCCGAAGACAAGCATGGACATAGGCTCATCACTTTGAGCATTCAACCATATCATAGTCTTCAGAAGGTTAGTTTTACCTGTACCATTCTTACCTACTATGAGTGTATGTTTGGATGAATCTTCTCTGGTGAAATAGAATGGTACTGTAGTCTTCTCCGTACCTTCTGCTACCCAACCGACCTGCAGTCCTTCTTTAGCTTGATAGAGGGCCTTTATATGTGCATCTACGGTCTCATATACTGGTTGGAACGTACCTACTCCCCCATTATATGCGTCGAGTGCTCCGTTCTTACCGATGATACCGATGGGATCCAGAACAAGTACCTTATAGGTTTGTTCTAGTATAGTAGGATCTACTGATACGTTTTGACCTGCTTTGATATCGCTTTGCATTCTATTGATTTCGGATATTTTCTTCGTTTTCGGAAGAGTATCTCCGTCTTCAATACTTTTAATTCTAAATACAAGGTGTCCTTGTCTTACTGGGGTGTATACGAATTGAAATGCTTGTACGTATCCATTGTTTATTGCATCAGGATCTACCATAGCACGGATAACATTCTTATCCGAATCTAATATGTGTCCTAAGGGTCTACCCATCTGAATTCTCCTCCTCTTTAGCGTAAATTCCTATTTCTAATGCTTGATCTCTTTCGTCATTTATATGCAATGCCGAAGAACATTTCTCATAGAGAGAAGCTAATTGTTCATCTAACGCGTCTCTATCAAGTTTACTTAGATTTGATGCGTATTTATTCTTTACGTCGTCTGAAAGTATAGACTCATAGATATACATGAATGCATGTAGTTCTTCATCTTCTGCATCTATATCTATAAGATTTATTACCCATAATTTTTCCCTCAAATAGAAAATCCCCCTAGATTACACTGAATAAGTGCTCTCGTAGGGGGACTTTAGTCCTAATTTTTTAATGAATAGATGCTATGAACAACCACTCGTACCACCACACTCCATGCAAGTGTAGCATGTGCCACTTCTCTTCATTATATTTCCACATTCAGAACAACTGGGAGAGTCTTCGTAACTTTGGTTGCCATCTTCTTTCCAGTTCTTAATGGTTTCGATAGCGTCTCTAACATGATTACCAAAGTATTCTTCTTGCTCTTCAGTTAGTTCTTCTTTTTGTTCTCCTACGTACATCTTCTCTATCCATCTGAATATATAATCTATGGGTGACTTTGCTATCGGTATCTGCTTGTTACCGGTGAACCCACTTGGTTCAAATCTCGCATGTGAGAATTTTTTGATAAGATGATCCAAGGGTACACCATATTGTAATGCTACTGATACCGATGTAGCAAAGGCATCCATGAGACCAGAGATGGTACTACCTTCTTTGGACATGTGAATAAACAACTCACCTGGTGTCCCATCCTGGTAATGTCCTATAGTCATGTATCCTTCATGACCTTGTATGTCAAATTTATGAGTGATTGATTCTCTAGTGTCTTCAAGTCGTCTACGTCTCGGTACTTCTACTATCTTCTCTACGACTTCTACCTTAGCTTCTTCCTCTTTCTTATTATTTGTAGTAAGAGGTTGAGCTTTCTTAGAATTATCTCTATAGATAGCAAGAGACTTGAGTCCTAGTTTACTACCAAGCATGTATACTTCTTCGATATCAGCTATAGTAGCTGACTCTGGCATGTTAATAGTCTTAGAGATAGCTCCACTAAGGAAAGGTTGTACTGCGGCCATCATGTTTACATGTCCCATATGATGTATGGATCTAGTACCATTTTCTGATTTGAATGCACAATCAAAGACAGGTAAATCACTTTCCTTAATATTTATTTCTCCTTCTATTGTGTCGTTATTTTCTATATGAGTTACGATTGAGTTTATTTTTACTTCATCATATCCCAATGATTCTAATGCTTTTCTTACTGAACCATTAGTTATCTTCACTGTCCCACCACCTACAAGTTTCTTGTATTTAATGAGACTAATGTCTGGTTCTATTCCTGTAGTGTCACAATCCATCATGAATGCAATTGTTCCAGTAGGAGCAAGTACAGTAACTTGAGCATTTCTAAATCCAAATTCTGTCCCACGTTTTACTGCTACTTCCCATTCCGCTGTAGCTAATCGTGAAATGTGATTTGTTTTTATGAGTCTACTTGCATCATAATGTTTTTCAATTACCTTAAGCATTTCTAATCTATTATCAGGATAATCATGAAATGTACCTGACTGTTGTGCTATTCTTGATGATTGCGTATAGGCTGTAGCAGACATTAGGGAAGTAATCGATGCAGCTATTTCTCTTCCTTTATCACTATCGTATGGTATGCCCATTGACATTAGGAGCGCACCAAGATTTGCATAACCTAAACCTAATTGTCTATTAGATTTAGTTACTGCCTCTATTTCAGGAGTAGGATAGTCGGATGTTCCTACTAGTATTTCTTGGGCAAGAATCATTGTGTCTACAACATGTTGAAATCCTTCACTCATGAATTCTTTACCATCATAGAATTTAAGTAAATTAATACTTGCGAGATTGCATGCACTATTATCTAGATGCATATACTCGCTACATGGATTACTTGCATTGATTCTTCCAGTATTAGGTGTGGTATGCCAGTCGTTGATGTTATCATCATACTGTATACCTGGATCTCCACACTTCCATGCTGCTTCTGCCATCTTATAGAGTAAATCTTTTGCAGATACAGGAATGATAGTAGTTCCATCACGAGCAGTTAGGTCCCATGTCTCGTCATTCCTAGCTGCAGACAGGAAATGTTTATCAACCCTTACCGAGTTGTTAGCATTCTGGAATTGAATACTTATCCATGCATCTCCATCGAAACTCATGTCGTATCCTTCACGTCCTAATGCATAAGCTTTTTCTTCCTCTACTGATTTACATAGAATGAATTCTTCTATGTCGGGGTGATCTACATTAAGTATAACCATCTTGGCTGCTCTACGTGTAGTTCCTCCGGACTTAATTCCACCCGCTATTGAGTCTGCTCCTCTCATAAATGATACTGGACCACTTGCGTATCCACCACCACTAAGAGATTCACTGGAAGCTCGAATCTTTGATAGATTAACTCCAGCTCCACTTCCACCTTTGAATATCTTTCCTTCTTCCCCATACCATTTAAGTATAGAGTCTATATCATCTTCTACGTTAAGTATGAAGCATGCAGATGCTTGTTGGGTCCTACCTTCTACACCTATATTAAACCATACAGGAGAATTGAAAGTAGCCATTTGATGTAGTATAATGTAAGTTAGTTCATCTTGAAACCAACTTGCAGTAGATTCATCATGGAAATAACCTCCGGAGTAACCTAATGATGTTATCCTTGAGGTTACTCTCGTTATCATAGTTTCTATACTATCTTCACGTTCTGGAGTACCTAGTTTTCCTGCGAAATATTTAGATGCTACAATTTGTGAAGCTAATTGTGACCAGGATTTTGGTACCCTTATGCCTTTCTGTTCGAAAACGTTTTGTCCATTTTCTCCGGAAATTGCTACATCTCTAGTTTCCCATTCTACTGTGTCAAAAACTGGTGTTCCGTTCGTGTAATACTGTACATTCATTATTTCTCCTTGGAAAACTTCCGGTGTCCCCCGTCCCCGTGTCAGGGGAAAAATTCTTAAATGTGAAAAGCCCCAGTAATTTTTGTCCAAAAACAGCTATTAAAGGGGACTTTCCATTTAAGATATTAATTCAATTAATGTTCTCTTATCCAGTTTTTCTGGTGAGAGATCAATGCAATCTTCAGTTCTTTCTCGTACAATGTTTGCACCTGCTAAGTATAATATATCATTAAAACTTATAGCAGTATTTAGTCCATGGACTAAACTTCCAAGTACATTTTTGGAATTATCACACCATCCAGAAGTTATCCTATTTCCTAATGCTACTTGATTTAAGAAGAATCTAAGACCTACTTCAGGCATAATTACTCCAAGTACTACTTGTTTTTGATCTATTACTGTATTAGCTTGTGCTATTATATTATTCGGATCTATAGTGTAATTACTATCCATTGCCTTTGGTTTTTCATGTGCTACCATAAGTCTAATAGGTACTGGTATATCTTCCCTATAATTATAGTAATTAGCTATTAATAGCATAGGTTCGGATATTGCTTTTGAAACATAGAATAATTCACTTGCTCCATGTGGTTCAGGGGCAGATGTATTATCTCCTGAGAAAAGAATGCTTCCTCTCTCATTTCTATGACCGCCATCCCATCCAATCTTTCCACTTGAATTTGATAGGGACAAATCGATATCAATCCAATCAGATCCTATATTTGTCCAATGAATGCCAACTATCATATCTTCTGGAATGTCAATATAACTTCCAGATGGGAAGTTACCCGTAAATTGCTTTTCCGTTGCAGGTAACGCGTAATTAACTCCCCTTGGAATGTATACATCTTTATCTTCTACATCAGATCTTAACTGATTAGAAATGCTATCTAAAGTAACATCTAGTGCATCCGTTAGAGTATGATCGTCATTCCATTCGAATTCAGTAGCCCATCCTCTTCCATTTCTTACAGTGTAGGTAATGGATTTAGGACTACAAGTTCTGTAATTTAATGCTTTGGCTAATCTGATCTTTCGGAAGGTAGATGCTCCTTCCAGTTTTTCCTGAAGTAATTCAATATCCAAGTCTCCGTTACTAAGTTGCGAAGTTATGGTATTCAAATAATCAACAGGTAGAGGTTTGTGCATTTTTACTGCATTCTTCCTCAATTTGTTAAAGTATGCTTTATTTGACGCTACTGATTTCATCGCGAGAAATAATGGCTTGTACCTATAGAATATAGAGCCCATGTCTGCTGGTGCTTCATCTATAAGATCGTCAACTCCCGTAGATTCCTTAATTTCGGTTATTATTCTTTCGTTTTTTATAACTAACGTACTTCCCGTTAATTTAAAAATCATGTATCTGAGGTATTCTACTGGGTCTGTTGGTCTCTGTGTAGCATCATAAAGATGACAAGCTACTTCTCTATTACCGATATTACTTAAAACATCAGTATCCAGAAGATGTTTATTTATGATTGCTGCTATATCTCGAACTACTTCTTTAGATAGAGCGACACCAGAAGCTAGAGATAACACTGCATTTTTGAGATCTTCAGTAGTCATTGCTTTAACAAATACTAATGAAATGTCTTCTTTCAGTTCTGGAAGACTCAATTGTTCTCTAGGGATATAAATAGTATTGTCACTATATTTACCCTTACTATCATATCCGTAGGTAGTCAAATAGTGAACAAGTTGTTCTCGTACTAATTGATCCATATCGGTATCTCTTACTTTTTTCCATGACTTATGGAATGAAGCATTTGCTTTTCTAGCTGAGATACCGATTATCTTCTGTATGGTAGTTATGATTTTATCAGTTGGTGTAATAGCTGGATCTAATGCATATCCATTCTCTATACCGGTTTCTATGGTTTCTGCTGGTAACTTAGCAGTTGATACAGAATCAATATGAACACCGTTGAATAATCGTAATGTAGCATGCAATGACATTTGTTATATCCTTTTTAGAGGCGAAGAGTATCTTTCCAGTAAGTGAGTTTTTAGGAACTCTTTATGCCTATAGTTAGTAAGGCGATAGGTATTTGGCAGGGTAATCCCGAAGGACCACGTTTTGAGGAACCTATTATGCCTTGAAATTTATTGGACGGATAGTATTTAATTTTCAATAATTTTTTGTAAGGAACTATCTTTGTCCAATATCCTTAACGGTGCGTCACTCTAGAAGTCGATTCGATTTCTAAGTTAGTGACAAGACACCTAACTTTCCTTCCGTTGTCCTTTTGGACTGTAACGGCTGGATAGTTTCTCCAGAATGAGTGTTTCGTGATTCTTCCACTGAAGGGTTGTGCCTTTCTGGAACCTTTAAGAGTTCTCACTCTAGTTCCAATCGGGAACATTCTTCTTGCGAAAGAGCTCATCGATTTTCTGAAGTATGTACTCATATTTCATCTCCTTTCTTTGGGGATTTTATGGGACCCATTCCCATAGCGTTATTGATTCTCTCTGTGTTCATCCATTTGTTCTCTTATTTCTTGTAATTTCGGTTTTAGGGTTTCTCTACAGTATGTGCTTATACCTTTATATATAATTGCCCCAATTCCTGGATATGTGAATGTTGCTATAAATTCCTTGAGGTATATTCTTCTTGGATCATTCCATTTATGTTGTACCAAAGGTTCTTTGGCTGTTAATTCATAATAAAACCATAATCCAATGGCAGCGAAAACTCCCCAACATGATATGAGAAGAATTACTGCTAGTGCTGGAAATCCTCCAATCGCAGTTCCTACAAGAGTAAGTATAGCTGCAGGCAGAAATTGTATTATTATATATATCTCATTATCTTCTTCTTCTGCAATCTCTTTTGCCCATTTAAACATATGTTGAGCTAATTTATTCATCTTGAATCTCCTTTCTGTTTCTTATTATTTCTAACTTTTGATTTACTATTTTCATTATATACTTATTTGTATGTAAAGTAGAAAAGGCTGACAAAAAGTCCAGAAATTCTAATCTATTTTTACGTGGAGGAGTAGGATAGGTAAACTGGTAGAGAACGAAGAAAACAAAAGATCCCATAACATATAATACAATCCCTATGATTGAGAATATTACAATATAGGTTGCTACTGTTGTTGCTCCTATCATTCCAAATATACTACCTAATAGTGCTAAAAGTAGTAACATACTAAATTGGTACATTATGTAATCTACGCGATGGGATACATCTCCGGTAAGTTTATGTATCCATGTGAATACATTAAATAGTCTATGCATTATTCTTCCTTTCTCTACTATTCTTTGTAGATTCTCTTAATTTGTTCATAAGATATCTTGTAATTTCTGGATATGATATTACAGCTAAGAAAACGATTAATCTTAATCTCGATTCATTTTCTTTGTTGGGATATGTAAATTCGTAATACCAATATAAGGATGTACCTATTATGAAATGAAAGAATATTCCAACTATTCCTATGGAGAACATTAATGCTCCAAGGAATTTTAGTCCTCCAGCCATCATAAGTATCCCTAGTATCAATATGGGAAGACTTACTAAATAATGTTTTGCTGCGTTTTCGTGACATTGGAAATTTCGTAGTTCTTTAGATCTCTTCGCTACATACTCAATTACCTCATCCATGTTGTCCAAATCTTTCTTGTTCTACGCCTATCTTAGCCATAGAGGATAATAGTATTCCTTGTTTATCTATATTCTTTAATGTAGATTCTATTCTATTGAATAGGGTTTGTAGGCGTAACCTGTCTGCTATTACATCATATCCGGGAGAGGTTATTTCTACTTCTTCTCTAATTCGTTGTTCTACTAGAAATTCCTTTTCTACATTACTGAATGCTCTACCTGGCTTCTGAGACGTCTGTCCTGGTTTATTTGATTCTATAGTGCCTACTTCTATTGTTTTTCTTCCCCTATGAACACCTATGATGAAATCTACTTCACTTAGTTCTTTGGATACTTTAGCTAGATGCACATTAAGATCACCTATATCTCTAACAAGTTTGGTTTGTGCTCTTTTTATTTCTGATACATCCATATCAGTATCGTTGATTCTGAATCCTGAAGTTACTAGTAATTCATCAATATCTTTTTCAACTATAGTTTGTTCATAAGGTATTACTGGATCGAATACAGGATCTACAGCATCAAAGGCATCAGCTTCATCCATTCTTCGTAGTGCTTCTGCTTCCATCTCTAATGCTATCTCGTCTTCTGTACGAATCTCGCTATCTGGTTTCCCCATACTTCTATTGCCTCTCTGTAGTCATTTTCTGAAGAATGTTTTAACCTCAGAAGATAAGCAGGATTATATGTCGCTATACATGGAATTCCTCTCCAAGTGAATTCTAATCCATTAGATTTAATGATACTCTCGCTGAAATCAGATGGACTTAGTATTTGTAGAGGTATAGATCCTAAGGAAATTATTCCTTTAGGTATATTAGTTTCTATCAAATCCTGCCACCATGTACAATTCTTTAATTCTAATGATGATGGAGTTCTAGTTGAAGGAACCTGACACAGTGTCATATTAGTTGCTCTAACATCTTTCCATGGAGCTAGTCCTGCAGTCTTGAGATTCTTAACGATCTCAAATTCTGATCCTCCGCCAAATGGATAGCCCTTCTCCATTTCTTTGGGTCCCGATCTTTCACCAATAACTAAGAATGGTGCATCGGGAGTTCCTCTAGTTAATGGATATGTTTTTCCTGTGCTCTTTGAGGATATTGGACATTTGGTGCATTGATTTACTTTTGACCATAATCTATTAACTCTTTCTTGAGGGGTATGATCTTCCTCAATGAGAGTTAAAATTGATTCGAATGATTCTTTCATGATTACTTCTTTATTAGGCGTTGAATGTTTGTAGGTAAGATGCTTGCATCTAGATCTACATATATAATCGAGAACTTATCTGGACTTGAAGTATATCTTACATCTAATAGTAATTCTTTAGCTGTATATCCTGGAATACTGCTACTGCAGTTCCGATACCTGCAGATAGTACTATTGGAATGTAACTATTGATAGTTTTCACATTGATAGTCATATGTATCCTTTATATTGCAAGTACTATGCCACATCTTCATTTTCTTCTGGCTTATCTTCTTCGAGTAATGGAATTGTCGCTACTATATAGCGAACTCCAGTGCGAGTGGTTTTTGCTATTCTATCGATCCATTGTGTGAATAATCCTTTTCTTACTGCAACTATTATTTTTTCTTTATTAATTCTTGATATTGGTCTTCAGTTATGTAATTATTTTCTTTTAAGTGATATAACATAACTCCAGAACCAAAATTTGCATGTTGTTGGAGATCATCGTCTGTTACTACATATTCTTTCCTAGTCATTATGATTTCTCCTTTAGATCATAGTTCATCTTTTGTCCAATTCATGTCATATAATATTAATGCTATGACCATTATTAATGCTACAGATGCTTCCTCTGCATTTGCAATACCCAAGATTAGGGATGCGCATGTAGTTAAGAATATAAATAATACCATAACTTGAATCATTATATATTCGCAATCTTTGAGGGTTTGATTACATAACCGATTGTACCCTCACTCCCACAGAAGAGCATTTGTCCTTTGTCTCCCTCTTGCATCCATATTTCTGTGTCTTTAGTTTTAGATACAATAGTAGCAAGAGTACTAGCGAAGAAGTATAATTGAGACATTGCTCCAGTTGCAGAGCATTGGCTTCTAATACCACTTCCCTTCTTCTTGTTTATTACATCAAGTATGAGTTGTCCCTTCTCCGATTTAACGCCTATGTAGTCATCAGACTCAGCAGAAGGAAGTACTCTCTTTAATGCATCGTTGAAATCTTTTTGCGCTACGATAACAGGGCTTACAGGGATTGGAATCAGTCCAAGGACCTCATCTGGCATTGTTACGTCTTTCGGTCTTACAATCATCCGTAGACCCTTTAAATCGCCATCTGTACGTTTGATAGCAATGTAGTCATCATGCTTTTCAATTAAGGTACCATCTTTCCATCCATTCCAACAGTTAGAAGGAACTGTTATATCTGCTCCGCCCTTATAAGTTATGATCTCTCTCATATAGTATAAGGATCGAGATGCTGAATATACTGTAGTCATTTGTTGATCATCAACAAATCTTACAATGGGCATGCTTCCGTCATTTACTGCAGATGCCATGAATCGAATATGTTCTCCATTAGATAAGGATAACTTTTCATCTGGAGTAGTTAATGCAGGAAGATCAGGTATCTGTTCTGGATCGTGAATAGGTATCTTACCTATTGTAGTTCCTTGTGTCACTTTGAGTCGATTTTTCAGTAGCTCTAGCTCTATGGGTTCTTTGATATCCATTCCACTTAATAGTTTCTTAAATTGAATTATGTCTACTGCAGTAGCATCCATATCATCTGATCCTACTTTAATAGACATGTCACTTTGTACTTCGTTTGTTACGTGTTTCAATTCCATGGTACCTTTGTCGACCTTCATATAGATAAATTCGAAGTACTGATTTCCTAGTGAATCCGGTATCCTAGTAAGGCAATGGTTCGCCATTCCTAATAGTTGCTTCGTATCGTCTATTTGCATTATCTACTTCTCCTCGTCTTCATCAAATAGTTCTTCTATTTTTTCTAATTCAGAGTTACCATTTTCTAATGGGACAGGAGTCTCCATCAGTTGATGATAGAATTTCTCGTAATTAGTCTCTACTGGATCGTATAATTCATTAAGTCTATATGCTTTTTCATCATCCTGAATATGAAACCAACCTCTCTTAGGTTGAGAGATGATATTATAAGCAATTAATTGCCTCACAAGATCAGCCAGTGGATCGAAACCACACTCTACAAAGAATGTAGTAGTGGTTGTCTGTGTCTCATTTATGCCCTTATTAACCTTAAGGATTACATCATGAGAAGGAGTAAGTCCATAGTGTGGAATTTCTTTCTCGGTAGTTTTAGTTCTAGATGCTTTGATTATAGATGAGCAATAGAACTTGAGAGCATTACCACCTGGATATGAATCGTAAGTTGCATAACTACCGATTCCAGTAGTACGAATCTGATTGAGAATGAGGGTTATAACTCCAGCTTTAGACAATTTAGCTGTAGCTACTCTGAAGAACTGAGACATCTTCCTTGCTTGGAGAGCGATCGTATCGTCTGCCATATCTCGTTCTTTACCCTTCTTATCTTCCATCTCTCCACCAGAAGCTACGCTAACTGCGGAGTCAATTACATTCATACCTACAGTTCCTGCCATCTGTATGAGGACATTGAGGTATTGTTCCATGTTATCGGGTTTTAATATTGGAGTGTTTTCTGCATCTACGCCATTCTGTAGTGCCCAGATTGGATCATACTTATATTCTGCATCTGTGAATAAGACTGGCATTTCTTCTTGTAGTTTACTCATGATTTGAAAGGTGAGACACGTCTTACCTACATCATTCGGTCCCCAGATCATGGTATACTGACCTTTAGCAAGGCCATAACTAACTAATTTTCCGTCTACGAATTGACGTGTTAGGAGGTCTAACGCCGCTAGTCCCGTGGGGACTCTCTGTACCGGAGGTATGCCTGTCGTAATCGTTCCTGCTCCATGTTTCCGGTTTATGCTCGATATTGCTTTCTTCGCTTCTTTCCTCTTCTCGTCTACATTCATTATGCGGGTTTTCTCGTCCGCCTCTTCCAGAAATGTCTTTACTGCTTTTGCTATCTCTGCCATTGAATTCTCCTTTTAAGAGCTCAATAAATATATCGAACTCTATGGTTATAGTGATTGGTGAGTCGTCTGCTTGTCGCACGAGTCCCCACTCTTTACCATACCTTAATGCTTGATTGGTTACTTTGTTAAGCCACTTACGTAATATGTTAATATTTTGAGTTAATCCAGTATGCTTGCATTCGATTATCCAGTCTGGAGACTTACTATCTCCGTCGTCCAGTTTGTTTCCTGAACCTACGGTCATACTTGCGTCCCATTCTCCGTATACTTCCTGCATACGTCTGGTAACATATTCCTCTAGTTTTTCCCATTCTTCCTTTTTCATTATACTTTTCTCTCTGGTCCCCATTCTACTACGAATTGATCACAAGTTCCACTCTCGCTTACTATATGATTTGACATCCATGCTCTTCTTGCATCTTCTAATGCTTTTTTATTCTCGTCTGATGTATATTCGAGATCATTTGCTGTTAGATATTCATCTAAAGTCATTGGGGGAGGACTAGCGAAACAATGCAATTTCCATCTGTAAATAGATTTAGAATGCTTACATGTATTACATCCGTCACGTTCTATGTAGTTTTTCATGTAGTGATTCCTTTTATTCTGCGGCATGTATCATCTAATACTTTTTTAATTATAGGTATGATTGGATCTCCCAATTTTACTTCAGTTATTTCGAAATACTCATTTGGTTTGGTCTCTATCATAAGTGTCATTAATAATGATAGGCCCCGTGCTCCATCTGATATTACAAATGTCCAACGATATTTATCGTATGCTTCAAATGCCTTTAATAGTTTTACTATCTTATCAGGAGAAGGCATTTCCATACAGATATAATTCTTACCATGTATATGAGGATCATCAGAGAACTGAAATCCGCAACATGAGAATCTAGTAACATATCCTGCTTCAAATAATGCGTTACATATAGGTACTAATGGATCATCAATATTTTGTCCACTGGATAATTGCAGGTCATGTTGATGTGCTTCTACGACTTCTGCCATTTTTTCTTTAGTTAAAGGTGGTATGTCTTCAAATTTAGTATATGTTTCTAAGGATTCCAACATTTCCTCCCAGGTTATGCTTGAGTCATTTGCCATTGCAACATTAATTGGACAGTCTTTTGGTGTAGGTTTTGGTTTGTATGAGTTCATTACGTTTCTTTTCAGAAACTCACAATATAGTACACTAGTTTGTTGACTTCCCATAAAAGGTGGTTCATTCCACGTTCCCTTAGGGCAATCCTGACATTTCATGATAACCTTATTTCCTTCATCTCATTATCCTCTCCAAAACATTCTTCTCATTATTTTACGATACATGAGAGAATTGAATCCCCATCGAACTATTCCCATGGGTCCACCTTTGGTTGCTCTTAATGCTGTAAGGACTCCAAGTCCTTTTCGTAATATGTTTATTCCTTGATCTATCATTTAGTGTCCGTTCTATCTTGGATTCGTTTTACTGCATCTATGAAGCTTTGCTCACCGGTTATAGCGGCATTGAATTCTTCGTGTGTTATGCGTGTATTTATTTCGTGTTCTATGATTATTGGTAATAATGCATAGCATATCTTATCGTAATAAATTGACAATAAGTATATGGGCCATGAGACTGAAAACATGATTCTATTAAATAATGGATAATCCAATCTATAAAATGTAACTATTGCAATTAACGAATAAAGTGCTATCATGTGTAAAAATGTTACCTCATAGTGTAACGTTTTGTTACGTATAAATAAGAAAAGCGTACGTCTCTGTTACACTATGTGAACATTACCGTACGCTTTTCTGCTATTATGTAAAGGTTTTTAACTGCGTTTCTTTATCTCATGTTCCAGAATCTTAGCTCGTTTTTCCATGATGGCAGTAAGTGCATCGTCCTTAATTCCTCCTAATGCACCTTTGTTAATTGCAGCATCTGCTGCTTTCTTCTTTGTTTGTATTTTGAACTTTGCCCATGTCTCGGTAACTTCTGAGAAGAACATTACGGGAGTTTTTTCGTAATCTCCTACTATAATATTTCCCTCATCGTCAATATCGCCTATCCCGATTCTATCCCATAATCCTATTGCTACGTAATACCACCTTGTAGTTTTCTTATCCATTAGGAATTGTGTTAGGAAATCTGGATTCTCTTCGGTTAACCACGGATGGAGTTGGCATTTATCGTCTACTTCATCTCCACTATCGCATTCCCATACGACAGCATAGTCGAAATCTGGACTTGTATCTTCATCTGATAATTGTGCAAAGAATTCTCCTTTGAATCTCTCATGCACTTTAGCTACTGGGAGAGGCATACTGCCTCTTCTAAAAATCGGTCTCAACTGTACTCCTGTATAGGTTCACCTATACTTTAAAAAGATCTTCTAATAATTCTTGTTGATTTGCTTGTGCTTTTGATAAATTTACATTAGCCATAATCATAGCCTTTCACTTCGAATATGGGCACGTATACCTTATATCCACAAGGTATACTCATTTTATATGTATGTCCACGTTGTAGTATACGTACTACATCGTAGACTCCAGTGTCGATTGTTTGTCTCTTTATTGATTTTGCATCTCTCAGACTTTCTTGAGCTGTTGGTGATACTCTTGTACCTTTGGTCTGCGACATATTTCCTCTCGGAGATTAAGTAAGATCGTTTCTCTATCTTCTTGTGATGTTGTTCTTGGTGAGTCTAACCAACTTTCAAACCACCAATCTATAGTTGGATGCTGTTTCTTTGCTATGCTCTTTAATTGGGAAATCATATCCGGTTCTTCTTTTGCTTCTTCGTATAGTTTATACGGTGAAGAACATTCTATTGTTTCCCTAAATACGTATCCTGCATCATCTTTATATTCAGTAGAGATTGAATTTCTCTCTAAATATAGTCTAGATATTGTAGGATCAAATCCTTTGGAGATTGCATCATTAATCTGGTTAGTTTGAGTGGATTTAATATCTGCGGTTTGTCGTTGCCAAGTAGATTTAGGTATTATTACTGGCATCTTGTATTGCATTACAAATCTTAGTGTAGTGTTTCTAGATACAGTATATAACCATGCTCGTTTAGGTCTGGAAGAATCGTATGTATGAGTATTCTCTAATATATAGAGATATACATCATGTATTAAATCATCCCAGTTGTCTTGTCTTACCGAGAACTTTTTTGCTAGATTTATTACACATGTACTTATAACTTTTAAGTCTTCATCTTTAAGGTCCATTCCTCTCCTGTGATAATGAAAGGACCTTCTTCACATTCGTGCGGGTCAAGATGTAGAGAACATTCTGCGTATTCGCCATGATCTTCAATCGTAAAATTTGAACATTCAGTGCATTTAGATTGCCATCTATATCCATCAATTATAAATTCTTCATTCTCGTCCGCATTCAGTGCGAGGTCCATTTCTTCGTCGAACTCTTCCGGGAAGAGCTCCCGTGAGATCTCTTGGTTTGGCATCTTTAGTTTCCTTTCTAAAAATTCCTATTATGGATTTACATAATAGATTTACATCTCCTATGTAATCTCTCACACTTATTTCAATTTTTATTTTTATAGCATCTTCTCTTCGTTCTACTTCTACTTCTGGATCTAGTTTCTTACTAAGGTTTAATAATTCCCTCAAAGTATCTAACATATAGTCCTTCCCTGCATCTCGGTGTTTTCACTTATTGAGCGATTCTTAGGACCTTTAGGGGTTTAGATCTGCCTTCGGCGTCCGGTTCAGAGAACTCTACTACTACTCGTTGAGAGTAATCGTGTTCTCCGAAATCTAGATTCTCGTCAATCCCCATGTCAGTGAATCTAGTACCATCATTATACACCGCTATACCGAACTTTGTAAAGGGGTGCCCCTTCAGCTTGAAGGCTTTCTCATTTTGTAGGTTTAAACCTACGCTCAAGGCTGTTACGTCGAGCTCTTTAACAATTACTTCTTTGCCGTTGTACGACAGTTCAGTAACGGTTTGAGGTTTTGCTACTGGGGTATCCAGTAGACGATCCAATTTAGCTGATAGAGATTTGTTGTTTTCTATCAACTCGTTAATACCAGTCATTAATTCATCTGATGTAGCCATTTGGCCTCCACTTAGATGTGAGATGCAGGGGAGGATACTAGAACGGCAAATTATCCTTATCAGTCTTGAAAGGATTTTCATCATCATCTGCTGTAGTTTCTACTGCAGGATCTGCTGGTGGTCCTGCTGACGTTTCTACGGGTGTGACTTCTGGAGCAGGAGCTGTAGTAGGAGCTGGCGTTGGAGCTGGAGTAGAACCTGACAGTAATGTTGCAGGAATTACTCCATTAGAATCTTCTACTATGATCTCATGAATACGAGAAGTTACGCCATCCTTATTGGTGTATTTTCTCGATTCAGCTCTTCCTATTACTCTTACGAAATCTCCTTCTTTTACGTCTTTTAATTCGTCTGCTCTATTACCAAATGCAGCTACGTTATGGTATACGGTATATACCGTAGGAGTAGTCTCACCAGTCTTAAAAAATTCACGAGTAGTACGCAAATTTATTTTGTTATAGGTTACTTTACCCTGACCGTATCTTGCATCTGCTGTTGCATATCCTTCTACTATACTTATGTTTACACATTTAATCATTTGATTCTCCTATTCACTTAGTGATTGATTTATTATATAATTATGCAATAACTATGCCATTTATACTGGTTCCCAATTCTTGAATTTACTGCCTTCTACGAGTCTAACTTTATTGAATGATATACGTTTTTCTCTACCGTATACAGTTATAATCGTATCATCTTTACTTTGTCTTATCATATACACTACTTTACCGTTAATTCGATAAGGATATCTATATAATTCTTCTGTGCCATCTTTAGCTTCTAGGGTACAAATATCAAAGATACCTCTAAGAGTTTTCTCTGCATTGACCATTGATGCTTTTCTGTCTACTCGTTTTATGTATCTAAATTTGGCATGTTCCGATATTCTCATGATCTCCACCATTCAAGTATTGAGTCTATTACATCTTTTACCTCGGTTTGAATAACTCGTTTATTTGGATCTACCCATGGGGGCGCATATATAGTAAAACTATACCCTTCATAATCTTCATCATTCCACATCTTGTATTCTTGATATAGTAATTCAGGTGGTGTTGCGATTTTACATGCCTCGTCACCACCATATAAGATTATTGTATTTTTACCTACTATTGCCTTATCTACTCCTGGAAGTTCGCAGAATAGTTTCGCACATGCGCAATTAGAAGGTATAGAAAAATTACTATCAGTAAGATGTTTTAATTCTAATGTTAATGTTACTGGAATCATCTCATCCTCTCTACAAATTCATCAAATGTTGCATCTTCTATGGTAGACTCGTCAAACGTTGGATCTTCGTGAATCGAATCATCGGTTGGATTTATGATATCTATAAAAGTTTTGGTTGTGGTTACTTTATATTTCGATAGTATATCGAATATTTCCGAACCCTTTTCGATATTGAATTTATTATGAGCACCTGCCACGGATGTTGCTTTAACTGTATGAAATACAGTAAATTCCGATACAGTAGATTTCGAATCTCCTGTATAAAATCTTTTAATTATGCTATAGATTGCCATTATGTACCTAACAATTGAAACTTGTTGATTTTACTACTTTAATAGATTTGTGTATAGGATTACGTAAGAACGTTTCAGCTATTTGTGGATAATTTGGTCCACCCGGAATTGCTGCCACTGGAGACATACAATCACTAAGTAATATTACTTCTGGGATGTTTCCTGCATATTTTACAAGTTGTTCTACTGTTACCTTTACACAGTGACTGGATGCTTCTCCAGCTATGATGAGTCTATCTGTACATAATAGTCTGTTTATAAGATCACTATTGAGATATGTAGTAGGATCGCCCCATAATTCTAATTCAGCCATGAATGCCCCATAGTGTTCTCTATGTGTGCATGTTCCTTTGGGAACATATTGTATAGGCTTATTATTTATGTAGGACCAATTATACAGAGCTATCCTAAGATCTTCTTGTATGTTATGTCCTGGAGATCCTATTATACAATGATCTGGCCAAATTGTTAGTGGTTCTTTATCATTAACTTGTAAGTTTAATAAATAGCAAATTACATCCTCTTTATCGTTTATTGGAATCCATTTGCCAGTAGTCACGTCATCTGCACTAATTATAGTAAATTCCTGAGGATGTTTACCGGATTCGTCAACCCAAAATCTACTATGAAATATTTGCATGGGTTGATGACTATCTAATGTAACGTATATCTGGTTTAGTTCATTATTATCTATGAAGTTTGCCAGTCTTTTCATGTCATCTGTAGCACCATCTACAGGTAATGATCCACCTTCCATGAAATCTACTTGTGGATCTATGATTAACATTACATCAGTACATTCAGACATTGTATTCTCCTCACTGCTTCTGTATCGTCAACCCTATAGATATCTGCTACTGCATCTTGGATTGATTCATACCACGGTACGTCCATATTTGATGCCTGAGCTTCGCTGATATCTGTTACTTCCATGTTCGTTCCTTCTATCTCTACGATAGAATGTTCTTTCCCGTTGCGGACATATCGTATAGTAGTCATTTTATTTTTCCCTTAGAAATCATAATATGGCCCTACATTAAATAGTGGTACCCCAAGGTCCATCCATAATTCACGAATGACTTGAGGTCGATCGTCAACTACAAAATGTACGTTGTATCGATTTTTAATGAATCCATCATAAAAATCTCGTTTAATTAATGAGTCCCTGTCGCTGTTTCCAGTTGGTCTCATTATGAGCTCACTTTAGCGTTTACTTCATAATATTCTTCTAGTTCGTGTAGTTTATCTTTTATATCCTCAAAATCATAGTCGTCCATTGTTTATTTCATCCTTAGCATATTCAACAAGGCTCTTCGCTAATTGTATATAGTCTGCATGTAATTCATCATAACTATCTTGTATCAACTTGTTTCGTTTTTTTGAGAGCGATTTTATCTATAACGAATAATCCTATGATGAGTATTCCTATTGGAACCCATAATACTATTATAATTGCTATGATTTCTGCTGTATTCATTATATACTCCTTATAGCCAAGGTGGGATTCGAACCCACACGGATATTATCCTTGAGATAGGAGCGGAGGGAGTCGAACCCTCAATCCCGAAGGCATAGAGTCTTAAGCCCTATGTGTATGCCAGTTCCACCACGCTCCCTTTTTATCGGTTTGGGGCTATGTACAGACTTCTACCTATAGAGGTAAGAACAAGTAAGTCTCATGCGTACTACCAATTTCGCCACTTGGCCCCATTATTATTTATGGTTGTAATTCCATGTTATCATATCTCCTACAAATAATGATATTAACCATATGAAAGCTACTGGTGCAAGTATCCATCCTATAAAAGGAATTACTAATAGTAGTGAACAAAGAGTAAATACAAGATATACTGCTGCTAACATAAGTATAAATCTAATTAACATTATCTACCTCATTGAGTTATCATTATCTTTCCTGAAATAATACCATTCCCCAATATCTAAATTAAATTTTAGATAGTTACGTCGAGTTACTACTTCTATAATATCGCTTATATGGGTTGGTGGTTCAGGGTTTTCTTCTCTGTCAAAATTGTTCCATTCTTCCCACCATGTTGATACTGTTGTTTGTAATGTCTCTACATCTTTCATCAAATTATATTGAGACCATGTACCTATTACACTTGTCTCTACAGTATCTTTAGATATCTCTACCTCACGATGACCCCACTTATTGACCTGAAATTTATGATCATCATCTAATTCTATACATATCTTATCGGGATATACTAATATGCTTGCTTCTCTTTGCATTACAACTGCAGGCATTCGTTCGTTCATTTTATTCTCCTTTGTATTGTCACGGCAGGATTTGAACCTGCAACCCCCGGTTCTTTATTTAAGGAATCTCCTATGCCATGAGCGAAAGATATTTATACCGGTGCTCTACCAATTGAGCTACGTGACGACCACTCCATTCCCCGAAGGGAACTCCTCAGGATGGATTCGAACCATCATTTCCTTCCGCATAAGGAGGAAGGTGTCCTACCAATTAGACGACATCGGAATATGCTGGCTTGATAATCAACACAGGTTCTAAATATGGCTATCTTATCCATTTAGAAGACCGGGTAAGTTTTGATACCCCCGGCAGGATTTGAACCTGCGACGAACTGGGTAGAAACCAGTTACTCTATCCGGGCTGAGTTACGGAGGCAGGTTGTTAGGGAAGGTTTGAGACCATAGAGGCAGTAATTATAAAGGTAAATGCCATTACAATTACACCAATGATCATTCCTAATCCAAGTTGTATTGCTATCCTTACGTATCTTTCTATTTTTGTCATTGTGATTCTTCCAATGCATCACGTATACTATTCCAGCTAACGTGCATCGAATATCCCGTATATCCCATTACTATAATGGTTATTATTTCAGGAAAGTATATAATATTTAAACCTATTATACCACCTTGTAACCAACAAATTGCCATCATCTTGTGTATTGGTGACATGTATCTAATCCTTATATAAATACGTATACAGTAAGTATTACTATTACTACACCGAAGAATTTAAATAGATTTCTAACCAATCTAGATCTAAATTCTTCGTCTAATTCAAACACTTGTCTTCTCCTTTTTCCTCTTCGTAATTCTTCCTATTCACTTTTTCCCGTTTGTATACCTTTTTCCTGGGTATCACTTGTTCTGCTGGATTACGGGTCCAGGTTTTTCTCACTTTGGCTTTACGTACTTTGCGTTGCATTATTTTAACAGATCCTCTATATTACTTATATCAGAAGCAGTCTGTGCTTCTTCGCTTCTGAGACTTGTGAGTTGGATTCGAAGTTTTTGAAGTTTTTCAGCTTCCTCTTTCCATTCTATTTAATACTAATAGTAGGAGGGCGTATCTAAAATTAATCACTTTAGTCTCCAATTTAAACTTTATGTGCTGGATCAGCTTTGTTTTGGTATCTGGGAATCCATACTATTGAAACTGATTTAAAATTTTCTCTCATCATGTTTATGTTATCTGTTACTTTTTGAACGGTATCTCTATCCCATACACGATGACCA
>Ga0098061_1000220_pt1 | contig 25883 bp, 30 predicted proteins | sample 22_taG_FD_92579 | JGI IMG/M metagenome (GOLD analysis project Ga0098061, IMG submission 92579) | Marine viral communities from the Subarctic Pacific Ocean - 22_ETSP_OMZ_AT15343 metaG | ecosystem: Environmental > Aquatic > Marine > Oceanic | place: Subarctic Pacific Ocean | collected 2015-01-20
AATCACCAACAAGCATACTTGCTCCTGTGGTTGTGTCCATAGCCTCTAATTCTGTTGCACTTGCTACAATTTTGTATAGGGAAGTAATGTTATTTTGTACTCCTGCTAATGGTGCTGGTCCAGCAGCATCCATTGATTCAAGAGGCATTAACAACATATGGTTAATTGCTTCTGCGTGGGTAACTCCAACCTCTTCTCTGTATGCAGCCATAATGTCTCCAATTCCATCATCAATCTTTGCCATTGCAGCAGCCAATTCTGAAATTTCGAATTGATGAGCAATAGTTTTTGGACTGACATATAGTGTTTCATACAATGGTGCAATTGGGCTTAATGCTGCGGCAACAGCAGTTGTAAATGCAGCGTTTTCTGACACACCACCAATTACACCGTCTGTTGTTGAACTGTGGCCTGTACCACCAACAGTAGACCATGTATCACCAGTTCCACCCAATGCTCTTTCTACCAAGACACGCCATCCACTTGAGGACCACGGTTTCTTAGGCATCATAGCAAAAGCATTAATTTCACGATTTAGCATAGACCATACTTTCTGACCATAAATCAGATTGTATAGATTTGCATTTTGTCCGGTTGCTGGATTTGCACCACCAACACCTGTTATTAAGCCATGGTCACCATGAATACCGGAAGTAATTCCAGCACTTTTCATAATTCCATATCCGCTAAAATCACCATATGTGGCTCGCTCTAAGTCTTCAATTGTTCTTATTTGATTTAATCCTGTCATTTTATTCACCTTCTATTAAAATCTTTGAATTTGAATTCAAAGGGATTTAACCTCCCTTACTAATTCATTTACCTCTTCCCATGATAACTCATGAAGATTATTCATCTTCAATAGCATATCTTCGGATAGAGAGGGAGCAGTATTAACTGATTCAACCTGCTTTGTGATTATATCATTATTACTCTCAAGAGACTTGCGTAATTCTGAAAATTCATTCTTTAGAGCATCTACTTCAGCACTTGCATCATACTTTGACTTTGCTACTTTATCAGCCTCAACAATCAATTCTGATTTATATCGAGTCTCGAATTGCTCCTTGATAACATCATATGCTCTCTCTTCTTCCTTTTCAGCCTTAAATTGCTCATAGGCTTTAGCAAGGTTTTCCTCGCTTAGGTCAAGAGTTGAAACTTCATCGCTCTTTCGAGCAATAAAATCGCTGAACTCGGAATCATATCTTCCGACTAATGCACCATCAATTCTATTCTGTCCTGTTGGGTTATGTCCATATACTACTGATTCAGCCTTTGCCTCTTCATCCGTAGCCATCATTTCTTCAGAATCAACATCTTCAACAGGTGCTTCGACAGGTGCTTCATCTTCATATCCCATCTTTTCTGCTTCTGCATCATCTTCATCTTCTTTAACAACCATATTGTCATTCACTTGATTTCTCAATTGATTAACAATGTCGTTAAACTCTTCTAACGCTTTATTTATTTCGTTTGTCATTTTATCACCTTTATTTTTATTTTCTTTTACAATTTCAAATTTTGCTTCAGGGTTTATTCCTTCTTCACATATAGTTACTTCATGGAGTTCCAATTTATCTATTTCTTTGTATGTACCAATATCGGGGTCATATCTATTTGCTTTATGCATGGCTTGACCACCAATACTAAATGAACGTAATTTACCTCTCCTAATATCTCTTGATACTTCTTTAGCCTTTTCAATATCGCCACGCATCTTAATTACTACAAAGAATCCGGTTTCATCACAGCCTGTCTTTAATACATTACCTTTTGTATCAGTCCAATTATCTATAACTTCCCCTACTTGAACATTTGAATGAGTAATCATGACGTTTTTATAATCACCCTTCATGAAATCTGTTGATGCTTCTCTTAATGCTTCTAATGTAATAAGGTCATTTTGTTTATCTAATACATCAACGGAAGCATATCCAGCAATAATTAATGGTTCATTATTCTTACTTTTTAATATGACTAATTCGGAACCTGCGCCTAAATGAGATGGTCTTAATTGTGTAGCCAAGACTGTCATCACTATATATTTGTGTTAAATGACTATATAAAGGTAATCTATATTTAATTGGAATATGTAATAGATTTATGTTTATCTGCTTCAATATTCCACATATCTTCATCACTTGACTCATCCGTTGGTTTCGTTTCATATCCTGTCCATGCAACCCATTTATTTTCATCATCAATAGGTACTACTCTAAAATGAAATTTACCATTGTACATTTTACCATCTAGTAAATATTCATGATAGCCATCTCGTTGTGCTCCTAATTCTAATTCTCCTTTATCGACTAATTTATGAGTGTCGGGTTTTTTATCTAATTGAGCAAGAAATTTATCTGCCTTTCCAAATAATTTGTATAAATCTGAAGGGCTATCTTGTTCTATTCTCCATGTAAAGTTTCTATCTTTAATTTTATACATGAAATTTAAATCTCCATCTTCTCTTTTCCATAATTCATATTTGTAATTTTCTATTTTAATGATACTTTTTAATGTAGTTTTATCATCATAAGAAAACATCTTATTATTATATATGATTCCGTAGGCTTTACCCTTATCTTTAATATATCCTATGATAGCATTCTTTTCTATGTCTTTACTATCAGAACTAAATATTCTTCTAACGATATTAGGATGTTTTTCTTTCATTATTTTAACCATATCTTCTTCTCTAATATCATTTTCCATAACTTCTTGTTGAGCAGCCGTCATAAAAACCCCATTATCTTTAATATATTGTTGTTTCAATTCTTCTTTCCATATGTCAATATCTAATATAGCATTTTTAGCCATTAAGTTATTTTCATAAAAGCCTGATAAAATAAAACCATCTGTATCTATCGAAGTATTTAATGTTGCATTACCGTGTATTCCATCCGTTATTGTATAAGATTTAGTTAATACTTCAATTGAATAATCTGATGCTGATTTCTTATTATCCTTTGATAAGAATTCTAAAGTGATAATTTTCTCAGGTTCTTCAACCTCAGGTTTTTCTATTACTTTAGCACTGTAAATTGAGAATCCGGAAGATGTCTTTTTTACTTCATCAACCTTAACTCTTATAATTTTACCTTTGGAAGATTTAATTTTTGTATTGAGGGCTTTACCCACTGATAAGTATTTAGCACCATCTAATTCTACTAATGGTTTATATTCTGTATCAGTCATAATTGGTCCTGCACCTAAAGTATAACTGTATGTGTTATTTTTATTCGTTCTAACATCTAATATAATTAAATCAAGGTCAACGAATTTTTTCCATTTAATCCATTTTGGATTTTTCTTCTTTCCTATGATATATGAAGATTTGGCATCTTTAATTATGACACCTTCAGATGTTGGATTTTTCATAATGGCTTTAGCGTAGTCTTCTATTTCTTCTAATGAATCTGCAAAGCGTGTATCTCTTTTGGTAGGAAATTGTAAATATTCATCTGAATGTGTGGAGAATGTACCCATTAATTTATTCAACCTTTCTTCTAATTTTTGAGGGCCAATATCTTCTTTTTCTAATCTCATTATATCAAAGACGTGAACCTTTAATTTATAATCTTTAGATTGATTATCAGCATTTATGTATGATATTGTATCTGCTCTATGAAGTGGTTCATCTCCATTATATAGAACTGCTTCAGCGTCTAAAATACAATCGGGAAATTTATCATTTTTAAGTATTTTAATTTGCTTATCGAATTTTCCTGTAATGTCTCTATTGTTATAGGAATATATTTTGATAGTATCAGTTTTATGAATTTGTATTCTCATACCATCATATTTTTCTTGCACTACCCATTCGCCTGTGAATCCCTTTAATTCTTTCATATCGTCAATTTCAAATATGCGATACATGGGTTTGTTAGGGAGAATAAAATTATTTTTTGTACCTTTATCTTCTTTAGATATGTCAGATTTTAAAATATATTCTGCCCCATAATTTGTTTTTCTTCTAATGTATTTATCACTATAAGTATATGTGAGTCTTTTTCCTGCCCATTCATATATTTTTTTTATTGAAATATGCCACGGTAATTCATATAATTTTTCAAATTCAGCAGTTATCTCTCTAATGCTTATTACTTCTTTTTCTGCATCAACATACTTGTCAACAAGTTCTCTTAATAAATCTCTATATTTTTTTTGAGAGGCTTTCCTACCTTTCAATATCTTTTTAGATTCAACCAATTCATTCCATTCTTGAGGTGTATGTTCTGTTGTAAATACCTTGTACAGTAATTGACGTGCTGCATTTAATTTACTTTTCAATCTTTTAATATCAAAATCTTCACCGTAATTTTCATCTAACCATTCATAGATTTCTTTATCAGTTAAATCCAATCCAACATATCCTTCTGTGAAGTTATCCTCTTCATCTGTATGTTGTTTCCAAGATTCTAATGCTCCACGACCAACCCTATATGCCCAATGTAAAAACATAGCATATACTATTTTATCCTTAACTAAGGTTTCTAATAATTTATCCCCATATTTTTTTCTAAATGGGTCTTTTGAAAATGACGAATCTTGTTGTATTTCTTTAACATTCTCATAAATCCTTTTTGCTTTAGCACCTTGAGGGTCTAATGCATTCTTATCAAATAGTAAAGTTTCAGAAAGTTTATCCCTTAATAAATCACCTACATTAGAAGGACTATCCCATTTGAGTCTAACATCTTCTACAACAGAAGCCCATTCATCTTTATAATCTTTAGGTCGCTCTCTTGCACTAAGATATGCTACTCTAACTTTATCATAAAGGGTTCTTAAATCCCTCGAAATAGGGTCTGACCTTTTAGGCAAATTATCACCTATTGTGGTCTAACATCCATTGGTTTTAAAACTTCAGAACTTGGAACTCTTGTAGTAGTCAAATATTTCTTTAGTTTTTTAACAGCATCTTCTAAGGTACTCAATAATTCTTTTCCTTCACTTGTTGACATAGGATTCATAGCCTTTTCCATTCCTTCTACTTCATCATCATCAGGTTTTAATGTATCTTTTACTGCTGCCCCTGTTAAAGCACCTGTTTCACCTACTGTTAATATAGGCCATAATTTTTCTTCATCTTCTTTCTCTAAAAGAGAACCAGTATAATTTCTGGTAAAATTACCAACCTTAGGAGCCTTAGTTACTTTTTCCTTATTAGGTTTAGCAGCACCTCTTGGAATTGCTTTATTACCTAATGAAGAATCATCTGTGAACATTGTTCCACCAACATCTACTTTCTTTGAAGTAGGATTTTTAATTGTAGGCTTCTTTTCAAAATCAATAGGACTTCCTAAATGATTAGAAATATGTCCCAATAATTCTCTTATAGCAGTTAACGCTGCAGTTACTCTTCTTTCAGAATCACCCATATTTTCTGTTGGGAAATCCATATTTATTCCTTCTTCTACCATTTTATTCACCACTTAATTTTACTACTAATTCATCTATTTCTGACCAATCCATTTTAGCAATTGTATCTGAGTTAGGTACACTACCTACATCTGCACTAATTCTCGGTACTATTCCTTCTACTTTAATTAGACCTGCCTTTAATAATACATTATCTGCATTAAAAACAGTTGTTTCTAATCGCTTTACTCGGTCTACTAATTCTTTCATTAACATTATTAATTCTTCACTCATTTGTTATCACCTGTTTTAGGATATATTAATTCTCGAAGACCTCGATACAAATTTTCATAATCCTTACGTAATCTTGTTGCAAGTTTGACTACTTTAAGGTTTTTGTCTTCATATCGCAATATCTTCTTATTTAATTTCTTATCGCCCTTGACCACACCTAAAGTTTTTAGCACCTTTATCAATTCTTCTAATTTAAGAAAATCATGTCCAAAATATTCTGTTGGGTCAGCAACGTTTAAAATTGTTTTTAATTTCTTTTTCTGTTTTGCATTTAAGGATTCTAATATAAGACCTACATCTTCCTTAAAAATAATATCATCAGATTCATTTATCATATCAAGTAGAGTTTCTAATGACTTTTTAACTCTTTCACCCTTTTCGTTATATCCGATAATACTATCAATTTCTTCTTGAGATTTACCATCTTCAGATAATTTTTTTCTCCATTCTGTTTCGGACAATTTTGAATGTTTAGGTACTCTTGTTCCATCAGGTCTGCTACCTACTTTCATATCAACTTCTTTATCTGTACCTCTTTGAGGAAATTCATATTCTCCCTTATACGGTTCATCAATGTCAGCATCAGCAGGTTCAAGTCGTTCTCTTAATTCTTGAAATTTTGAACCTGCAATTTGAGAAGTAGAACCGAATTTATCAGAAGCCACAGGCTTGCGTTGTGGGCCTCTTCTACTTACTGGTTTTTCTGTTGAAACTGATTTTGGTTGTTTAAGATATTCTATTTTTCCTTCTTCCTCTTCAATAGTTTTAAGTAAATCTACTAAAATACTTCCGCCCCTTTTTCTTCTATTTATTTTTAAATGATTTTCGAGAATAAAATGTGCATAAGTTTTATTGGTATTAGGAACCTCTTCTTGTAATTGGTTAATAATAACATCTTCTGCTTTTTGTAATTGTTGTTTTGTTTTACCTTTTTTATCGGAACTAACTTTATTACCTTGTGCAATATTAAATACTGTAGTAATAATAGAACTTCTTAAACCTCTTGGTATTTGATTTATTGCTCTCTTATAATTTCTAATAATATTATCAAAAGATACTTCTCCAGTATTAGGGTTAAGAATTACACCTTTATTTATTGCATTTACTAGTTTAGGTAAAACTTTATTGGAGAAATCAAATAACACCATTATTTCATCTGTTGCTATTTCTACGAAGCCGGTGATAACTGCATTTTTCCACCCCTGTAAGAAATAGGGAAAATCTTCAATATTATCTCCTACTTCATTCCATATACCCATCATAGTTACTAAAGTATTGGAAGGTTCAGGCAACTTTGGTTGTTTTCTTTTAACTTGACTTATAATTTCATCTTTATTTTCACTATTTCTAAAATTAGGAATAGTCATTTCAGGTTCTATTTCTTGAATTCTATATTCTGCATAATCACTTAAAAGAGGGTCATTAAGCCAACGTTCTTGAGATAAATCCATCGGAGCATCCTCTTTTAAAAATTCTACCCCTTTTCTTGTTATTTTACTATTATCGTTAGTAAAATTTCCCCATCTTATAGTATGTAAACCTGTTTTTGATATTTTAGTACCTTTTACCTTCCCCTTTTTATTATTTGGTTTAGAACCTAAAGTTGCACCAATAGCCCTTGCTTCTAAATAAGTTGCTGTTCTACCCGCAGTAGAAATTCTTTTTCTTTCTTCTTCAGCAAACTCTTCTTTCATAGTTTCAAGAATTGTAGTTAGTGCTTTTTTATCATCTTCTTCTACAATCTTTTCATTAATGAATCTCTCTAATCTTTTTATAGAATCTTTTTTATTGCGGTCATTTAAATTACCTACCAAGTTTAATAATTCAAATAATTTAGCACTGTTAGTCGAATGCGCCCACTGAGTAAATAAATTTTCTGTTTTAGGCATAGTAGATAATTGTTCTTTCCAATCCTTTTCTCTTTGTTTAAGATGTTTCTGCCTTTTCACTTTTTCTGCTTCATCCCTTTCTTTTCTTTTTTCAGGAGAAATTAATTTCATTGGTGATGCAGATATTTTATAATCATTATATACTTTTAATAAATATTTATCGGTTTCGTTAGGATATTTTTTCCTTAATACTTCTAATAAAATATCAATAGATTTTTTTTCCTTTTTAGGAATTGGTTCATCCTTTATCCATTGTTTTATTGCTTCATTTATCAATTTTTCTCTTTCTGCTTTTTCCTTATTGTAATATTCTGAAGGGTTTTCTCCACTACCTGCGGACTTCCAATTATCTTTTTTCCATTTACTCATTTTATTATCAATTACTTCTTTATATTTATTAGGTAAAAAAGATTTAGTCCTATTATGTAATAATCGCTTTTGATGATTAATTTTATAACGTACTTCATCTGAAATATTTCTATATTCTTTATTTGAAATATCTACCGCCTTTAATAAATTAGTTCCTTTGATAACTAAAGGAATAATTCGACGTATAAGGCTATTAGAATAAGCCTGTATTAAAACGGTAGAGTTCATTCTCAAACTTCCTTCATCTTTTTATTAAATTTAGGTCCACCTGTAATATATCCGGGAACTTTATCTTCTATTGTTTTTGATGGTTCTGATTCTTCAGGTACTCCTGCTGGAACCATATTCTGTGTTTTCTTTACTTCCTTTACAGGTTTATTAACGGTTTTCTGTAAATCTTCTATTTGCTGTTTTGCTGCTTCTAATCTTCTTTTTATTATATCTTTCATTTTAACCAACCTTCCTTTCTGTTCTTCTATCAACATTATTATTTGCTGCTTCTTTTGGTAATCCCATATTTCTTTTTGGAGGGCCAACACTCATACTTGGTTTATCTCTAGTTTTTTTTTGGTCAGGTTGTGGAGCACCTACACCTTTTCCTCCACCCAACATAGCCTGTTCTTGCATTTGTCCTAATTGACTTGCATCAATATCTGTTCCTGCATATGGGTCAGTTTCTAATTTTTTACCTTCTTCTCCTTCCGGTACATCTTTAGGTTCAGGTGGTGGTTTTGAATATATGAAATTACCATCTTCATCCATATCTACTTCAAATCCTAAATTCTTAATTTGTGTAGCAAGGTTAATTTCAATTTCTCTTCTTCTTAATTCAGCCACGTTATCTTCTTCTTCTGAACGAAGTAGCATAAGATTCCAATCCGATATACCAAATTGCTTCATTAAATATGGGAAGAGGTATTGATTATAAACATTCTGTGCCATTTCTACACTTCTATTTGTTACAAGTATTTGCATACCTTCATTATTTAAACCACCACTTGTTGAAGAATCAGCCATAAAGATATTACTAACTCCGTAAAAAGCAGAAATTCTTGTTCTTAAATCTTCCTTTACATTAATATAATCCATCTCTTTCATAGTATTCATAAACTGAATCCATTCTACTGAACCACGATTAGTGCCTTCTGTTTCAATACCCATGATTGGTATATAATGAGGGTCTTTCTCTAACTTCTCCTTTACACCTTTCCAATATTTAATAAGTGATTCCATGTTATTTGTTTGTACTGCAAGAATACCTCTTGGTGTTCTAGCCTTTGTATATGAAGTATTAATATAATTCTCCATAGCAATAAGTGTTGTAATATGAGTCCATAATGTTAAAATGGGAGGGAAACCATATAATCTACTTGGGTGATATTTACTCAAATGTATAACTTCACCTCTTGTAAAATATTGGTCTTCTCCATGTACTCTATTAGTATAATGTATTGGTTTTAATTTACTATTACATTCAGGACACCTATTACTATAATCTGTATCATATACCTCTCTATGAGTTAAACAAGTAAAATGGGCTGTTCCTCTATCACCTTCTTCATCTACATCAATATACATTGTTAGGGGGTCGCCCCTATATATTTCTTTTATACGGTGAAGGGCTATTTCCCCCTCATTATCTATATAGTATTCTTTCACTATTATTAAATATGCATCATCAGCAATATTTAAATCTGCTTCTATTTCTTTTAACACATCAATAAATTTTTGTTCAGACTGATTAATATATCCTTCAAAAAATTTCTCAGCATATTCTTTTTGTTTAACAGATGGTGAAACTAAATTAAGAGAATCACAATTATTACAAGATTCTATAACTTTATCATATTTTGTTTTACAATCAACACATTGTTTAACGAATGCTTTTTCCCAAACATATCCTCTTCTGAAAATTTCAGTTTTTAATTGTGTAATACAAGTCCTAACAACAGTAGATTGATTCGCTACATTATATAATACTGGACCTAAAATATGTTGAGGGTGTCTTCTTTCCTGAATACCTAAATTGAAAACATCCTTATCTAATGGAACAGGAGTCCTTCTTTTAATAAATTTCTTTAAATAATCTCTTACTCCCATATTATTCAACCCCACTCTCTAATTTATCCATTAAACTCATTTTACAATTATCGTGATATTTAACTACAACTTCAGGGTCAATACCATATTTATCAAATTCTGTAGTATTCCTAGCATCCTTCCAATTTTCATATTTAATCAATTTAAAAATTTCACCGAGTCGTGGTTTAGCCCACTCTTCCCTCTTGTGTTGTTGTTTGATACGGATTGCCTCTAATAATAGTTTCCCTTGTGCTTTCTTCATTCTTAGATGAGTCATACACTTATTTAAGATGGTTGTAATATCTCCCTGACTGTAAAAATTGAGTCTATGTTGACTTCTATTATTCTCTCCTACTTTTTGGTCAAGATGTAATCTGCCACATTTTAACTCCTTTTCTAATTCCTGAAAGAATGCTCTACCTCTATCACCTGTTGCTATCATACCTATTCTTGGTGCGTATGATGAATCCATTGTGATATATCCATCTGAATCAATAAATCCTGCCACATAGGAATATAAGTCTTTCTTAATTATATCTCTAACTAAATAATAATCATTATTTACTTTGGTAGCCTTAATTTTTCTTAACATTTTTGAAATAGATTGAGGCGTTGATATTTTATTATACGCTTTAGGTAGTCTTGAATGAATTTCATTAGAAGATAGGCCGGGATTATTAATAAGAATATTTTTAATATTATCTTCTATCATTTCCTTTTTAGATTTTCTTAGAGATTGATGATTAATTTGTTTAAGAATTTTCCTAAATTCTTTTTTACAAGTGGCTATGTTAATTGTATGAGAAGAATATTCAGAACCATAATCCATCCCTTTTCTTTCTAAATCACTTTCCCACATTTTACATAATAAATCAATTAATTGTTCTCTCGTTTTTCCATCTTTAATAGAATATAATTTGTATATATTATCAGGTTTTAATGTCATTTTCTTTAAAGGAATTTGGTATGGTTTTATCCAATATATTGAATCTACACACTTTTGAATATAATATTCATATGCTGTAATTAAATGGTCAATACCTTTGAGAATTTTATTTCTTGCATCACCCTTTAAATTTCTACGCATATTGCGTAATTCCTTTACTAATTCAGGAATTTGTTTATCTGCTACTATTGGCTCCATAGGATATTTGTAAATGTAATCATTGGCTTCAGTTAAATTAATTTTTAAATTTTTAGAAATTGTCTTAAGAATATCTATTTCATTTCCATACTGCATATTAATCCAAGATGGAAATTCTTCTTTCTTAAATCCTACTGTTTGTATTACTTGTTGACGTTGAGTATTGAGAGCATCTGTTGTTTCTTTAATTTCATCTACCCTTTCTTGTAAATCATCTACATCTATTTCTTCATCTTCTTTACTAATTAATACCATATATACCACCCCCTATGTTAGTCTGAGGGGATGTAGGGTTAAAAAGGCTACTGCCATCTATATCAATAAATGTATCTGAAAATTGTTTAGTTGCGTAATTTGCCAATGCTAATGCAATCACTATATCATCATGCGCTCCTACACCTTCAATTTTACCATTAGCATTGATACCAAATGCACCTAATTCCTGTTCAATTAATTTAGTGACAGCCCTTGATGTTTCATCTTTCATAGGTAAAATCAATTTATGATTATCAATATTCATTTGTAGATTTAGAATAATCTCTTCCTTTTTCTTTCTACTCATTGTAAATTCTCTAACTGGGAAATCTGAAATGCTTTTCAATTCCATAGCGAAGGCTTTAGCGAATGTGTTAGTTTCTATCATTACAATTTCAGGTCTGTATCGTCTACATAATTCCATGATGTGTTGTATGTGTTCTCTAAAGTCTAACCCTCTTGCTCTAAGCATATGCACTACTTGTTTATTCATGTCATCATCAACTTCAATAACCATCATTACTGTAAAGTCACCCTTTGCTGATATAGCAGGGTCATATCCAATATAGTATCTATAACCCTCCCTATGAGATGAATGAAGCCTCGCTTCTTTATCCTTACAAGCCTTGATGTGTTCAGGGTCAAAGAGCATTGTGTTAGTACTGATAGGTACACACATATATTCTCTTGTGAATTTCATTGAACCAATTTCCATCTTACGGGCTTCTAATTTTTCTAAGTTCCATCGAGAAGACCATAAGGCTTCTCCTGCTGGATTGATTGCAGGGTATCTATGAACATTGTATGCAGGGTTCTCTTCTAACTGTGCAAATATGTCTGTATAGGTGAATGGAGTGCCTATCATGCGTAGAGAGGCTGTATGGTGTAGTGTAGGTATCATATCACCCCAAAACCAATCAGTAACTCTTTGAATAGCAGCCATTGAGAATTCCTTTAGTGGGTCATCGACAATAATTTCTTGTGGGTGAAGCCCACGGATTTGAGTACCAATAGAACGCTCTAATATTTCATTACCATTTGTTAATCTCATGGAGCCAACAGCCCAACCTTGACGGGGCTTAAATTGTTTTAACTGTGGTATATTTGTAAACATTCTATCAATGTCTTTCATATGAACCATTGTCTGTTTATGGTTGGAGGAAATGTAAAGCATTTGATAAGGTGGTTCTTGAAAACATAATTGGTATACTGCCCAAGCGTGAAAGAAAACTGATTTTCCGTGGTCCCTTGAACAGATAATTACTGTACGGTCTGTATTATAAACTTGTTCTAACCATTCTTTGTGAAAATCTGCTAATTCATAACCGAGAATTTTAGTAAAGAAATATGGGAAATTTCCTTTGGACATTTCCAAGTCCATTTCAGTTAATAAATCTTGCATATTTTCACCTTAATTTATAATATGTAGTTGTAGTACCTAATGTTTTTACTAGTCTTTTTTCATATTTAGAATGCTTTGACATATAAACTTTAACTTTATTATCTGTTGGAACATTTGAATATGCAGGGTATCTTCTTGTTTCATCTTGTTTTATCTTATCTATTAACTCATATACATCTACTATTATATCTCTCGACGTTCTTTCTTTTCCATCAGCCATTACTCTTTCAATAAATTCTTCAGTATTTTTAAATTTAATAACATCTTCCCAACTCATATTATTCACCTTTCCCCACTCTACATTCAGTACACCAATCAGAAGGATTATCACTTCTCTTTTTACATGGTATTAATGAAATTAATTCTTTGACAATATCACACATCTTCTTCACCTTCTATATAGACACCCATCCATGTTACTTCAGTAATCATTTCACCATCTTCATCAATTAAATAGGCGTATATATCATATCTACTTTCAGTAAAATTACCCAATGTCATATTGCGATAACCAATATCACCATTATAAACACTGTAATAATCAATAGAGAAATTGACAGGTTCTCCACCACTACTATTATTTTCATATGCTAAAAATTGTACTTCAACATCCTCAGTTTCTTCACAATCTAAATCTACATCATATTCAAATTTAAGTTCAGTATTATTATTCTGATATTCTAAATATCTATCATAAAAGAATGGTTCGCATTCTACCTCTTCTTCCTCATATTCACAAGAACCATCATCATAATTTGCATACTCATCATAATTTAAAGCATCATAATCTGTACAACCATAATAATATTCTTCTTCTTGATATTCTTCTTGATATTTTTCTTCCCACATCCATTCATCATCACCATCACCAGCAGGAGTTAAATCAATAAATCCTCCTAATTCTAATCCACTTGTAGCAAGAAGTAAAAGAATAGGAATAAGAGCAGTAAGTAATTTATGTGTTGCTTTAGCAGCAACAGTAGCCTTCTCAATAGCAGTAGTATTTTCTTGTAAATTGGATTGATTAAGTTTTCCATCATCTAGTAAATCTTCTATAATGTCTGCTTTATCTCTACCTGTTAACTCAGCAATTTCATCTGCACTATCTAATGCTTCTTTAATATCGCTCATAATTTTACCTCCTTAGTGTATTAAACCATTTTTCTAATTTTTCGATTGGTTGATAAACATACCACGTTTTACCGGTATCATCTAATCTATCCAAAGTCCAAGATGGTAGCCCTCTATGATTTTTATGAAAATCAGGTTCTGAATTATAAAATTCGCTATGTGTTATACCTCTATTTAATGTGATAAGAAAGGGTCTATTAGTAGCCATAGATTTTGCTAATCCATTTCTTAATTTAGCCAATGTTGGATATACACCAAGTTTTCTAAAGTTAGGAATATCATCAGATGCAGTTAGACTTGTTCCTGATAAAGTATATGCTCCCCCATCTACTACCAAATCTTGATATTCTCCAGTGCCACAATAACCTATTACTTTTCCTACCAAATCAGGTCTTTCTTTCCCATCAATAATTACTTTTGTAATTCTTGCAAAAAAATATTGTAGATTTGTTGAATCTTTAAATGTAACTGTTTCTTTAGTATTTCTTCTATTTCGCCTATAACCCCAATCATTTTCTATCATATTTAAAACAGTTTCTTCATCTATTGGACCATGAGTGCTAAATTTTAAATCACCTTTCTTTATCATCTAAATAGCCCCTTAATTTTATAAACAAGTTCGCTCGAAATACCATTTTCTACAGCAATAGTATTAAATGATGATTGAGAATTTACAATATTGTATATATCTACACCATAAATATCTATATCATCTTCCTTCTTAATTTTGTTAATTACATATGATAAATTATCTATATCATCAATATCCATATTAGAAATATAGATTTTTTTATTATTCATTTTTCTTATAATATCAGTTGCTTCTAACATAGCATGAGTAATTGGTCCTGCTAATTTTTTCCCACTACTCTTTAACATTCCTACAAGAGCATCGTGTTTTGTTCTTAACTTACCTCTTTGCCCCATATTTTCTTCTACATAGGTTACATATTCACGAGATTCTAACAACCCTAACAAATTATCTAATTTATAATTATTCTCCTTTTGAATTTTATTCCATTCGGGTAATGATTTACCACTCCATCTTTTCTCTTTAACGGTTTCAGGATTTTTAAAAGAATCCATAGCAATTTCATATAGAGAATCACCAAATATTGCAGTAACTTCTTCTATAATATCTTGTAGTGGAGTTTCTTCTTCAGATTCAATTGCGACACCCTGCCAAAAATTAATATAAGATTCTAGTCCTCTTTGAAATAAATTAACTAAATCTGCATCATAATATAATTCATCCGGTCTTCTTATCGCTTTCATAAAATCAATTACATTTTGATAATCTGCAGAATCAATAAGAGGTTCGATACCTCTATTTATAGTTTTTCGAGCCTGTGCAGTTTTACTACCTGATAAAATTTTAGGAAATTCTTTAAATTCATCTGATTCATAAAATTCTGGTACATCATCTAAAAATACATATTTTCCTGATAGTGGTTCAATATAATATTCAGTGATTAATTGTAATATTTCATCTAAATCATTCATTCGGTCAACATCTTTTTGAGTCATTTTTGTAGGTAATGGTATTGATGTTCCACCTTGATTTAAAGAAGGAGATTTAGATGCTCCCCTTGCTGTTCTAACTTTAGTTAAAATCGGAATTGAACCTGATGTAATTTTTAATATTTCGCCTAGTTTTTTAAAGAATTTTCTTGTATTAGTATTAACAAAATTAACTGCTTCTCTATAAGCCCCTTCTTGTGTAAAATTTTCTACACGTATATTGCCGTTATAGTCAATATATTCTACATCTATACTGATATATGCTCTATCTAATACATCTATACTGATACTTTCTCCTATTACGGGCATATAATAATGACCCTCAATAATTAACGCTTGTGATTTTTTATAATTATCTAAAAATGTATCAATTTCCCCATCTAATATACTTTCAATAGTTTCTAAAAGAGGTCCAGCAGTATAATTAAAATTTTCTTTAATTTGTTCTTTGGCCTTTTCGATTACATTATCAGTATAATCTTCATTAATTTTATTATTTTCAATTAATAGTAAAAATATTGGGTCCATTTTAACGATTTCTTTTTTAAATTTTCTTTCTGCTTCTTCAATATCATCTACTAAATCATCTGCTGCTGTTGGGTCAAAAGAACCACCTACTCCCGCTACTACTCCCTCTTCAGGAAAATCTCTTTCCTCTCTTACTGTGTCCAATATTTTTCCTGCTGCTTTACTTTGAGTTTCATATGCTTCTAATGATTTAGGTAATTGTTTCCCAATTGATTTTAAGAATTCATATACTAATCTATTAATTTTTGATTCTTCTACTAATTCTTTATTTTCAACCGCCGCTAATTGTAAAACATAATTAGGTAATTTAATATCTCTCATCGCTTCAGATAATTCTTTTACTGTTTCTGTTCTTGTATCAAATTGTTCAATGAAAGGTATAATATTTTCTAAAAAGGGACCGATATTATCAAAGTATTCAGCAAGTTTCTCAAAAGATTCATGTATACCATGCCAATATTTATAATATCCATCTCTTTCATTTGTACTTAGAGCATTTACGTTAACCAAAGTTCTTTCAATTTCTTTTAATGCTTCAAATTCTGATTTTGTATGTGTATATGCTTCAGGTTCTTCTTGTTCTAATATTGATAGTAATTTATTTATTACTTCTAATTCATCTTCTGTGAAAGGCTCATCGCCAGCAGGATTAGGTGCATTAGTTTTAGCATCATTTAAAAGTTCTATTAATTGTTCTTTCTTATTTATTGCTGCAACTGATAATAATACATTCTCTATTGGTGTTTCTTTGATTTTATTAATGGTTTTATCAACGATAACGAATTTATTTCCACCACTTATTAAATCTCCCATCGGTGATTTATGGATAGCAAAATTAGATGCTACTCCTATATGTGGATTAAAAATTTCACTCCTATCTGTTAATGTTTCATTTCTCGCTCTTAAGTATTTAATAAAATCTCTCCTTTTAATATCTACTTCTTCATTAACATTTGCTAATACAGCATCTATTGTTTTTGCCTTTGGTTCTCTTGGAGGTTCTGCACCATAATTTCTAGCAACAAGAGAATCAACAATATTTTGAACCTTTTCACTTAATTTCATTCTTCTTCACCTACTTCTTGTTGTAAATATCCAGTATCTTCTAAATATTTTTGTACTGTAATTTTTTGATTATTATGTTGTACTCTATGTTTTGTATATTTATCTGATGTGTCTTCACCAATCGCAGTAATATAATTTATAAGTTCTCCAGAAACTCTATCAGATAAATTTTGAAGTAAATTAGATAATGTATTGTGTGCTGTATCTAAATCTGCCTGAATACCTAATTTATTATTAACGTAGTGCATTCCATCTACATCTTGTATATATTCTTTAGAAGGATGCATAGCAAATTCCATTAATTCTTCTTTATCATCAGGCATATCCAAACCTCTTTTTTTACTAATTTCTATTAATAAATTATTTAAATTATCATAAAAGTTATCACTTATTTCAGTCATCGCTAATGTATAATCACTTAAATGTTCTTTACTATAAAAATCTTTCACGATGGTTATGATTGCTCTTAAAGAATCTATAAATGATTGTCTATTATTACTTGCGAATAATTTACCTTGAGGTATAAAATCTACCCAATTTCCTGTGGCTCCCCTTAATGGGATAATCCTTTTAAATTCCTGCTCAAATTCTTCTTTAGAATCCGATTCATAGAATAATAAGAATAGAAGAGAAAATACATTTTGTTTAAATTTACCTCTAATGTTAAAAATATCTACTATTTCATTGAAATTAATTTCTCTCGATTCTCCCATTTGGAATTTTATTTCTCCGGGTCTAACTATCAATTCTGACTCTTGATAAATTTGTTTAATTTGATTTATAATTTCTGCTTGTTCATCTGCTGGTGCTTCTTTTAATTGTTCTTTTAATGGTAATGCTCTTTCATCAGCAACAGTTTTTTTCTCTGTGTATTTTTTCCAAGCCTCATCAAATAAATCACTACCCCCACTCTTTAATTTATTTCTAATATAGTCAATAGCCTGTTCCTTTAAAGCACTTTGAACATCTCTTTCTTCAGGGGTAGCATTTTTCATCTCTTCAGAGGGCTTTAATTTATATTGTCCTATTTTAAAAGGTTCTGGATTAGTGTCCATTTCCCTTTTAATAAAATCTAGCGCAAAATTTGTTTTTAATTCTGCCTGTCTATGTTTAAGAGTTAAACCCTTTCTTCCCATATCGACAACTCTCATAGCATTATTAAGAGTAGTTCCACTTGATTTAATTGATATATCCCATAAAATCTTAATCGCTTTATCTTTATATGAATTTAATTCAGTATCTGAAAGTATAGTGGATTTATGTAATACGTTAATTAATTTTTTAAATTCTGTCATAGATAAAGTTTCTATTTTAGCATCTATGTTAGGCATGGGGAATGCCACTTCTGTTGTAATATCAGATACAGTTTCTATTTGAGATGTTTTCTTTTTTCTTGGGCCAAATGGTTCTTCTTCAGGTGCTCCAAAAGGTGTAGTTACTTCCCTAGTCCTTTGTCTAATATCTCCTTCTTCTGTTGCGACCAATTTATCTTTTTTACTTCTTGTAGTAATTTCCATTGTGGTTGGATTATTACCAACACCATATTTATATTCAAATATATTACTGATTTTTTTATCTATTCCTGCATCTTCATCCGGTACTTCTCTTTTAATATTATCAATGGCCTTACCAAAACCTTCAGGAACATCTATAATATTATTTAATTTACGCATCCAACTTTGAGTTGCGCTACTAAAATTACCTTGAGTTATTTCATTAACATAACGAGCAATAGCATAAAAAGAATCAATATCTTTCCTTTCTACAAAATCATTAACTAAAGGTTGTAATGTTTCCTTTACTTCCTGTTGTCCTGTGATTTCAATATTAAAGTGAGATTTGAAAGATTTTGCCTTTTCTAATCTTTTTTTAATTTCTACAAGTGAAATCTTTTTAACTCTTCTTGTCCCAAAATATAATTGTTGGGCTAATCCTTCAACTATTGATGGTCTTCTTTTAGGTAAATTTGCTAAATCTGTTTCTAAATTATTTATAACTCTATCTAATTCTCTTGCTTTTCTTGCAGATTCTTTTTCATCTAGGGCTTTAATATCTTCTACGGATGGAAAAACACCAGTCTTAATTGAATTGGACCAATTGCCCACACCCGCTTTTAATAATAATTGCCAAGACAAATTATCACCTTCAGACTAAATATACTGAGGCTGCTATAATAATAGGTAGTGCTATTAAAATATATTTCTTATACTGGGCTACTTTAGATAGTATCATTTTAGATTTAGATTCATTTATTAAACCTAAGTCTTCTATTATATCTACTACATCTTCAATTAAATCTTCTGCTGCTTCTACTGTTTCTTCCATAATATTCACCTATAAAATTTTCTTGCTTGTGGTGGTAATTCCCAATAATGTACTAAATCACCCAATTCTTTTGAATATTTTTTACCCTCTTCTGTTTTAGGTTGCCATGACATCCTTAGATTTTTTAAATCCATTAGAAGTCCATAACTTTTATTGTTATCCCACTTTTCAACAAGTTCAAATAACTCCCCTTTGTATAATTCACCTTCTTCATTAGTAGGTTGCCACCCTTCTAACAATTCTTTGGTTTCATTTAATATTGCAGTTCCACCAAATTTTAGTATCTCCTGCCATTTCATTTTTTCCTCGCCTCATCTCTTCTTCTATTATATTCGTCAACAGCCTTCATATAACATTTTTCACAGACATATTTATTATCGGGTAATTTATAATCGGGGCTGTTCTGACATTTTGCACATCGGATTCTATGACGGTCTATTTCTCCCCTAGTATCAATACTTTCGTCTATTCTAATTTCTTCTTTTTTAATTTCATTATATTTTGCTATTGTTTCCCAACTCATTTTAATCGCCTCTTTCAGGGTACTCAGTAACCTTTTCTAATTCTGTTCTAAGATAATTAAACATATCTTCTATATTATTGAATTCTTTTCTTAGTGGTTGTGCATCACTTTGGGAATATCTAAATTGTACTACATATTTTTGTACATCTTGTACCATGTATGTGCCTATTTCAAAAGATTTACCAACATAAGGAGGTGATGCAATACCACCAGCACTTTCATGTAATGGTTTTTTGATAATATTTGTCCAACTCATTTTAATCATATTTCCTTTTCGTTGGGTGAACCCAGTCTGAATCATCTTCTTCATCTCCAGACCATGCTTTTAGTATATCTTTCCAACTCATTTTTTACACCCCATAATTAAATCTTTACCTTCTTTTTCTTCTGCTTTGTCTAACTCTTTAGACCATAAATCAAACCACGAATCTAAATATATACATCTTGTCATGTTAACATCTCCTTAAACATCATCTGTTTCGTCTCCGCCGCCTACATCTACTGAATCTTGTTCTCGAATACATTCCATACATCGTTCATATCTATATTCAGAGCCTCCAATTTTTTTAGCCATGAAAGTTTTTCCACATTTTCTACATTTACGCTTAACGTTTTTTAATATGTCTGTCCAACTCATGTTAACATCTCCGCTACATCATCTCTTATCTCTGTCCATATCTCAGGGTACTTCTGTATAAGAACCTTTTGTATAACCTCAACCTGTTGAACAATAATCGTTTCTTCTCTTTTATGTACTAACTGTCCCTTAAACTCTAACATGTATTTTAGCGACTCTCTAATTTCCTTCGCCAATTTGGTTAATGAGTCTATCTGTTTAGTGGATAGTTCTGTCTCATTTAAAAGTTCCTCTACCTTGTCTTGTAAAATAGACACATTACCCTGTAATATGTCAATTTCGTTTATATCTATTCGTGCTATATCCATCGCTGCGTGTTGCTGCACAATTGGTTTCAAGTGTTTAGATATATGTAATTGTATTTTATCTACTGAACAGTCAAGTAATTCTGCTGCATTAGATGGTGTTAATCCTCCCTCCATTATTCTAACTTCTAAATCTGCACGATTAGGATGAGTACAAAGAACACAGGATGGATTAGAATTGTCGTGATAGGCTCCTAAATGATTCTGCATATGCTTTTTTGAAGTACCTGAAAACCAATTATTCTGTTTATCTAAATCATCACAGGATAAATTACCTGATAGAATATCTTCTTCTAATCCATCACGTTCTTCATGTTGACAAAGTTTGCAGGATTTTCTAATTTTTCTAGTCATATTAATCCCACTCTGCTTCTTCCATTTCTGCCCGAATCTTTTCTTCACATTCTTTACAATAAGCGTCATCTTTATCTATTTTTTTCTTTTCACCACAACGCTTACATTCTTTATCAACGAGGTCGCTATCATCCCATTCTTTTTGTCGCCCCTCTTCTTCTTCTTTTTCTCTCGCCAATCTTTCTTTTCTCTTTCTGCGAATATTATCTATACTCCAATCACTAGATTTTAAAATATCTTTCCAACTCATCTTAATCACTTCTTATATGAAAATTTATCATTCAATTTATCTTTCCTTTTATTACAAGCACCACATGGTTTAATGCCAACTGCTTTTGTCATGCGAGCAATTGTATCTCCTACACCTTTATCATCTTTAAGTATTTTTTTCCAATTCATATCAGCACTTCCTTAATATTTGAGTCCACGACTTAAGTACTAAACCTGTGGGTGCGTAATTTTCAGAATCTTTTTCTGTCGAACTACCGGGTTTTTGATGAGTATTTATTTCATCACCTAATACTTCCTTAATCATTCTATTTAACGCTAAGTTATTTGATGGAAATTTAAATCTAATCTGTTTAATTTTTTCTAATCCTACTACTTCTTCAAATCCTCTTGCTACCTCTAATATTTTTGCTTCATCTTCATTAGCAATAGCATAAACATGATTAGAAAATGCTGCATTTAATCTATCTTTTACAGGTGCTCTTGATTTTCCCTTTGGATAAATAGAAGGGTCGTTAATTACTTTTTTTACATGTTCTATAACACTTGGAATTGTAGCAAATGCAGGTGGCCCTTTAGAATTATTTTCTACTGTAATAACTGTGTCATCTCCCGGCTTTATTTTTTTAACCGCATCAATAGCCATTCTAGCAATAATCATTATACTATCTTCTGATTCTTCTGATATTGCTTGCCACATTGGAGGTTTAGCCTCCCCTTTCTTTTTACTAGTCCATTCTGGTTGTGCCGTAGCCATTTGTCCTTTAAATCCTTCCTTGTGGTCTAAGGCCCATGCCACATAATCATTATATGCTTCTGTTCTATAATGACCATATACTACTCCCCTTGTAATAGAGGGTTTTGTTTCATCCTCGGTTTCCTTGAATGCTACCACTGTATGAAATTTAATATTACGTGGATTCCAATCCTTTCTTTTTAGAATATCTTTCATTTGTTTAGTATCTTTTTCTAACTGTGCTTTATGTTTGTATAGTATAGCATCGCCATCTAGTATTTCACTTATAGATTCTATTAAAAGTCCTAAACCTTCAATTGACCTTGCTTGGTCCCTCGCATAAGTGTCTTCCCCATGTTCTAATATTTGGTCTAATGCTGTTTTAGGTAAATTTTGTAATGGTCCTCCACCAACAACACCCCATTGAGCACCCTTATCCCATTTAATTTTCCAAGCATCCCATTTTGCTTGTACTTGTCTGAATTTACCTCTTTGTGTAAAATTCTCTACTGTTCCCCATCTTGACATATTCATTCCTCATCTTCATCATCATCATAAGTTATATGATGTTCAGCAGGGCTAAATGTAGGAGAACTTGTTAATCCTGCTCCTGTTTTTTTCTGTAATATAGATTGCCAGTTGAGTTCTCCGGTATATTCGCTGTTGTGTTCGCTTGCATATTTGTCTTCAAATTCATCTCTCCTTTCTTTTTGTTTATCGGGGTCTAACATTTCACTTTCTGATAATTCCTGTACTGGATATTCGTTTGGGTTTGATACTTTTGGATTTAATTCCATTTGTCCTTGCATCACTGGTAATTTAATAAGGAATGATTGTGTAACCCATCGTGCTAATTCTGAAATTTCTTTTTGAATAACAGGTTCTTTTAATTTATCTTTAATTGCCTTCCCCATATTTGTAGCCTTTACTTGACCATTACTTTCAGATACAGCAACAATGTCACTTTCTAATTCATTAATAGTCCTATCTTCTTCCTCATCTATTTCTTCTTTTATTGCTCCCCAAGCACCGCCACCTTGACCGCCCCAAAATCCTTTAGGTAAAGGCTTTTCAGGGTCTAATCTAATTTCTTCTGTATCTTCATCATCTTTATATCTATACGCTTCATCATATTTATGTCTCACAAAATCATAACATTCATCAAATATTGTAGAGATATATTTTTCTGCTGCTCTGTAAAGTGTTTCAGTTATTTTTTGGTATTCATTAGTCCTAAATAATGCATCAATATTGGTTTCAGAATCTTCTGCTGCTTCTCCTTGCGGTCCTGTTTTAAGTGTATCTTTCATCCATTGTGATATACCTTCTTGAAAAAAATCAGTAGCCAAATTTATCCCTAATCTTTTAATCATTTTCATATTTTTAGTTGGAACCTTTTTCATTGGTTTAAAACCCCTACCATCTTCATCCATTTGTGTAACTTCATTTTGACCAACACTTATATTAATAAGCATTCGTTCAAACATCTGTTCAATAGTAGTGAACCAATTAGTAATTTCTGCTTCATTTATCATACCGTAATCTTCTACAAATGTATCATCAGGGTAGATTCTCCTTGTAGGTGATTCTTCAGTAGGTTCTTCACCTTCAGGAATATCATATTCATATCGAGGATGTTTTGTTTGTTCAGGATAATCCTCTTCTTCCTCATCCTCATCTTCTTCTTTTAATATATTCTTCCAAGTCATTTTTCATCAACTGCCTTTTTTAATAATTCTATTATACTCAATGGTATACCTAATTCTTTTCCTTTCTTTGTAAAGGCTTTTAGTGCTGCTTCCCAATCTTCAATATCTTCATTAGATACCGATTTTAAATAATCTTTCCATGTCATTTTAATCATCTACAAGGTACGCTTAGGTGGTATTTACATAATTTTTGCTTACATCTATTACATTTTAATACTGGTTTTCTATTACAATAATCACAAGTTTCTTGTTTTTCTTTGAATGTCATTCTTTCTTCGACGTGTTCTGATTCAACAGGAACCGCCATAATTTTTAATGTGTTTTCCCAAGTCATCTAAACACTTCCACATGACCACAATCTTCACATTTAAATCTTCCTTGAGCATCCTTCGCACCTTTTTTTGGCCTATATTCTTCCTGTTTCATTTGACCCCCACACTCAGGACATTTAAGTGCTTTTAGTGTGTTATCCCACGTTTGGTATTTATATTCATCTCTTAAAAGAACGCCTTTCCAACTTAATTGAACATTATCATTCCAATCAGGATTTTTTTCTTTAATTTCTGTACACCTCATCCACAATTCTAATGCTTCTGCTCCTGCTTGTTTAACTGCTGATGCTGCAGCAGTAAAGATAGATTGTTTAACATTAACTTGTACATATTTATTAAAAATATTCATTACAGTATTAATAATATCTGTATTGCCACTTGTAACATTTTTTAATTCTAACAATAATTTAAGGAAATCTTTACATGGTATTGATTCTACAGAAAGTAATTCTCTCAACATATATATCTTGATACTTTCATCATTTTGAGCCATGTAATCTTCTATGGTATCTTCCCAAGCATTTTTTGCCGCTTCACAACAATCTTCTGCTCCTACTTTTAAATTATCTACCGCAACCTGTGAAAAACTAATTTCATTATCGCTAATGATAATTTCAGGCATTGGCATAATATTCTCTCCTATATGTCGATTTGTGTTTGTCTTTATTAATGTATCTATATATCAACGGATAATATTGCATCACGTATCTTATTATACCACTTATCTCCTTCGGCTTCGAATGCGGGCCTTTCCTCATATGGAAAATGTTTTCCTGTTACTTTTAAATATCCAATATCAAATGATATAGGGTCATGTGCATCATCAGCGATGTACCATTTTGCTGATACAAATCCTCTCGAATAAAATTCTGCATCTATTTTACTGCCAGTAAAATTACTATACCAATTTTTATCACTATACATCTCTTTTAAATGTTGAAGTACAAAACAAGCATCCTTTTCATTAATATTATCTGAAACGAAAGTATAAATTATTGCAAGTGAATGTAAATTATCATCAACATTATGACTCCACCCATAAGCCCCTTTTCCCCGAATTCCATCTGTATCTATAAAAGTTTTAATTTCATGGTCCCAATGCTGAAATTCCCATTTATCTTCAGTAACACTATCTGCTAATTCATTTCCTATTACCTTCAATCGGTCTGCAATTTTAAATAATTTCTCTCTACAATTTTTCTTTTTCTTAGGTTTAGTAGGAATATTACTACCCATTGTGGTTGTACCTATCTGTAATTGTTCTTTCCACATAATTAGCACTCCGTAAAAGCCTCTATTAAAGTAGATAAAATTTGTCTTGATTGGTGATATTTCCAATCTGTTGCTTGATTCCATCCAGAAAAATCTATATCTAAATTTAAAGTTATTTTAAATTCAACCAAACCTTGAGTAAAATGAACTTCCAACCAGTCATCATTCCTAATCATTGACCAAACGTTTATTTCTGGACTAGTATAATTAAATAATAATAACTTATTCTTCGGGTGGGTTGATTTCTTATTTCGAAGAACGTGTTGAAAGTGCTCTACTAATTCCTCCTTAACCCCCATAATTATACAAGCAAAGTCTTCTGATACTGTATCAATATTACTACCTTTAAATGAATATAAATTAATAAATCCATATTCATGTGGGTGTATTTTCTTAACAACACATTCTAACCATTTTTTAC
>Ga0098061_1000221_pt1 | contig 25877 bp, 31 predicted proteins | sample 22_taG_FD_92579 | JGI IMG/M metagenome (GOLD analysis project Ga0098061, IMG submission 92579) | Marine viral communities from the Subarctic Pacific Ocean - 22_ETSP_OMZ_AT15343 metaG | ecosystem: Environmental > Aquatic > Marine > Oceanic | place: Subarctic Pacific Ocean | collected 2015-01-20
AATGATATTGTTATTCCTTTAAAAGTTTTAGAGGAGATTGATAAACACAAAAAAAGACAAGATTCGGTAGGTGCGAATGCAAGAAAAATTATTCGGACATTTGATTCCTTGCGCGCAAGAGGGAATCTGCAAAAAGGTGTCCGTCTAGGCAAAGGTCGTGGAATCTTAAAAGTATCCAACGCAGATAAAGATAATTTACCGGACGATCTGTGCAAAAATGTAGCGGATCATATTATTATTTCTACCGCACTTTCTGAAAATTCAAGAAATCCAAGTAGAAAAACTATTCTAGTATCTAGAGATATCAACATGAGGGTTATCTGTGATTCGGTTGGGATCCCATCTGAAGGATTTACTTTGGATAAAGTCATTGATAATCGTCATGGACTGTATGATGGCTTTGAAACTGTGTTAGTTGATGATCAATTGGTTGATAGATTTTATGATGGGAAGGAAGTTTTTCTAGAGAATAATAAAAGATTTAATCCCAATCAATTTTTGATGTTGGTTTCTTCATCGAATGAAAAGAAAACGGCCCTTTCACGATATATGTCCCCCAGCAAACCTCTGAGGAAGCTTTACGAGATCGGCAAAAAAGGTTTATGGGGAGTTTGTCCTCGGAATAAAGAGCAATCTTTTGCGCTCGATTTGTTAATGGATCCAAATGTTCCGTTTGTTAGTTTGGTTGGAAAAGCGGGAAGCGGCAAGACATTGCTCGCAATCGTCGCCGGGATCTCACAGGTTTTAAAAGACCCTTTTGCGCCGTCAGCCGCCCCTGGTTATAAAAAACTGGTTGTTTCAAGACCAGTACAGCCGATGGGAAAGGACATTGGTTTTCTTCCTGGATCCATGGAAGAGAAGATGAAGCCCTGGTTAATGCCAATTCAAGACAATTTACAGTATATTATGGGAAATGATCGCGTTACACTAGAAGAATACATGGATCAGGGAGTTATAGAACTTGAGGCATTAACTTACATTCGTGGACGTTCAATCTCAAACGCGTTCGTCATCGTAGACGAGGCTCAAAACCTATCGATGCACGAGATTAAAACAATTATGACCAGGATTGGTGAAGGAACAAAACTAGTTTTAACTGGAGACATTGAACAAATAGACAATGTTTATGTAGACGAGACATCATCGGGGCTAGTCCACGCTGCCGAAAAGTTTAAAAGGACCGCACTATCAGGACATATAACACTGAAAAAGGGCGAAAGATCAAAAATAGCAACATTAGCAGCAAAAATTTTATAATTTTGTTTGACATTTATTATTAAACAGGTTATAATTATACAATAGGAGAAAGCATGTTTAACGAAAGAGAATTATTGGATAAAACAATATCTAAAGATGGAGCACTAAAAAGCTTCATCGTAGAATACGTTGGGGATAAATTAAGTCCCGAGAATAAAGAAGTGACTGTAGAAATGATTATAGAAGTGCTCGCGCAAGACTTTCCGGAAGTAGTGTTAGTCTTAGCAGAAGAAAATTTTTTTAGAGGTTATAGTCAAGGATTACAAGACTCTGATAAACCTCTTGTTCTGGGGAAGATGCTCGAACCAACCGAAGTAGAAGATGGCACATAATTATATTGTAGATTATTTATATAAATCTGTTAAAAAATCCAAAAAACAGCAGAAGGAATTTTATTTGAATGAGAACATAAATCTCTATATAAAAGATCCTCTTACGAGAGAAGTAGACGTTCGTAATGTTATGGAAAAAATTAGCGCTGTTATCCCATCTCATCTTATTTCGGAAATAGATTCTATTTTTGTTGGAATCTTTGAAGAATTTGAAGAAATGGAAACGAACGCAATGTTTAAAGATGGCGCAATTTACATTACCAATGATCAAGATAATGAAGAAGATATGGTAGATGACATCGTTCATGAAATTGCACACTCTTTGGAATCCCCTCAAGGTTATCTTATCTATGGTGATGGAAAACTTCAAAATGAATTTTTAGCCAAAAGACTGCAATTATATGAAATTTTAAAAGCCGAAGGATTGAGTCCAAGCTTAAAGTTGTTTTCAGATCCAGATTATTCAAAAGAGTTTGATTTTTATCTTTATGAAGATGTTGGTTACGATCGGCTAAACTTTATAGCTTCTTCTTACGGACTTTTCACATCTGCCTATTGTGCAACTTCCTTGAGAGAATACTTCGCAAATGGATTCGAATATTATTTTCTAGATAATAGGGCTTATTTAGCCAAAATATCCCCGCAGCTTTACAAAAAAATAGAGGAACTACATGATTATGAAAGTTAATATAGAAGAAAAAGATGACACGATTTTGGTGAACGTTGGTGTAAAACCGTATCACGCAAGAAATCATAATGTAAAGATAAGAATTTTACATGAAGATGTTATGAGATATCTTTCTAAACAAAAAATAGAAGTTGGAAGATGTATCCAACATCCGCCTTTGGTGACAAACAGGGGGGATTATCCACAACTTTCTGGAGAATGGATTTTCGAGAAACCAAAACCCAAAAAAGAAGTTTCAACCAAAAAAACTCCAAAAAAAGTGAAAAAAACACTTGACAAACCCGGTGAGCGTGTTATAATAGAAGTACAAGAAAAAACTTTACGACGCACTGAGGAATAATTGTCACACATATCATTTTCAGAATTAAAAAATTGGAATTTTTGTCCCTTTTATCACAAACTAACTTATATGGACAAGCTTAAAGGTTTTAGAGGAAACGAGTATACTGCGTTTGGGACAGCTATTCACGATGTTTGTGAGAAGAAGCTGCTCCAAGAACAAATCCAGGCGCCTGAATACTTTATGGAAAGATTTGAAGAAAGTCTAGCCGCACTGGACAACGATATAGAATTCCGCGAAGATCTTGAAAATATGGCCGCTCAGGCTTTGGGAATTTTACCGGAGGTGGAACCTGCCATGGCTGAGTATTTCCCAGATGGATTTGAGGTCTTTTCGACAGAAGAACAATTGATGGTTAAGATAGACGATGAAGACTATAATTTTAAGGGATACATCGACGCAGTTATTAAAACTTCGGATGGAAAGTACCATATTGTTGATTGGAAATCTTGCTCGTGGGGATGGGATCAACGACGCCGTTCTGATCCAATGGTTACTTATCAATTGACATTATACAAGATTTTCTTCGCACAGAAACATGGAATTGATTTAAAAGATATTGAAACACATTTCGCGCTTCTCAAAAGAACCGCAAAGAAGAATCGTGTTGAGATCTTTCGTGTTACTAGCGGAAATAAAAAGATGGATAATGCAATGCAATTATTGCGCAAAGCGCTTTTCAACATAAAGAAAAAAAATTATATTAAAGACAGAAGGTCGTGTGTAAGATGCGAATTTTGCAAAACACCGGAATGTCCATAGAGGTTTAAATGACAGAGAAAAAGAAGATTTTGGTGATTTCGGATCACCCAATGGCTCCTTCAGGGGTTGGAACTCAAACAAGATATATTATAGAGACATTGTTAAAAACAGGCAAGTACAAATTTGTTTGTCTTGGGGGAGCAGTTCAACATAAAGACTACAAGCCACAAAATGTCGAGGGTTGGGAAGAAGATTGGGTGATCTATCCAGTCAAGGGCTACGGAACCCAAGAGATGGTTCGTTCTGCAATTTTTAATGAAAAGCCAGACATGCTTTGGTTTATGACGGATCCTCGGTTTTATGGTTGGCTTTGGATGATTGAAAATGAAATCAGAAAACACATTCCTATGGTTTATTATCATGTTTGGGATAATTATCCTTACCCAAAATTTAATGATAAATTTTATAGTTCAACAGACGTTATTGCATCAATTTCTAAGGTAACACACGATATCGTCAATACAGTTTCTCCACATGTTGAAAATCATTATGTTCCCCACGCAGTTGATGGATCAATCTTTCGCCCATTTCCGGATGAAGATATCACAGCGCTGAGAAAAAAGCATTTCGAGGGCGATGATGATAAGAAAATTACGTTTTTTTGGAATAACAGAAATGCAAGACGAAAAATGAGCGGCTCCCTTATTCATTGGTTTAACGAATTTGCAGAAGAAGTTGGACCAGACAAAGTTCGTCTCCTCATGCATACAGACCCAAAAGACCCCAATGGTCAAGATTTAGAGGTTATTTTGAATAATATTAATGCAACAGACGGCCGTATCGTTATTTCAGCAAATAAAGTTCCCCCCGAAGGCTTGGCAACCATGTATAACATGGCTGATTGCACAATCAATATTTCTGACGCAGAAGGTTTTGGCTTGGCAACTCTTGAATCCATGGCTTGTCAAACTCCAATCATCGTCAATATGACGGGTGGATTGCAGGAGCAGGTGACAGATGGAAAAGAGTGGTTTGGAATAGGCCTTCAGCCGGCCTCAAAGGCCATCATAGGCTCTCAGCAGGTTCCATACATCTATGAGGATAGGATTTCTAAGGAAGACTTTATACAGGCTCTGAGAGACGTTTTTTCGATGAGTTGCGATGAAAGGAAACTTTTGGGAATGAAGGGAAGACAACACGTACTAAAGAACTATAATTTTGAGAAATTTCAAAAACAATGGATTGATTTAATTGATTCAGTCATTGAAAACCACGGTTCTTGGGAAACCAGAAAAAATTATAAGCCATGGGCTTTTTCGGAGATTACAGCATGAAACAGAAAATTGTAGTAAGAGGGCCAGTTCTTTCACAATCTGGCTATGGAGAACAAGCCAGATTTGCCTTGAGGGCCCTGAAATCAAGAGAAAATATCTTTGACATTTATATTATTCCCACTGCTTGGGGCCAGACTGGTTGGGTTAGCGAAGCAACCGAAGAGCGAACCTGGATTGATAAGAGAATTGCCGAAGCTCATGTTTATACACAACAAGGCGGCCAATTTGACATGTCGCTACAGGTAACAATTCCTAATGAATGGGAAAGGATGGCACCAGTCAATATTGGATACACGGCTGGGATTGAGACGACCAAAGTGGCACCGGTTTGGCTTCAAAAAGCAAACGAAATGGATAGAATTATTGTTGTTTCAAATCATTCGAAAGATGTTTTTGAGAATACAAACTATCAAAGCAAAAATCCTCAAACCGGACAAGATGTTCAATTGACGTGTCAAACTCCGATTGAAGCAGTTAATTATCCTGTTCGCCATTTTAAAAAAGAAAAGCTTGATTTGAAATTAGATTATGATTTTAATTATCTGGCGATTTCTCAATGGGGCCCCAGGAAAAATTTCGATAATCTTATTAAGTGGTTTTTGGAAGAAAACTTTGATCAAGAAGTTGGACTTGTCCTTAAAACTTCCGTGAAAAATAATAGCATCATTGACAGAGAACATACGACACAGCAATTGAAAAGACTTTTAAAACAATTTGGAGAAGATTGTAAATGTAAAGTTTATCTTCTTCACGGAGACCTTTCGGGAGAAGAGATGACGGGTTTATACCAACATCCAAAGATTAAAGCGTTTGTTTCGACCGCTCATGGTGAAGGGTTTGGATTGCCGCTTTTTGAAGCGGCGTATAATGGTCTTCCCGTGGTTGTTGCAGGGTGGTCCGGACATTGTGATTTTTTATATATCAAAGACAGGAAAGGAAAAAAGAAACCAATGTTCGCATCAGTCGAATATGATCTTCAAAATGTACAAAAAGAAGCAGTTTGGAATGGAGTAATCCAGGCCGATTCTTCATGGGCGTTCCCAAGAGAGGGATCTTTTAAGCGGAGAATGCGTGAAGTTCGAAATGAGTATTCTCGCTTCGAAAAAAATGCAAAGAAACTACAAAAGTATTTAATAAAGAATTTCACAGAAGAGAAAAAATATAATGATTTTTGTGAGTTCATATTGCCGAAAGGGTCTACTAACTTTTTTAGCGAAGAATCTATTGATGATTTATTCGCAAAATTACAAAGTGAATAGTGATAATTTTAGTAGCAGATTTATTTCAAGAGGATTATCCAGGCGGAGGCGAGTTGACAACCGAAGCCATAATGGAGGGCTGTTTTCTACCAATTGTAAAGATTAGATCAAATCAATTAAATAAAAATATCCTGGATTCTTATAAGAATTGTTTTTGGGTTTTTGGAAATTTTGCTGGAATTCCGGATCATTTACTTTTACACATATCCCAAAATTTAGATTATTCGGTCATAGAATATGATTATAAGTTTTGTTCTTTTAGATCCCCAGAAAAACACGAAGAAGCTAGTGGAATTTGCGATTGTAAACATTCAAAACACGGAAAAGTGGTTTCTATTTTTTTAGCAAACGCAAAAAATGTTTGGTTTATGTCTGAGGGACAAAGAGAATTTTATTGTAATTTGTATCCTTTTCTTGATAAAGAAAAAATAAAAGTTTTGAGTTCTGTTTTCGATGAAAAAACACTTGATTATATTGAAAATATAGATACTAGCTCTGGAAAAGAAGATACATGGTTAATTCAAAAATCTCCGTCTTGGATAAAGGGGACGGAAGATTCCATTGAATATGCAAAGAAAAATAATTTAAATTATGAGCTTTTTTATAATCTTTCTTATGTGGAGATGCTAAATAAGTTTGCAAAATCAAGAGGTTTTTTGACTTTCCCTCGGGGGATGGATACATGCCCGCGAACAGCTATAGAGGCAAAACTTTTAGATTGTGAAATAATCTGTAATGAAAATGTACAACATAAAGATGAGCCGTGGTTTTCTGAATCGAAAGAGGGAATTTTAAAATATCTTAGAGAAAGAGCAAGAGTGTTCTGGACCGAGACTTTACAAAATTCTAATTTAAATCTTCCGAAATCAAGTGATGATGAATTTAGGAACAAAGTTCATTTTAAGATAATCATTCCAGTATATAATTCTGAATCTTGGATAGGAAGATCGATTAAGAGCGTACTGGCCCAAGAATACGAAAATTATGAATGTATCATCTGTGATGACATTTCTTTTGATAGCACGCCAGAAGTTTGCAAAAATTTAATTGCAGATAATGATAGATTCAGACTCATCACAAATACCGAGAAAAAGTTCGCTTTAAAGAATATTTATGATGGAATTCAACTGTTATCTCCCAAAGAAAATGATGTAATTGTCGTTTTAGATGGAGATGATTGGCTATCAAGTCGTTTTGTTTTATCAAATCTCGCATCTTACTACGAAAAAGAAAAGTGTTGGATGACATATGGTAGTTTTATTGAATTCCCAACGGCAAAGATAGGCATCGAGGCCAGCAACTATCCAGAAGAGGTTATTAAAAATAACTCTTTTAGGGACGACCTATGGCGCGCCTCACATCTAAAAACTTTTAAGGCTTCTCTATGGAATAAAATCGATTCAGAAGATTTTTTAGATGACGATGGCAAATTTTATGAGATGACTTATGATCAGGCCATGATGCTACCTATGCTCGAAATGTCTGGGCCCCGAGCCAAATATATTGATGCCGTTAATTATGTCTACAATGTATCTAACCCGAATGCAATTAACAAAACAAGGGCACAAAAGCAGCACAACTTGATGTTAAAAATTAGATCAAAGAAAAAATATGAGAGGCTCAAAACTGAAGATTTATTTTGAAAATGTGAATCTCAATAGTTCCAACGGACCCAACTCTTTCGCCAATAAACTGGTCCCATATATTACAAGATTGGGACACGAAATAGTTCCTCCACAATATGCAGACATTAAATTATGTTTTATAGAATCCAATAATTTAGGCTGCAATATCCCCTCCGTTCAACGTTTGGATGGGATCTATTTTAATACTGCCTTTGATTATAATCTACAAAATAAAAATATAAAGAGAACATATAAAATTTCAAATGGTGTAATTTTCCAATCTAATTTCAATAAAAAATTGATCACAAAATATTTTGGAGCACATGAAAAAAATATTATAATTCACAATGGCGCTGATGTAGAAGCCATCCAAAAAACTCCCTCCATGGAAAATAAGGTGGGTAATAATCTATGGTGTTGTGCTTCTTCTTGGAGGCCGCATAAGAGACTCCAAGAAAATATTAGATATTTTTTAGAACACAAATTAGAAAACGATATTCTGATAGTAGCCGGCGAGGTACCTCTGGAAAATCGGATATCGGATCCAAATATTCTTTATTTTGGAAATCTAACTCAATTACAATTATATTCTCTTTACAAAGCGTGCAAATATTTTATTCACTTAGCGTGGCTTGACCATTGTCCAAATGTGGTCGTGGATGCCCGTGCAAGTGGATGCCAAATTATTTGTTCTAATGCTGGGGGCACACAAGAAATTGCAGGCCCGGATGCTATTATAATTGAAGAAGAAGAGTGGGATTTTCAACCTATAGAATTATATAGCCCACCTAAATTAAACTTTGAAAAAAAGATTGACAACTCCTATAATGTAGGTTATAATATAGATATGGTTGCAAAGGAATACGCTGATTTTATGGAGAAAGTTTGCCAGCAGTAATACGAAGTATATTTGAAGACTACGTTAAAGATAAATATAATCTTGAAGATTGTATTGCTGTAAACAGTGGAACCTCCGCCCTCATTGCCTGTCTTTGGTCTATGGATTTAAAGCCCGAAGATGAGGTTATAACCACTCCGTTTACTTTTATCGCCACCAGTAACGCGATAATTATTGCTGGCGCAAAACCAGTGTTTGTGGATATTGATTCAGAGACTCTCCTGCTTGACGCTAAAAAGATAGAAAAAGCAATTACACCAAACACAAAAGCGATAGTGCCAGTTCATTTATACGGACGTATATGCCAAATGAAAGAAATTAAGACGATTGCAAAAAAACATAATTTGGCTGTAATAGAAGATACAGCCCAAGCTTTTGGAGCCGTAGATGAAGAGAATAATTATGCCGGAATGATGTCTGATGCTGGAACATTTTCTTTTTATAAAACCAAAAATATATCTACTTTTGAGGGAGGGATGATATGTATACCGCACCAATCAAAACTAAATGCTGAAAAAATTCGCTCTATTTGTGATCAAGGTCAAGTTGATAAGTACAACCACGAATATATTGGTTTTAATTTTAGATTAGCTGAGCCACTTTGCTTGATGGCCCTTGAGCAGATGAAATTGCATATGACCGGCATCAAATCGGAGTTGGGCCTTCGTGGCCCAGAGCAGGGGCATTATCCGATGGTAGTCTATGATCAACCGGTATATAAAAATAGAAATATATCTGGAGATTGTCCGATAGCTGAATCCATCGCAAAAAAAATAAAAAACGGAGAGTTTAAGAAATGAAAGTTCTGAACTTTGCATTAATCGGGTTGGGGAACATGGGCCGCAAACATTATAGGGCACTTTGCTCTAATGATACAGTAAATGTTGCCGGCCTCGTTGATCCTGGAGGATTCAAATCCTCATCACATCCTGTATATCCGAATGTCGAAGAGCTATTAAAAAGTCAGCAAGTAGATTGTGCCGTTGTTGCAACTCCGACAAAAACACATACAGAGATTTGCCAGCAGCTAATTCATCAAGGAATACACCTGTTGATAGAAAAGCCCATCACATTTACGGTGGAAGAGGCGGAGTATGTTCAAAGTTCTGCGGAAGAAAACAATTGTAAAATAGCAGTAGGACATATAGAGAGATTTAACCCTGCTGTTCAGGCATTGGTTAAGGATTTGGCGTCCCAAGAGGCGATTAAAAGTTGCCATATGACGAGAATAGGTCCACATCCATATCCTGTTTGTCTAGAAAATCGGGTGGGAGTTCTATTAGATTTGGGAATCCATGATGTGGATTTGGCAAGATTTATAAATAAATTCCCACAGAATTCAAAAAAGAATCCCAGTGTAAAGAATTCTGTAATAATTAATAATAATTTAAGTCAGCTCGATGATCGAACTCGGGGCCGAACTTCTCATTTACTTTTGGAGTTGCCAGATAAGAGCACCGACATTCCGGTTTCCATTTTTTCAAGTTACGAATCGCCATTTCGGGAAAGAAGCATGAGGTTGTTGACTCGGGGCCCATACACTAGTTGCTATGATGTAGATTTAATGAATCAAATTATAATTAAAAATTATGATCTTGGAACTCGGCCAGCGACTGCGTGGGGGAGGGAATATTTGTATGTTAATAAATCTGATGCCCTCCAGAGTCAACTTGAGGCATTCGTTAAGTATGTGCATACCGGAGAAATCGGCCATTTGGCATCCACAAGAGATGCAATCGCCGCCCTTAGAGTAATAAAGGAAAGTTAAATGGAAGAAAAAATTAAAGCCTGTATATGTATTGTATCATCTCGCAAACGATGTATTAAACTTTGCCTAGAGTCATTGTGGAAAAATTTTAATTTCAAATACGATTATTCAGTATATGTTCATTATTTTGATGATATATACGATGATCTGTCGCTAAGAGATGATATACGCAGTACTTGTCCACAAAATGTTATTTTTAAATCCGTACCTTATAAGACGCCCTCATTTTTAAAAGAAGAAGAATTATTCTACAATAGAAAAAACCTTCAGTATGCCAGGAGTTTTGGTATCAGAAGAAAAGGCTATCTTCATATGTGCCACCTTACAAGTAACATGTATGGGTATGAAAATACCCACTTACATGAATATGATTATATAATGACACACGATGATGAATCAGGATATGATAAAGAGTTGCCATATAATCCTTTTGAAATAATGTCAAAAAGAGATGATATGATGGGCGCCTTTAAAGTGGGACAAAGACTCAGAAACGGATCCCCACATCAAGGCCATCTAGATACGAGAGTTGATTTGTGGAGCTTAACAAGAAAATTTTTAAAAGAAAACCACATCACGCCAAAAAATGAAAAACTTAGGGAACTTTTAAATGATGAAAATTCTGAATGGAATTTTCATTTTCTTGATTGGTGCGATACATATGTTATAAAATCAGAAATGTTTGAATCCGAACTTTGGAAAAAGTGGATAAATTGTATTAATGCCTCGGGAGGAATCTATAAGTATAGATGGGGAGACAACGAGGTAATAAGCCTTTTTGCAAATATAATTCAGGAGGAGATTTATAATTTTAATGCTGTCGATGAAGGATATCATAATCAAGGAAAATTTAGATCAATTCAAGATATAGCCCCTGGAGTAAAAGATGCGAGAAAATGAGAACATCTTACCCTAAAGAGGAAAATTAACATGACAATGAGAGAATTATTTTTAGATAAAGGTGAAGAAAAATGAAAACATTTTTATTAGCATACCCCAGATCAGGTAGTAGCTTATTAAGATATATTTTAGGATATATAACACAAAGCAAGCCATTACAATCTGATGGTCGTATTGAACCATCACTAGATAATTTATTAATTAATGAATATAAAAACGCACCATTCATCTACAAGCATCATCAACTAAGTGAAGGTCAATGCACAATCGAACCAGAACAGACAAATAAATTAATATTATTGGTGAGGAATCCGATGGAAAATATTTTATCTTATGTTTTTTCATCAAATAATATTTCTAAGGATAAAAATAATGATAAGGATTTTTTGATAGGATATTTTAATTCAATGATAGATTCTGGTAAAATTCAAAGAAATATCGACGAATATAAAAAAAATATACTATATTACGATAATTATAAATTTGATAAAATCATAATAAATTATGAAAATTTAATATCTAATCCAAATAGTGAAATAACAAAATTAGGAGAGTTTATGGGTAGTGATAAATCAAGAATTTTAGATTTTTTGAACAATAGAGAGAAACATTATCAAAAAATATTGAATGAAAAATTAAAAGATCATTTAGGTTCAAATACATTGGGTAAAAAGTTGACTATGTATTCTGATTTGAGTAGTGAATTAAAAAATAAATTTTATAATTTATATGGAGAAAGGTGAAGAAAAATGAAAAACACAATTGGAAAAGAAATAGAGAACATTATAAAGAAAGTGGTAATCGATATCTTGACTAAATCAAAAAAGGTGGATATTCCACTAGACATTGTTGAAACAGATAATATTGCGGAAGTTATTGAAAAATTATCTATTCTCCATTGCAGAATGTGGTATTTGGAAGATACCATCGCAACAGCAGATTCTGATTCTGAAATAGCAGATTTAAAAAGGAAGATCGATATTTGTTTTAAACAAAAGCGACCAAAATATGTACAGGCAATAAATCGGATGATAGATACCGCGATAATGACGGAAAGATCACTCGTAGAAGATTCGGTAAAATTGTATAAAGGTTTTAAATAATTATATGGATAATCTTGTAATAGGAAACACATCTCAATTATCACATTATTTCCCAGATAAATATATTAAAATATCATCAAGAAATGTAGATTTTGAGTATCATAAAAAACAAAAGTATGATAGAATATACTTATGTTTTGCTGAACAAAGAACATTCATAGAAGATGATGAAAAAATGTTTATGGATATAAATTTTGATTATACTATAAAAGTTATTGAAGAGTTGAAAAATAGTTGCAATAAAATAATATTTTACTCAACATGTGAATTGTGGAATAATTGTAATGGTGAAGTAACAATTGATACAGATTATAATTATAATTATTCACCTTATATAAAATCAAAAGAAGAAATATCTAAATATATAAGAAGGAATTATGATAACGTGATTATACTATATCCTTTCAATTTTAATAGTCCTCATAGAAAACCCGGGTTTTTGTTCAGTAAAATACTCGATTCTTTAATAAGCAACAATAAAATAGAAATAGGTAATACATATTTCTACCGCGATATAATACACCCAAAATATGTTGTTGAGAGGTCATTGTTATGTGATTTTGATGAACTTGTGGGTTCCGGTAGATTGACCCATATTAACGATTTTACAAGAAAATTATATTCAGAAATGGGTATGAATTATGATGATTATGTTACTGAAAATTTTGATCATAATTTAAAAGTTAAAAGAAAAACATTTTGGCAAGAAACAAATATATGTTTATATGAAAAATTAATAGAAGATACAGTAAATGAACTCAAAGAAATTAAAAATACCATTAGTTAAAAATACAATTGATAAGTCAGATATAGATGATTTAATAGACTGGATTAAGACAGAGCCAAGATTAACAAAGGGGACTGTGACATGTGAACTGGAAAAAGCTTGGTCAGAGTGGCTCGGGGTTAAGTACTCTGTTTATGTAAATTCTGGATCTTCCGCAAACCTCGCAGCTATTTATTCGGTTATTTTGTCAGGAAAGATGAAAAATAACAAAATAATAATGCCTGCCGTTTCCTGGCCAACGACCGTTGCACCCGCAATTCAGTTAGGCCTACATCCAATTTTATGTGATTGCAATTTAGATAATCTTGGATTAGACATTCCTCATTTTAAAGAATTGGTCCAAAATGAAAATCCTGCTGTGGTCATGATAGTTCCAGTTCTTGGCATCCCCAGTGATATGGAAGATATTGTTAAAATATGTAGAGAAAACGACATCATTCTCATAGAGGATGCGTGTGAGGCGCCTGGATCTTCTTACGACAAGAAGAAGATTGGTACTTTTGGAGATATAAGCACCTTTTCTTTTTATTATGGTCATCATATTTCCACTATTGAGGGTGGAATGGTGTGTACCGATAATGAGGAACTGTATCACACTATTTTGTCGATCAGAAGTCATGGCTGGGATAGAGATTTACCGAAAGAGAAGAGAGCGTCTTTAAGGAAGGAGAATAAAATTCAAGAATTTAGATCTCTTTACACATTCTATGATCCAGGATTTAATCTCAGATCAACAGATTTACAGGCATTTATAGGATTATCTCAAATGAAGAAAATAGATGAGGTGGTCAGGAAAAGAAAAGAAAATTATGAATTGTTTAGTATGCTTATTAATAATAGTGAGTGGTCGCCACTACTTGATGCTAGGGCAGAAGTTTCCAACTTTGCATTTCCAATCATAACGACAAAAATAGAAAATCTTGTTAAGAAACTTCAGAATTCTGGTGTTGAATGCCGGCCATTGGTTTGTGGGTCAATAGGTAGACAACCTTTTTGGAAAAAGTTGTTTGGAGAAATATCGCTGCCAAATGCTGATTTTGTACACTATAACGGATTATATGTCCCAAACAATCACCAAATTACAAAAGATGAAATTGAAGTTATATGTGAGACAGTGAATAGTGTTATAAATCAGAAAAGAATAGAGGGTTAAAAACAATGATTATTTTATCTCATCAGGGAATTGGAGATCACATTATCTGTAATGGATTAGTGAGGTTTTTGTGCGAGAAACATGGAAAGATAACTATCCCTGTCTTAAAAGCACATCAGTTAATAGAATACATGTATTCCGATAATGATGATATCTCGATTATAAATATGGGAGATGAGGAGAAGTATATAAGGCATTTAAGAAAATTAGATCCAAATGAATATCTTATCACTGGATATGAGAATTTCACCGAGTCCTTCAAAGTAGGACAGATGCATTTTGACGAGGGGTTTTATCATTTTGCGGGGGTAGACTTTAAACATCGTTTTGACAAATTTTACATCAAGAGAAATTTGGAGGAAGAGGATAGGATTTATAAAACCCTCGTAAATCCAGGGGAGAAATATATATTTCTTCATGACGAAAAATCTCTGGGACACATCATAGACAGAGACAAAGTGAGAAAAGATTTAAAGATCATAGAGAACGATAAGGACATTAATTTATTTAATTACAGAAAACTGTTTGAGAATGCGACAGAGATTCATGTTATGCAGTCAGGAATATTTGACTTTATCAACAGCATTCCACTCCCAAAACCATCGATACATGTGCATATGTATGTCAGGGGATATTCGGATTGGTATTGGACATCCGGAATTAACAAAAGAATACAGGTTAAATAACTTATTTTTATAAGTAAAGGAAAAGACATGAAAATACTCTACATTGACCCGGTTATAAATTCTCCCACCTCCCGTAAGTATAGGTATTATGACGGATTATATCATCAGCTACAAAAAGTGGCAGAAGTACATCTTTGCAGAAATATACCAAGAGATATGAACCAAATTTATGATAAAATTAATTTCCGACCAGATTGTGTAATATTCGGTCTAGGCTGGTTCAATAATCGGAGTTTTGATAAAATTGAAAATTTAGATGTTCCGTCTGTGTGCTTTCTTTTTAAACCGCAAAATGATTTGCAAAGAAAAATAGAATTTTGCAAAATTAATAATATTAGTCTATTAGTAACGCCAATACCGGATTACAAAGGATACGAAAAACTCTCAGGTTGCAGAACAGAATTATTTCCTTATGGGTTCAATCCAGCTTTTTTCAAACCATCAAATATTGAGAAAAAATACGATATAGGATTTAGTGGTGCTCTTCACAAATCAAGTGAATATTCGGAGGGATCTTTTCGTTCTCATAATTTGAGACCCAGGATAGGAGAAATGATGGCATCGCTAAAAGATTTGGATATTTTCTGGAAGTCCAGTGATGATCCAAGAACTGCTTTTATAGACAATTATGAAGAGTATGCACTTACTATTGGAAAATCAAAAATTTGGATCGCAACACAGGCCGCCCATGGAGACATAACACCTCGTTTTTATGAAATTTTAGGGTCAGGTACCTTATTATTTTGCCAAGAGATACCAGATGAATATAAATTTTTGCTAAAGGATGGCTTTAACTGCGTTGAATTTTCTAATGATCTTTCCGATTTCAAAGAAAAACTATATTTTTATTTGGAAAACCCTCGCGAGGCCCAAAGGATCGTTGGCAATGCAGTCAAGTTTTTCCACGAGGAATGGACATGGAAACATAGGGCACAAGAATTAGTAAAATTAATTGAGGAATCGACAAAATGAAATATATGAAACACTATAGTGAAAAATTTAACATGTTCAAATCCATTATCAAAAAAAACAACCCGGTTATCGTTGAAGTGGGCGCCCATTATGGAGAAGATAGTGTGCGCTTTGTAGAAACCTTCCCTAAATGTAAAATTTTTTGTTTTGAAGCTGACCCCCGAAACATAAAGATTTTTAAAAAACATATTAAAAACAAAAGAATTAAATTATTCGAATATGCTTTGTCAGATAAAGAAGCCACAGCAGATTTTTATTTAAGCCACGACCATAAATTAGAAAAAGTACCACCAAAATATGATTGGATTTCTCTAGAAGATTATAAAAATTATAAACTAAGTAATTCGGGATCCTCATCATTAAAAAAGGGATACTCTAAAAATGTTGCTAAGATCTCAGTTAAAACCGGGAGATATGATATTTGGGCTGTTGAGAATTACGACGGCCTAGTTGATCTGGTGTGGGTGGACGTTCAGGGCGCCGAAAAGAGTGTCCTGATGGGGATGGGAGAATCAATTAAAAATATAAAATTTATTTGGATGGAATACGGAGAAAAATGCTATCAAGATGCTATGAGTAGATCGGAAACGGTAGATTTTATGAATTCATTAAATTTTAATGAGATGGCGAATTTTTCAGACAATACCCCACAGGGAGACATTCTTTTTGAAAATAGGAATTTAGAAATTTAAATGGTAATAGTACATTTAACAAATGGATTTGGAAATAATATTTTTCAATTTGTAGCAGCAAAACAATTAGCATTATATCACAATCAAGAATTGATAGGAATATGTGGGAAAGATTATTATGCTCGTAAAGATTTAGAAATTTTGGGGATTTCTCTGGTTGAAAAAGCACCTTCCACGGAGGCCACTAACGTGAACGATAACAATTATTTACAATGTTTTTCGAGTGATTTGCAGGACAAAAATTTTATAGTCAGTGGGTATTTTGAAAATTATAAATTTTATAGTGATAATTTAACACAGATTAAAAAGTGGTTTCCTCCAGTTAAAAAGAGAGAAAATAATGATTTAGTAGTTCATTTTCGTGCGGGAGATAGATTATTATATAGAAGTACTTTTGAACATAGAACTTCGCCACAAAGCTATTTCGATGCCGTGCAAAAATTTGAATTTGATAAACTTCATATTGTTACTGACATGCCTAAGTGGGAGCATTTAACTGCCGGAGAACTAAGAAATTTAAATTTTCACGTTTCTGTTGCGGAGGCTAATCGTGTAGATGTGCATCAGTCAGTAGACTATTATAATTCTTTTATTGATATCTTTGATAAATATAATCCAGTCGTAGAACACAGAACTATAATTGAAGATTTCAATTTTATAAGATCTTTTGATAACATTCTTTTCGAGCACGGTACTTTGGGCTGGTGGGCCGCAGTTTTGAGTAACGCCAATAAAGTAGGAGTATACGGTCCTTGGCGCGCCTGGAAAGGTACTTCAAATAAAAATTTAAGCCAGATCAACTTAAAAGGATGGTTTCGGTGGGAATGAAAATTTTAATTACAGGTGGAACCGGTATGGTCGGTTCAGCATTTAAAAATATAGAAACTGAACATGAATTGGTTTTAGTTGGAAGCAGAGACTATAAATTAAATAGGGCTGATCAGGCGTACTGGGTGTTACAAAATATAAAGCCCGATGCTATAATCCATTTGGCCGCCCAAGTTGGTGGTGTCAAAGCTAATATGGATTATGTTGGAGATTTTTATAGAAATAATATAAGGATTAATACAAATGTTTTGGATGCGGCAAAAAACTTCGAAGTGGAGAAGGTAATTTCTTTGTTGAGCACATGTGTATATCCAGATGTGGTAACCTATCCCCTTACTGAAGATCAGATACACAATGGGATCCCTCATTCTTCAAATTACGCTTATGCATATGCTAAAAGAATGCTAGACGTCCAGTCGAGAGCTTATCGAGACCAGTATGGATGTAATTTCATAACAGCAGTTCCAAATAATCTTTTTGGCGAAAACGACAACTTTGATCTTGAGAACTCTCATGTTATACCCGCAATCATAAGAAAGATGTACGAGGCTAAATTAAATAACGAAGATGTTATCCTATGGGGAGATGGCTCTCCCCTTCGAGAGTTCACTTATTCAAGAGACTTGGCAGAAATTTTATTATTCTTGCTGGGCCACTACGATGAGCCAGATCCAATAAATGTTGGGAATACGAACGAGATCTCCATCAAAGAAACCGCTGAAATAATTTGTGAAATCATGGGTTTTGAGGGTGAAATTGTTTGGGATACGACAAAGCCAAAAGGACAGCACAGAAAACCATCGGATAATTCAAAGTTGCTAGAACTTGGATGGAGAGAAGAAAATTATACAAATTTTAAAAAAGCCTTGACAAAAACTTGTGAATGGGTTATATTAAATTATCCGAACATAAGAGGAGCAAAATGAAAGTAGCAATGTTAACCGGAATTACGGGCCAAGATGGATCATATCTGGCTGAATTTTTACTAGAAAAGGGATATAAAGTCGTCGGCCTTAAGCGACGTAGTTCTCTTATAACCACGGACAGGATTGACCATTTTTACGAACACGAAAGATTATTTCTCGAATATTATGATTTCGAAGACACAGGAGCGCTCTATAGGATGCTCTACAAATATCAGCCTGATGAATTTTATAACCTCGGCGCTCAATCGCATGTGCGCGTCTCCTTCGATATACCAGAACATACAGTCTCTGGCATTGCTATGGGGACATTGAGAATTTTAGAAGCTATACGAAATGTAAATCCACGAATAAGATTTTATCAGGCTTCTTCATCGGAGATGTTTGGAGATAATCCGGAAATCCCCTTTAACGAGAAATCAATCCTTATGCCCGCATCACCTTATGCTTGTGCAAAAGTTTTTGCTCATAATATGATTAGAAATTATCGAGAAAGTTATGGACTTCACGCATCATCTGGTATTTTGTTTAATCACGAATCTCCACAAAGAGGGGAGACTTTCGTGACAAGGAAGATAACAATTGCAGCCGCCAAAATAAAAATGGGCTTGCAAGACAAGTTATATTTGGGAAACCTCGATGCAAAGCGCGATTGGGGATATGCAAAAGATTATGTCGAAGCGATGTGGCTAATGCTACAGGAGGATAATCCAGACGATTATGTTATAGCAACTGGCCAAACTTATAGTGTAAAAGAATTTTTGGAATTGGTGTTTAATCATGCTGGTCTTGACATAGACAAACATGTTGAGATAGACGAAAGATTGTTTCGGCCCCACGAAGTACCGTTGCTGCTGGGAGATCCTTCAAAAGCAAAAGAAAGATTGGGGTGGTTACACAAAACTTCTTTGGAAGAATTGGCAATATTGATGTACCAATCCGATTTAAACAAACTAGGATACTACGATGGAAAATAAAACCCAAATAGTACGAACGACTCTTAATGATGGAAGTATTTTTGAAATTAAATTTTCTCCTGGTGATGTAATAATCGATTGCGGCGCCAACGTAGGAGATGTTTCAGAACCTTTTGTCCGACTCGGGGCTACTGTTTTGGCTTATGAACCAAATATTCATGCTTATAAAAAGCTAGTCGACCGCTTCGAGGGAAGAAAAAATATTAGGTGTTTCAATACCGCCGTCGCAAATAAGTGCGGAAAAGCAAAATTACATTTACATACGCGATCGAAGGAAGATCCATTAAAATATTCGACTGGATCTTCCTTAAAAGAAGATAAAGAGAATGTAGATAATAATAATTTTTTAGAAATTGACACCATAGATCTATCTGAGATTATTCGTAAAATTAAAAAAGTTACTGGTAAAAATGTGCATGTCTTAAAAATAGATATCGAAGGTGGAGAGTGTGAATTAGTAGAACATCTGTTGGACTTGGGTCTGCTAGCAGATATTACTTATGTCTTTATAGAAACTCACGAGAAAAAAATACCATCGTTACGCGAGCCAACTCGAAGAATGATTGAAAGAATAAAACAGAAAAATTTAACAAATATTAATTTTAATTGGATATAGGAGATATAATGAAATGTTTAGTCACAGGACACAAAGGCTATATTGGGTCAAAAGTGTTTCAAGAATTAAAAAATCAAGGACACGAAGTCGTGGGAATCGACATAAAAGAGGAAATTTCAAAAGATATTTTGGTGTATCTTAAAGAAGGTGGTGATGGTTCTTTTCATCCATATTTTTGGAATTTTAAACCAGATTATGTTTTCCACCTCGCATGTATTCCAAGAGTTGCCTATAGTGTAGAGGAACCCGTTAAAACAATTGAGAACAATGTTTTGATAACCTCTTATGTTTTAAACTTTGCCAGAAAAGTTGGAGCTAAAAGAGTGATCTATTCCGGATCTTCTTCGGTTGTTGGAAACGGCGCTGGCCCGACAAGTCCATATGGATTACAGAAATTAATCTCTGAGATGGAATGTAAACTTTATTCGGATCTATATGGCCTTGACACAGTAACTCTTAGGTATTTTAATGTATATTCCCCGTGCCAGCTTGTAGACAGCCCCTACGCTACTGCTGTGGCCAACTGGATGAACTCAATTAGGCTTGGAAAGAACCCGTTTATTACTGGTGACGGCGAACAGAGAAGGGACATGGCCTATTTAGATGATATTGTATCTGCAAACATCTTTGCGATGAATCATAAAGAAAATTTTAACGGCGAACACTTTGATGTTGGCACTGGAGAAAATGTTTCTTTAAACGAAATCAAAAATATAGTTTTGTCACACTATCCCGATGTTACTTTCGACTATGTTGATGATAGGGTGGGCGATGTTCTGCTGACGAAAGCAAATATTGGCCCCCTAAATAAACTGGGGTGGAGTCCAAAAACAAATATTAAAGATGGATTGTGTAGATGTTTCGGCCCCCAATTATGACAAAATCTATAGGTATCGTTGGGCAAGGATTCGTTGGAAGTGCCATAAGGGAAGGTTTAAAAAATTATTATAATATTCTGACATATGATTTAGAAAAGGATAAATGTAACTCTAACATCGAAGAACTCGTAAAAAATTGTGAAATTATATTTCAATGTTTGCCGACTCCAATGAAGAAAAAAGGTGAGTGTGACTTAAAAATCGTAAAAAATTCTCTAAGGAATATTGAGAAAGAAGCCCAGTCTCAGAATAAAACCCCGATTGTCGTTATAAAATCAACTGTGCCACCAGGAACAACAGAAAAATTAAATAGATCTTGTGAAAATATTATAGTTTTGTTTAGCCCGGAGTTCTTAACAGAAGCAAACCATATTGATGATTTTAAAAATCAAACAAGGATTATAATCGGTGGACCTCGCCCAGCAACTGGGAAAGTGAAGGCAGTATTGAGAAGAGCTTTTCCTAGAATTCCCATAGTAAAGACTGGATATAGAACGGCCGAGATGGTAAAATATTTTTTAAATAATTTTTTAACTATAAAAGTCATGTTTGCAAACGAAATATTTCAAATATGTTCTGAAATGAATATAGATTACGATAAAGTTACAGAATATGCATTATATGATAAAAGAATTGGACCAACACACTTGTCAGTTCCTGGACCCGATGGAGAAGTGGGATACGGTGGCCATTGTTTTCCAAAAGATATTGCAGCAATGATATACCTTGCAGAATCGTTGGGGTTAGAGCCAGAGATATTAAAGGCGGCCGAAAATAAAAATGATAAAATAAGAGAAAATAAAGACTGGTTAACCATGAAAGGGCGCGCCGTTTCAGAGGAAGACTAAAATAATTCACTTTAATCCTTGACAATCATAGAATAAAGGGTTATAATATACACAAAGGAGATTCACATGCATTTATCAAATCAAGCAATCGGAGCCGTTATGATGGCTCTTCAAAAATCATTAATGGAACAATCAGATATTGTTCCAGTTTTTCAAGAATTTATTTTTAAGGAGACAAATGAGGGTCTTATTGTAGAAAACCCGCCCATTGTCGAATTTAAGGGTGAAGAGGAAGAAGCCGAAGAACAAACAGATGCCGAGGTATAATTATCATTGCGAAGATTGCAATGAATACTTCGAAATTAAACACGGTATGGCAGAAAGCCTGGAGAATTGCATTTCTTGCGAATCCCGGGCCTTTCGTCGTATTCCATCTATTCCTACCTATATAAACAAGATAACTGAAGAACCTGACAAAAAAGTCGGTTCTTTAGTTGAAGAGTATATAAAAAAGAACAGAGAATCTGTTTCTGAGGAAAGGAAAAAATTGAGAGGAAAGGAATATAAAACATGAGTTGGACAATAATTTCAGCAATTCTATTTTCGATGCTTCTATTATCAGCAGCATTGAATGTATTTTTGTTATGGTACGGGTGGAAATCCCTTCAGCATATAAGATATTATGATGAAGAATTAACAGAAACAGTTGGAGTGATTAGTAACTTTACAAATCACCTTAAATCTGTTTATGAACTTGAAACTTATTATGGTGATGAGACACTTCGACACTTGTTGAAGCATGCTCAAACTCTGACTGCTGTGTTCGATCAGTATGATTTATATTCCGAAGACGAAATCATGGACGAGGAAACCATAAATGAGCACATCACAGAAATCACAGCCCAAGAAAAGGCGTAGGATAAGAAGAAGTAAGAATTCAAGAAATTATTTTACTAAAGTTAATGAAGATGCAATAGTTGAATATAATAATTCAACCGACTATAAACGAAGAGAGCATCTTTATAGGACACTAATACAACCTCCGCTTAGTGAAATGGTGGATAAAATAGTTTTCACTTATAGATTTACGACGCTCCCAAACATTGATACGCTACGCGAAGATTGCAAAGTTTGGCTAACGACAGTACTTGATAAGTTTAATCCAGATAAGGGCTCAAAAGCCTTTTCTTACTTTTCTGTCATAACCAAAAACTGGTTTATTCAGAAAGTTAAGAAAAATAAAAGAAGCCGTCAACGGGAAATAGAATTTCAAGATCTCTCAAAAGAGATGGAAATGAAATATGTTGCCATTGAAATGGATTGCGATGAAAAACGGGAAAAAGCGGAGTTCTGGGAGCACTTGTGGACTGAAATAGACACTTGGGACAAAATGAAACTTCGAGACAATGAAAAGAAAGTTTTGGAGGCCATAAAAATTTTGTTAAAGTCTCCCGATGATATAGAAATTTTTAATAAGAAAGCTATTTACTTGTATATGAGAGAGATAACTGGCCTAAATACTAAACAAATTGTTAATTGTTTAAATAAAATGAGAGGCCGTTATAGAACTTTTAAGATCAAATGGAACCGCGGGGACCTATGAAAAAACTTGAAAAATACATCTTCGAAGCGATAGATAATATTAGAAATGATAGGGATATTACTCGTCGTTTGCTTGATGATATAATGGTTTATCTGAGCAAGAGCGAAGAAAGACATCGAGAAGTTGGCTTGACAGCGGCCAAATATGTCGAAACACTGCAGAGATCAAATGAGCAGCTTGTAAAAGTTGCAACATTAATCCAAAAGAAGGATTCAAAACAAACGGATCTCACAGAGAGCGATAAGGAAGAGATTTTTGATTTACTTCAAAAAGGAGATACTCCTGACTAATGAGACCGCTTGACAGAACAAATAGGAATGATGCGTTTATTCAAATTCAAACCGCTACTAGGGCCGCATTTGATAGAAATGAGGAATTATTAAGCATTTCTCCCGAGGCTACTTACCCGGCTATAGTTTTGGCAAGTCAAAGAAAATTTTTCCAGAATGATTTCGGGCGCGGATTGGAGGCGGTGCTTGAGGAGAGGTATGCAATTATAGGGGCTGCGGTCGAAAAATATAAAATTTATTTCAGAGTGCCGACGTTGCATGCCCATCTTCCTCTTCCACCTTCCTTTAGAAATATTGTTCTCCCAGAAAATTCTCCCAAACTCAAAGGACACAATAGCCCAACACAACTGAGACGAGATGGTTCTCTGGATCCAAATGCTGTTTTTTCTCGAACTTACACTGGTGATTATCTTTTAAAACCCGAGGCCGAAGAGGCACTGCTGGTGGGATGTCATCCTTATTTGTGGGTATCCTTAGACCCATCAGATACGTCATCGATGAACGCGAAGCTCACACCTGGGGATGTTATTGAAATTAAGTTTAGTGGTGGTGCTTTTAGTAATGCCAAAATTATAAAAATCGTTTCGAAAGGGGCTGACATTACAAAAAAGTTTGACTTCGCCGCTTTCACTGCTGCCCTTGATATGTTTGAAGGAGGGGGAACCTTCGATATGTCCGACTTTACAAAAGAGTATGAAGAACAGCCTATGCCGGGTTACCCCTCAAATGAAAATGTTACAGCAACAACCACAGAGCTTTTAGATAAAATAAGATATAGTGCCGGTAAGTACATAGACGAGAATGGAATAGAGCACACCATCGCCTCTGGACAAAGAAAAAATGCAGATCTGATAGTAGATCTCTTTAAAACCAACGGCCTTTCCCCCAATATGGCCATGGCCGCAGTTGCTAATGCGTATAACGAGTCACTTTTTGACAATCAGATTTGTGTAGCCCCCGGCCGAGCAGCTTGGGGCCCAGACAGGCTCAAGCCCCCCCCGGGCGGGTCGCTAGAAAATTCATGCGGGTTATTTCAATTAAACGCGGCACGAAAAGCAGCCGGAGCAGGTATGTCTCCTGACGACCGCAAAAATGCATCTGTTCATACACAAAGAATAATTGATGTTATAACTGGAAATTTCAAACCCGGAAACCACGATGTTGGAACCCAGTTTCGAGCCGCCGACAAAGCCGATGCACCCCTCAGTGAACTTATTTGGTTATTCACTCGTTATATCGAAAACCCAGCTTCAGCGACCTTGAAAGCTGAGAAACGCGCGGCCAAAGCAGAGGATTGGTGGAAAGATAAGATTCAGGTAGTAGGTTCAAATTTAACTTATTAGAGTGACAAAAGGAAAAAAATGTCAAAATACACAAAACTAGCAAGAGATATAGAAAATCTTTCGGTAGAAATGCGCAAACTCATTGAAGATAACAAAAATTATCAGGGAATAAATGCGAGCAATATAGTTGAGCCTGTTCCTGTTTTTAATCGAGCAGAAGGTGAAATTGTTTATGCAAATCAAAATAATTCTTGGATCGTATTAGGCCGCGACCGACCAGCTACCGAAATTAGTGGCTTTGGCGGCGAGGGCGCAACTCAGTGTGCGATGCTTGATCTTGTCACCGGCCGCATGTCTTCTGTAGAAGGTGGTCCAAAATCAGATATTTTTGTATCACCAAATTTTAAATCTGACGCTGCAAGAATCTACATTAGCCAGAGGACCAACATTGATAAAAATTTTGATTTAGTAGAGGGCGGCGTTGGAATGTCCAAATCCAAATCTGGAATAGGGATCAAAGCGGATGCAGTTAGGATTATTGGTCGAGAAGGGATAAAGTTAGTTACGAATCACGGCGGAAAGAACTCTCAGGGTGGTAAAATTAAGTCAACACCCGGAATTGATTTAATCGCAGGAAATGACGACGCTAGACACAAAGTAAAAGGTTCTTTATTTGGAAAAGACGTTAATTTTCTTCAGCCTCTTGTGAAGGGAGATAATTTAATTGCCGCGTTGGTTGAAGTAACAAAAGAGATAGGGGACTTAGCAACCAGATTTGATCAATTTGCTAAAGCACAAATGAGATATAATACGTCGTTATCACTTCATACCCATTTGTGTACGGCGCCGGGTACCCCCTCCGCTCCATCAGTTGGATTAACTCCTTCACACATAATAACAAATATTCAGCAGTTTACTAATACTATGGCAACCAGTTGGTCCCAGAGTAAAAATTTATCAGCTTGGAGATTAAATTATTTAATGGATTTCGGCGACAGATGGATCTGCAGCCGATATAATAGGACAACATAAGATGGGTGGAGGCGGAGGTCCAGGAGGCGGATGGAGCGGTGGCGGAAAAGCCAGCGGCGGCGGCGGCCGCGGCGGCGGCAGAAAAGGGCGCAACACCCCGGGCCGCGGCACCGGCCCAAAAAACCCCGGTGGTGGTGGAGACATTGACGATTTTGATGACGGT
>Ga0098061_1000223_pt1 | contig 25852 bp, 31 predicted proteins | sample 22_taG_FD_92579 | JGI IMG/M metagenome (GOLD analysis project Ga0098061, IMG submission 92579) | Marine viral communities from the Subarctic Pacific Ocean - 22_ETSP_OMZ_AT15343 metaG | ecosystem: Environmental > Aquatic > Marine > Oceanic | place: Subarctic Pacific Ocean | collected 2015-01-20
AACCCCCAAGCAAGCGATACTCATTGGAGTTCTTTTTGAATACCATGGGGACTGTACGCCAGTCGTACAAATCCTTGATACCCTCCAATACATTCTGATGGTCGTCTAGTGCTAGTGATCGATATATACAATTGTTATTCCCCAAGAGAGCCATGGCCTTTTGGCAGTAAGGGCATGCGTTTTTAATATAAAGAATATATTCGTCTCTCACTTTAGTCTCCCCCCAACTTTGCTATAATGATCTCTAGGTTACCAACAACATGAAGGACAAGTGGTCCACTTTGGGAACTTGCACTCAAGACCACCTTGGTAATAGTGCTCTCCTCGTTTAGATCTTCGGGTGCTCTCCCAGTGTGCACCATTTTATATTTGAAATCTTCATCTTCATATATCATAACAACCGAAGAGGGATTAATCAAGGTTTCTCTCAAGAAATAACGCTTTTCGCTAGATCTCCAGTGATGCGTGTATTCTTTAACCTCCGTCATTTTAATCAGATTCGACATGATATACCTTCCTTCTATCCACATACCAGATGGAGCCGTTCAAATAGACCCCTAGTTTGTTCTCTTCTTCTTCTTTCACTAATAAATATTTAGGCTCCGGCAAGGAAAGCACTTTCTTGGGGCTTCCACCTTCTCCGTATTTAATCATGCTGGTTAGAGAGGGCACGTACACCAAATTTCCAATAGACTTTGGCACTTATTCTTCCTCCAAATCTGAAATCTCACTTGGGATGGGAGGATATCCCTCTACAACAGCTTTCACTTCTTCCTGTGGAATCGTTTCCATTGTCTGGCGAGCAGCTATAAACCCCTTCATTAAGATGTTGCACTCCTCTAAACTTGTGTCGATCTCGACCATATTCCTCCTCAATGATTCAATACGGTCGATGAATTTCTGAGGGACATATGCTGAGTTTTCTAACGACATCAAGCTTAGCGTCTTTATTCTCTCGATACATTCACCATATATGATTTCGATCTTTCCAGGAACCTCGCCCATCTCTACTGTTTGCTGGAATGTTACTTTCATGTTATACCTCCACAATTGCATGATTTGTTGTTATTAGTGTAGAAGCTACCGATACAGCATTAGCCAAGGCAACGCGGGTTACCTTGGTGGGATCGATTATCCCTGCCTCGTACATATTTACCATGTCATCAGTTCTGAAATTGTAGCCACTATACTCTTCACCGTTCTCTATCTTGTCAATCAAGAGATCAGCTGAAAGGTCGGCATTATAAGCCATCTGGCGTATTGGAGCAGAGCATGCCTTCATGACAATATCAACGCCGAAACGCTCATCTTCGTTCTCTATCTCTATATCTATACCCTTGGATGCTTGGAGGAGCGCTGTGCCTCCACCAGGAAGCACTCCTTCTTCTTGAGCAGATTGGATTGCTTCTAGAGCATCTTCGATCCTGTGTCTCTTCTCTACCATCTCCACTTCGGTTGGTGCTCCAACCTTGATGATAGCAACCCCACTAGCTAGGCGTGTTATACGCTCTTGCAACCTCTCACACTCTTGAAGACTGTCAGTAACCTTGATAAGCTCTTTGAGGGAAACTATCTTCTCATCTACTTTATCCCAATCTGCTGTTCCACCTACTAGGGTTGTACTATTCTTAAGAGCTTCAATCTTTTTACAATTACCAAAATCAGCTAGCTTAGCCTCGGATAGTTTCTTACCTGATTCGCGACTAATAAAAGTTGCGCCAACAGATAGACACAAGTCTTTGAGTATATCCCTACGTTCCTGTCCGTAGCGTGGAGCTTTAACCGCCGCAACCTTCATTGTCCCACGTACCGTATTCATAATTAGGGCGGCGAGGGCTTGCCCCTCAACCTCTTCTGCGATGATCAAGAGAGGTTTCCCCTCTCTGGATACAAGTTCTAATGCCGGAAGGATATCCTCTACGCTACTAATTTTATAATCAGTTACCAGTACATAAGGCTCATCATACTCAACTGCCCCCCTTCTTTTGTTGGTGACAAAGGCACCGGCAAAGTAGCCAGAATCAAAATGAAACCCTTCCACAACATCTAGCGTTGTTTCGAAAGAACGGCCATCTTCAATGGTTATTGACCCGTCATGACCAGCTTGCTCAACTGCTGTCGAAATAAGTTTGCCAATCGTGCTGTCGTTGTTGGCTGATATTGTGGCTACATGCTCGATATCTTCTTGTGATTGTATCCGCCTGGAGATATCCCTTAGATTTTTTACAACTGCTTCTGTGGCTTTATCCATGCCTCGCTTGATGTCAGACGGATTAGCGCCGGAAGTAACGTATTTGTGTGCGGCGTTGACCAATGCTCTCGTAAGTATGGTCGACGTCGTTGTACCGTCTCCAGCGACGGCATTCGTCTGAGATGCCACCTGTTTGATCAGTTGGGCTCCTGCATTTTCAAAAGGATTTTCAAAATCCACAAATTTAGCTACCGTCACTCCATCCTTTGTGATAACAGGGTTCGCATTCTTCTTGTGTAAGAGCACATTGCGTCCTTTCGGACCCAAAGTCGATCCTACTATATCCGCTAAGTCATTGATACCTTTAAGTATTTGCGTCTGTAGCTGCGTGCCATCCTGAAATTTCTTGCAGATTGTCTGATCTGTCATTATTACCTCTTTTGAAATCCCTGCATAGAGATTTTGTGTATACGATTATATTATAAACACAAAAACATATTTTGTCAAGGGGTGAATGCAATTAATCTTTTTTGTATCTTGGATCGCCTTCCAGAACTTGTTTAATTCCATCAGCTTCCCCGCGTGCAGCTTGGCCAGCTGCCTGGGCTTTGTTTCTTCTTTTTTCAGAATAATATTTTCCAATATTTTCGGTCAAGTCTTTGGTCTTGGACAGAAGTGTCTTGATTTCGCCCCCTAATATCTCAGAATATATTTCTGTTAGTTGATCAATATTGGATTGAGATAAATCTAGCTCTCCATATGATTCTAGATTGATTGTGGTGGAAAGCTTTTCTAATTGAGGGTAAGTTGCTGCCCACTGACTGTCACCCGTTGCTTCCGACAATAGCGCTTCCGACAATAGCGCCCTTTTCTCTAGATAATGAAATGCTTCATTCAAAGTTAGCTGTTTATTGTCCAGATTGTGGTGAATTGCCTCCACAAGACTATCCTGCTGGTCTGCCGTCGTCGGTATTGCCGAGTAATCTTTTTTGCGCGTGGCTGTACGTCTTGCAATTTCTGCCTCCTTTTCTTCCGGTGAGAGTTCTCTAGGCAATTCTCCAGTCTCAATAAACTTATTAAGCAATCCGGCTTTTTGATATCCATGGAAATCCGTGATAAGAGGAGCTATCTCTGGAAGGGATTCTTTACCTCTCTCTGCGAATGTCTTGAAAGCTAGGCGTGCGAGTTGCGTGCTATCGGATGTCCCATAGCGTTCGATATATTTCTTCTTATTGCCGTGTTTCCCCACAGAAGTATTCTGAATCAACGAAGATCCTCCACCGACCCCTTCCATAAAATCGATAAAATTATCTATTGTAATATCGAAAACTTTTATATTAATTTTTTCAACAGTACCTTTGCCAGATGTTTCCTTGTAAGCCACCAAATATTTAATTGCCGGCGAACCCCTCACTAAAAGAAAATCAACCAAGTTTGTAAAGCTGCCTTTTATGGCGCTCTGGCGCTTCCCAGCCAAGAGCTTCAAGCTAACCGGCTGATCGGCACCAAACTCAGAAAAGGCAACGAAGTCTTCAATAGGGAGAGTGCCAGCAACTTTACCAGCAATCTGTTTACCGCCAGTCAATGCTGCCATAAATCCCTCAAAAACAAATCCTGCTGCGCTCTCATTATAATCATTCAGTGTCGCCTGTAACGCTTCCACAATCATCATCATATTGAGAATCACTGACGGCGAACTCTTTCTACGAGCGGATGCAGGAGTAAGAAATTTATTTATACTTTGGATTCTTTGGCGAATATCTCTACCACCGGTAATAACGGAAAATACTCTCTCTATTTCTTGCCTGCTCTGGGAATCGGGATTTCCCCACGCTTCTGAGGGAACCATCTTCGGTATAGAAATTACCATACTGAATCTAGATTCCTCTTTAAGCAATGAAACATCTTCGCTGGATTCACGAAATCTCTTCTCTATCTCAGCTAGCAAATCAAACGAATTGGATTCCTCTTCGGACTTTCTAGAAGCTTTAAGTGCTTCATCAATTTGTGTCTCTGTCATTTTAAATTTCACAACTATCTCTCCTCTTCCAATCTTTTAATATCTTCAACAATCTCGTCGATCTTTAGACCAACTGTGTCAATCTTGTTTCTTGTTAAATTATAATGATTAACGACGCCTCGAAACTTATTTCTTGCTGCCTCTTTATGTACAGTAGTCGACAGCTTACCTTTTTCATCCTTTGGATAATCCAAAGGAATTTTATATACCTTACATAAATAGCGAACCAGAGCCTTATAAGCTTGAATTTGTTCAGGATAATATCCTAGATGTGCGTCTAGGTGCCTGCCATGGACAACGCTATCTGCTAAAATTGGGCGCGGACCAAATCCTTTCTTGGTATAAGTATTGAAATATTTGGTATAATAAGCTGAAGAAATATCGATACCAATAGAATATTTGTTTGCACTCCTGGCATGCCAAGCTATATGATTTGTGTCGACTAGTTGAACAATCGTCCCATCATTATCAATGACAAAGTGAGTTGAGATGCCTCGCTTCTCCAACACCTTCTTGCAAGATTCGGCGCTGGTACAAACATCAAAATGAGTAACTATTACATGTGGCTTTCTCGGTGTCTTAACGGTTCGATAACAGTTGGAAGGAATTAAATCACGCTTGACTTTATGCCAACCAATAGAGCGTTTGACGCCGTTAACCAAAATCCTATTATCATCTCCAAAAAGATCCAAGTCGTGATACATTTGCAATCTTCTGAAGGTGTTGGTACCAACCATTCCATCTTGTTTAAGATCGTGATTGCGCTGGAAGATCATCACCTCGTCAATCAATTCAATATCAAAATCTCTCAGACCAAACCACTCAGGGGTCCAACCAAACCTCCTAGAAGACCGTTTATTAAACCAAATCTTGCGCCACATCATACTATTATATCTGCTATCCCTAAATCCACAGCTTCTTGGGCTGATAAATAGACATTAGTTTTCTTTTTAATCAAGTTCTTGATGTATCTAGGGGTCATACTCGTCTCTTCGGATAGTGCATCGATATATAATTTTTGAGTCAATTTAGATTCCTCAAACTCATTCTCTATATCTAAGAGATGCCCCGACTGCCCTGCTATGACACCATGTATCATTACGCGGCAATATTTGCCAATTTGTCTCTCGCCTTTGGTTCCGGCTGCTAGCAACAAAGTTCCGGCAGACATTACCTTTCCGATTCCAATCGTTCTTATCTGTGTCGTTTCTCTAACTCTTCTCATCACGTCATAAACAGCAAACATATCTAAGGCAGACCCGCCGAAAGTAGAGAGATAGAAATCAAAGGGCTCATATTCTTCAAGAAGCTCAGATTCTGGATCTTCTGGATCTTCTGAGTGGAGAGTCTTTCCTGACTGCTCAAGCATCAGCATAGAATGAATAACTTCAGAGCACTTTTCTTCGTTGATATCGCCGTAAATTCCTGTCGCTCTAATCTTTGGGGCGTTCTCGTTCATAGAGTTACCCAAGTTCATCAAGAAAGACAGATCCTCTACATTTACAATTTCTTCTGCTACGACATTTTCTTCTGCGCCGGCATCATCAACACCTTTCTCTTCTTCCTCTTCGACCTCTTCCTTCTTTTCTGCAAACATTTTATATTTCATCATAACATACTCCGAAGTTAATTTTCAAAAAAAAAGGCAAGGATGAACCCTGCCTTGAGAATAACCTATATTCTTGATAGTTTACTGATCAAGGAGCCTAGCAGCAACTCGCTTGGTTACTTCGTCGACAAGAGCATCCATCTCAGCCAATGTACCTTCAGTATCTTCGCTGACCTCTAAAGTCTCAAGATCTTCTACTTCATCATCTGGGGCCATGTCGTCCATGTCACCAGCCTCTAATTCATCACCAACAACTTCTTCGTCATCGATAACTTCTTCGTCTCCGACTTCTACTTCGTCATCGACTTCTACTTCGTCATCGACAACTTCTTCATCATCGACAACTTCTTCATCATCGACAACTTCTGCCTCGACGCCAGTTTCATCAGAAATAACTTGCATCAATTTGCGGACTAATTCTTTGACATCAACATCATCTTCCGTAAGGACTTCCTCGGTAATCTCTTCTTCTTCGTTGACCTCTTCCTCTTCGGTTACGACGTCTTCTTCTTCGTTAACCCCTTCTTCAGTTACGATTTCTTCCTCTTCAAGACTTTCGTCCATTTCGTCGTCCTTGAAGTGACCTCCAATATCGCCGGCTTTCTTGCCGTCGCGGCGCTTATATTCGTCCTCTTTACTACCCCATTCCTCTTGGATGGTCTCGACAAAATTCTCTGCGGCGCTGCCATCAATATTGGCAAACTTCATAAACTTTCTGATTTCTGATTCGGTAAGAAGGCTCTTTTTCATTATGTAACTCCTGAGAATAAAAAGATTCATTGGTAAATAGTATATAAAATACTAAAAATCCTAATATTTAATCCTTAAAGGATGTTAGATCTCTCGCTTTCAACTTTTTAAGAGCTTTATCCTCTATCTGTTTTACTCTAACAAAACTTATATTCAAGCGCTTAGAACATTCGCGCAGAGTCAAACGATGGCTTCCTGCCCTCTTTACTGTTTCTAATATACAGTTAAGTTCACTGGGATAATCAATCCATTTTCTGCATTCTTTTTTACAACATGGTATCTTATCTTTTCTAGCGGCTTCGATACATTTCATAATTCTGGAAACTCCTCTGATATGATATCAAAGATATCTTCTATCTCATTCTCATCAAGCGCGAACTGTTTCTTTGTTTCAGCGCCGGCTTTATATGACCTTTCGATTTGTTTTCTCTTATTCTGACCTTGAGTGATATACTTGCCCTTGTACTCATCTAAAAACTTTAATATATTCTCATCTTTTTCTAAGTATCCGGTAATCATGGCGCGAAAGAAATGAGATTGTGTAAAACCATCTTGCTGTAATCTTATTCTCAAATCTGCTTGACGCTTATCTGAGTCCCAAAACATAAACTTCTTACGATTATTGGGATCTGGTTTTGAAGGATCTCTGGGCATTAATCTCTCCTTAAAATATGTGTTGAACTTTCAATCTGGGCGGCTGTTGACTGTCTTATGAAGGTCGACTTTGAGCGTAGTTCTTTAAGACTCGTTGCTCCTGAGTAAGATAGCCCGCTGCGTATTCCACCGGCTAGATCCCTCAAGACACTTGCGACACTTCCCTTATAGGGGATAGAAGTAGAAATTCCCTCTGGTGTTGAAGCTTTACCTCTCCAGTCGCTTTGTGCGCTGTGCGAAGCCATTCCTCGATATACTTTATACTTCTTGTTCGCGTCATTAGAAAACACCTCTCCAGGAGATTCGTCGGTACCTGCTAGCATAGAGCCAACCATAACAAAGTCTGCGCCTGCGGCGAGAGCCTTAACCATATCCCCCGATGTCTTGAGACCTCCGTCAGCTATTATTTTGACGTCCGTGGTGGTCTTGGAGCAGTCTAAGACGCTCTGAAAGGTTGGTATGCCATGACCACTAACTAAACGAGTAGAGCAAATCGATCCTCCTCCGATTCCGACCCTTACGGAGTCTGCCCCCCACGATGCCAAGTCTTCGAAGGCTTCTAGGGTTGCAACGTTTCCTGTCATAAGATGCATAGAATCCCCTAAGCGGTCCCTGAGAGTCTTAAGGCATCTTTCCATCACTATATGATGACCATGAGCTACGTCGACACAAAGAGCTTTGACCCCCACAGATCGCAAGGCTAGCGCCCGTTCCTCGAAATCGCCAGTCATCCCGATTGCTGCGCCGATGATTATTTCTTCTTCTAATAATACACGAGCAGCAATCCTAATCTGCTCCTCAATCGAATTATAACGATGAATAATTCCTAGACCTCCTGCCTTCTGCATTTCCATCGCCATATGATTTTCCGTTACGGTATCCATGGGACTGGAAATGATAGGTAAATCTAGTCTTATCTCTTCTGATAAATCACTGTGGATGTCTACTTGGCTCCTACTTTCTATATCGCTATAGAGAGGAACCAATAATACATCATCATATGATAATGCCTCCTTCACTTATACTCCTTTATTTAGAATGCTTATCTGCGACTGATGAGGCGGCAAACGCGAGCGGCTTTGTTCTGCATTCAAAACCACTTCCCTTTGCATATCCTACCAACATATCAGCCATCTTACTAGTCTTAGTATTTCCACCCGATTTACTAATATCAAGATGTAATTCAATATTCATATCAGGATAATAATACAACAATTTCAACCCAATGTCAACAGAATTCTGTACTTCTGTCATAATTCTTTGAAATAAAACTTCATAATCTTTTGAATGTGTCTCTATTTTTTTGAAAAAGTATCTGTTACTGTGCCTCGCATCGCCGTGTAAGCATATGGCTGTACAGAAAATGCACTTCTTCTTCTTTATCATACTATCAGTGCCAATATAGACGGTACCCCCGTCTTCTCCGTGATCTAAGACAAGATCAAGTATACCCTCAAAAGATATTTGTTCTCCAGATCCTGTAAACCACTCAGACATCTATTTTTAACTAGGCTCTGGGAATGGTTTATCGGTAATGATCAGCGCTCCCACATTGATAAATCCGTCATAGCGCCATTCATATTCATTCTTCTTTAGAAGTTCAACAACCAAGTTATGCATCCTCTTAGATTTGCCCGTTATGATTCGAAAGGGCACGTGATCAGCATTTCTATGACTAATGAATTCCATAAACTTTTTCTCTACATCGCTATGCCTTACATTATGTAGATCAAGTGTCTTCATTCATCTTGCCCAAGTAACGCTGTAGATACCAGATCGCCTTTTCAATATCCTGGGCGGGATTCATTTTATGTTTATGTCTTGAAATATATTTAATGGCATTCCCACAATGAAAGCCCATATCCCAATCTTCTAAAACATCGATAACTTCACACTTACCAGTATTATAGTGAGCTGGATGGTCGACCATACTGCCTGGTTCTTTCTTTTTGCCGCAGCAATTGCCAGCGCATTTCTTCTTCGGAGCCGGGGTAATACCTGGGGTAATACCTTCTATGGAGCATTTATCTGCCTCTGCTAGCGGTATCTCAACTGTTTTCGAATGAGATTGTCTTTCTTTATCGGTCATCATAGCAACACTCCTTGCCTTACATCAGTGCTCCCTAGGGCACCATCGCCACGATCACTAATTGTCAATCCTTGTTTCTCATAGAGATCACCTTCTTTGTTTTCTCTGGGCCGGAAATGGACTACTGGTACCAATATTACCTGGGCTATTTTCTCTCCGCTGCGGATTATTTGTGTGCCCATTCCAATATTGTGCAAGTCGATAAATACTTCTCCATCATACCCAGAATCTACAATGTGTGCACCGACGATAAGAGAGCGCTTAGCTCCCATACTTCCGCGATTACAAACCTGCAGCATGTATCCATGGGGGATCCCAAAACGCAGACCGGTCGGGATCATTTTATTTTCACCAGACCTTATCGTTATCGGACCCTCCTCTAAAAAAGCATATAGATCTAGACCCGCATCTGATGGATTTCCTCTGGTTGGGGTTATGGCGCTCTCTTCAACTTTGGTAAATTCAAGTATCATTGATGACCTCCTTTATTAGTCTTTCAGCTGTGCCCCAGCATCTAGGGCAATACAAATGAACTTTCTCTTCCTCTTCTCTCACAACAACTTTCCAAGTCATTGCATCGTCTTTACTCTTTTTGTCAAACTTTTCATCACAAGTCAAACATTTATTGGGAATCTTTCCAAATAAAAACATTTGTTCTTTTACTCTATTTTGCGCTTCTTTCTTTTGCTTCTTTTGTTTATTTCTTTTTATTTTCCTAGTCATTCCTTACTCCAATAAAACCAATCTGTTTCTTTTGTTTAGCCTCAAACTAAATCCCCATTCTTCATTGTAATCCAAACGTGCGCCGTAAGGACGATTCATGTGAATCTCATGACGCTCAGGATCTACACCCCAAACGCGGATAACGTTCGCCGTTGAAGTATTGTCAATCACTTTCAGAACCCAATATACTTTATCATTCTTCGTCTTCTTGACAATTTTTTCACGAGGAATAAACCAGGCTGCAGCTAGCGCTCGGTCCCATTCTCCCAAAGGAGGGACTTCGTATCTGCGAATTGCAGCTGCAACCTGCTTTGACATAACGATCTCGAAAGGAAAGATGCCAGTTAAATCAGTAATATACTCAATCTTTTCTTCGTGAGAAAACTCGCCTTCGTCGTTAAACTCCTCTATGTTTTCTAATAATTTCTTCTTGTTCTTTGGGCGATTAACCACACAAGCATGATAAAAATGTTTCATTCCTGAGAATCTGTCATCTATGACACTTTCCAGAGCACCTGATCTACACAGAACATCTAAGGCTTTCTTGTTAAATTTAGAGTAAACCACTTCTTCACGAAACAGCAAATCTTCAGCATCTTTAAAAGGGCGATTCTCCACTATCTGCTTGATGGCCGATTCCCCCAGTCCCTTAATAGAATTCAGAGATTGAATAAGAGTTTTGCCGTCGTCACTAATTCCCCAATATGTTCCAGACGAGGTATTGATATCGATATCCTGAACGTTAAAACCATATTGTTTGGCTAAAGAAATTGCTGCTTCTTTTCTGGTTTCAGGTTCTTTATCCAAGAAGGCAGCAACCCAACACTCTGGGTAATAATTTAAAAGCCATGCGCATTGATAAGAAAGAATAGTATAACAAACAGCATGCGATTTATTAAAGCCATAGCCAGAAAAGTATTCAAAATTGCGCCATAATTCGCCGGCTGTGGTTGCGTCTATGTTCTTTTCCAAGCATCCTGCCATAAACTTACTACGTATCTTCTGCTTCTCTTTGGCTCCTTTGCCTTTTTCTCCCTTCTTAGTCAGAAGTTTGCGAAGCTTGTTGCCCTCGTCCAATGTCAGGTCCTTTCCTAGCTTGTGAGCCAAGAGGGCAATCTGTTCTTGGAAAATCAGGAACCCAGATGTTTCTTCCGTTACTTCTTTGACCAAATCGTTAATATAGTGTATCTCATCGGGGTCTCTCTTTGCCGCGACGTAGGACCGGTCGACGTTCGCACTTAGCGGACCTGGACGATAGATGGAAGTAATAGCTGAAATATCAATAATATTAGTAGGCTGTACCCGTTTACAGAATCTTTGAGCACCTGAGTTGGTAAATTGAAACACTCCAATAAATTTCCCTTCCTGGAAAATGTTCTTATAAACATTTTGATCGCTGAGATTAATCCTGTCCGGATGCAAATTCTCATCATAATACTTTTTGATATCTTCAAAAGTGGGATCTGTCACACCATGGTGGCGTCTCAAGATGTGAGCAACGGCTGACTCAATCATTTCTAGTGTAGAAAGACCAAGGAGATCAAATTTAATAAAACCCATTGGTTCCAGATGACGTAAATTCTGCCCTTCCACCCAAGGAGTTTGTATCACGCCACCGCTTTGGATCAAAGGCATATGTCTGTCCAGATTCTCACCAATCACAACACCGCCAGCGTGGCGACTTATGGAGCGTATTTGTCCATATAGTGCCTCAATATGAGTTCTGATGTGAGGATACTTTGCCAAAAAATCTTGTAAACTATCAGAGAACTCCATTACTTCTTCAAATGTAGGAATATAAAGTCCTGCTTTAATTCCTTGCTTCTCTTTTGCTTTGGGGGTAGCCTCCTTGACCATTCGTCCTGTTACCATATTCACTTCCGCAAATGGAATTTCGTAGAACTTAGAAATATCCTTTACTAGAGATTTTAATTGCAGCGTATTGTAATTCGATATCGGAACAACGGTTGTATCGCCCCACTCTTGAGCCAAGATTTCCTTCAGCCCAAAAGCATCCGAAACATCATAGTCAATATCTGGATAGTCAGTTGCGTCGGATCTCAAGAAACGACTGAATAACAAGCCATGCTTAATCGGATCTACCTGAGTGATACCCAGAACATAAGCTGTCAAAGAGCCTGCCGCTGAGCCTCTGCCAGGACCGGCCAACATATGCTCAGACGCTTTGTCAGCGACGGCTTTCATTGTGAGGAAGTATTTTGAGAAACCTCGATCAACAATGACATTGAGTTCTAGTTTGAGTCTGTCACAATACTCTTCGCTCGTGTGAAGCCCCAATTCACGCAAACCAGTGACAGCAGCCTTCATCAAAGCTTCGGTTGCAGTTTGCCCCTCTGGAATCACAAATCCAGGAAGACGTACTGTATCATCTGGAAAGAAGTCTTCGATGATCTCGTGAGCAATCCAATGCGTTTTCACAATTGAATCGTAAATCAGATCGTCATTATAGATGGTCCGACTTTCCTCAGAATACTTTTTATATGAATCCCACATCTGATTGCCATTCTTGGGATATAGCTCATAGCCAATCTCTGCTACGCTCTCAGGTAAGCCGTCAGACATCCATTCTGGCTTCTTGGGTCGATTCAAGTAACCCAAGCGCTTGTATAGCTCACGATCTTTCCAGGCTTCAGGGTTCGGATAATGACTGTCCGCAGTCGATATCAACTCTATTCCCGTCTCGTAATGTATTTGTATAATATATTCATTGAGTTCATGCTGTTCTCGGACACTGTTCCATTGCAATTCTCCGAACCATCTATCCCCGAAAATAGATTGCATTTTTTCGGTAGTTTCTCTCATTGCCTCCAGAATCGCGTCAGGACCGCTTTCAACGTTGTCCCAGTAGTTACCCGCATATACACCCCCAAGACACGCAGAAGACGCTATTACTCCCTCACTATGGGCATTTAAAATATCGTAGTCAAGCCTGGGGTATCTGTAAAAGTTGTCTCCCTGGTGAGATAAAGAGATCATTTTGAATATATTATTGAGACCTATTTGGTTCTGAGCTAATAATACTAGATGGCGGCGTCGATAAAGAGGATCATTCTTCTTTTTAGAATCTCCCTCATTTTCAGTGGTCATTTTGCCATCGTTCTTTTGGAGTTTTTTGGCTTCTTTCTTATCTTCTTTTGCCTGCTCATAAAGCATTTTCCACTCTTTAATCGACGGGATGAAGTAAGCCTCAACCCCAAAGATGGGTTTGAAATTCTTATTTTGGCGCTGCATCTCTTTTGCATGCATTACTTGGTGTGCCATACCGTTCATGTTGCCATGATCCGTCAAGGCCAAGGCTCTACTGCCGTTCTTGTAAGCATAATCCATATGCTCCTGGGGATATCCAAATGCGTCGAACGGTGATCCCACTACGCTATGCGCGTGTAATCCCACGAATGGAATAAAAGAGTCTGCTTTTTTCATATAAACCTCCAAAAAAAATCTCCGAAGCCATACTAGTATAACAACGGAGATATAAAAAATCAACTAATTAATTCACTTTTTTAATAAAATACCCCCTAAAAGGATGACTGCCAGCAAGCCGACAAAGCCAGAATCTCCAAGAGATTTAATAACGCCAACAACATTTCCTACAACATCCATCCCGAATACGGGTGCGCCATAAAGAACCTGTCCGACGATGGCGAGCGCTAGCGTGAGCAAAAGCAACTCTGTGAGTTTACCTACGCAATTACTTACCAGTTCAAAAGATTTATTAATCATTTCCATTTTGTTTCTCCTATAAAATACACTTTGGAATGTGCATCGCTTTTAAATAGTGCAATCTGCCTTAATGTTAAAATAAGCTCAAGTATCTCTCACCACGATCTGGAAGAAACGTAATAATATTGCCATCAAAACTGTTATCTTCAATATATTTCTCAGCAGCCCAGATATTTGCTCCTGAACTTACGCCGACGAACAGTCCCTCGGAAGCTAGATCACGAGATTTTTGTATTGCATCTTCGGTATTTACGTAAATAACCTCATCTATAAAAGCTGGATCGACAAGATAATCGCCGCCGTCTCCTATTCCCTGAATACCATGGTCTAGAGGCGGTTCTGCTGGCTTTACTTGTACGATCCTGAGATTGGGATTGATTTTTCTCAAAGCTTTGCCAACTCCCATAATAGTTCCTCCTGTACCTGCACCCGACACTAACACATCAATATCCTTAAATCTCTCGATATAAAGCTGTCGTGTTATTTCTCTGCCAGTTGTTTCCTCGTGGCATTTGACATTGAGAGGGTTTGAAAACTGATTAGGTGACCAGAAGTTTTCGTTCTCTTGGACAAACTTGTCCCTTAGAGCTATAGCGCTTGGAAAATCGTTGGGTGCCACTTCGACTATTTCTGCGCCGAAAGCGAGCATTAGCTGCTTGCGTTCTGCAGACATATTCGAGGGCATTATAATCTTAACTTTGTAATTTTTTATAGCGCCAAGCATAGAAAGAGCAATACCAGTATTGCCACTCGTTGCCTCAACCAGCGTAGTTTTTTCATTAATTTTGCCTTTGCCTTCAGCGTCAATGAGAATATATAGTATGATCCGATCTTTAATGCTCCCTGAAAGATTAAAAGTTTCTAACTTAGCGTAAATATTGTGTTTTAATTCCACCAAGGGAGTGTTCCCTATCAAATCTTCTATGTTCATTTCGCCTCGCTATTCATCAACCCCTACGGGATTAATTTCTGCACCATTTATTAAACTTCTTGGGATGGGATAAAATGTTTTCGCCTCTTTTTCCATATAGTCACAATATAAATCCCACGAATCAATCCTATAATATTTTTCAACATCAATATATGTTACATTGCTCGTGTCTATAGTATCAAACACTTTGTCCAATGTAAAGAATCTATAAGAATATCTTTCGCCAATTGGAATCCTTTCTCTTGTGTTCTCTTTAAATAGTCCACTTGATTTTTCTTTGACCTCGCGCATAAATTGCTCCAAATCTGAATAGTTAAAAGTGAATCCCAAATATTCTCCATCCATTATTGTCTTATCCTCAAACCGATATAATACTTTCGCTTCTTTGGCAGCAGAAATAGCTGGACGATGAGACCTGGGAAACCAATGAGGGTAAACTCCGTAGGGAAAAGCAACATAGAAGCGATCAGGACGTATCCATGTGCTTAGTCCTTTGCTAATCTTGTCGGCAATCTTGGCCCCATAAAGGATCGACCATCCATAGCAATCTCTTTTGTTCCTATCTCTAGGATGAACCGGGACATACTGAATGGGGATCAGCTTCTTCTTTTCACTCTTGTCATATTCATAATGCCTGTAGACCCACACCGGATCGTTAACATAGTCGCCTAATCTATATCTTATAAGTGGTTGCATATCATCATTACAAACGATCCAAATCGTTTCGCAACCGGCATATGCACACTCCAATACAGCACGTTCTATAGCAAGATAATCGCGTGCTATGGGCATCATGCAATCGTGCCACGGAAAATTAAAATCTAATTTTGAACCGGCGACTGGAATAATCCCAGCCAAATGAAAGCTCATATCTAAACACTACTCTCTTTTCTTCTTGAATCGATGGTATATATACCTTCTTGCAAGAAGATTTCCTCTTTAATTTTAACCACTTTGCGACCGATGAACTCTAATTTTATAGGGTATCGATAGGTGCGTGTATGTTGCGTCCCTTTGATCCCAGCTTTTTCCATAATTCCTATCGTCTTCATTCTCGCCATAGTCGAAGAGAAATCAAAGTCATCAATCTTATCTTTTTCTATTGTAGAGCAAGATACACAATCTTTATATCTAGGAAGATTAATTTTACTGAAGAAATATATCTTCTTCACGAAATCATCGCCACTCTCCAAAAAATCATATTCGTGGCTAGCCCCCGATCTAACAATGAACCAGTCATATACGTGATAGCCTTTGAATTCCAACTTGTTAAATGGAAAGTTTTCTATATTCTCGTCGTCGAAAAATATAATCTCCTTGCAAAACACTTTATATTTTTTAGTACCGCATATAACTTCCAGAGAATTTTCTTCGACCCTAATAGAAGTTATCTTATCTGCAAAAGGATTTAAGCCTCGCATCGCCACGTCGGACGCAAGACGTTCCCACCTTTCTTTTTTTGTCTCTCCAGGAGGGGAATCCTCAAATTCAAAAAGATATGGCTGTTGATTAAACAGAATAGGCGTACCTTCGTTAAAAGCGTATTCCATAGCCTCTATAGATGTACCTATAGTTACTGTATCCCATTCAAAATCAACAGCCATAATATCTGTAGCTACTCTATCTCAATTAGAATGCCCAACACATAGTTCTCCAACAATAAACAAAAGCTTTCTCCGTTCAAGGTCATTTTCTCTAACATATTATTAGAGAAGGCGATCAGCTCGCCCTCATGTGCATCCAATGTGCAGTCTGTTGAGCGAGATACGATCCTTCCTACTCCAAACGGATTAGCTTGTTTATAGTCTTCGGGCAACAATATTCTTGGGTTCTCCTCCAAATGATCTTCTTCAATGGTTTCAACCACAAGATATCTGTTACAGGGTCTTAGAAACATTTTTTCCTCCTAGATAATACTCTTTCTGAGATTCTCATAGACAACAACCAAGCCATCTATATCTTCGCCCTTCTGAAGAATGCGATATGCCTTAACAGCCAAGCTGATATCTTCTTTAGATAGCCACCCATTCTCGACATAATTGATCTTAAGATCTCTTTTATGTTCCTTGTAGGGTTCCATTTCCCTTTCCACAGTGGCAAAAGCCTTGATATATTCAATAACATAATCTTCTTTAGTACTTTCAGTTTTATTAGACATTACGTCCTCCTTGTTCTTGTATTATACCTACATTTTTTGAAATGTCAAGTATTAAATTACTTCGCAGCTGCCGGCTGAACATGCTAGTTCGCCGTGTAAGTCTGTGTTATCTTCAAACTCAACAACTTGTGTCAGGTCGACATCTTGCAAAGCATCATATAGTACTTGGTATCTTTCCCTTGAGCACTCTTCGAAAGGTGCTTGCTTATAGGAGTGTTCATCGTAAGGTAATACAGAGAGCCCGTTATAACAGTCACGGTTTTCCCACATCCAATCACCTACATCGGTCCATTCGTCATTTCTGATCGATAGGGTGGCTGAAATATTGTGAGTATTCTGTCCTCTGCGCGTTCCAGGATCTACCCACTGTTCAGTAACTGTCTTGATTCTCTTAAGCAACTGTAGGGCACTTTCCTTACGTGTTATCGCGCCATCTGGAGCCTTCTGAGGGACACTAATGACCGCTGTATCATATGGGCGGAAATACTCGTCTTCGACCAATTCTGGATGGTGTATAAGGAGATGAGTGTAGATAGATTCATTCTTCCCGACTCGAATTCTTCTAAGGTAGTGGTCGCTATGCCAAGCGTGAATACCGCTCGATGTTCCAAGTGTTAGAGAGGTTGTGCCTGCCGGCTTGACGGTGGTGCAGCGTGCGGCAGATTTAATCCCTATGGCTTTGGCTACCCTCGCGTTCTCTCTCTTGACTGCTTGTGCTGCTTTAGTCATATTCAGTCCAAGGACATTGCCAGAAGCGATTCCGGTCATAGAGACCCCGATCAAAGCTTCCTTTTCGGTCTGTTTTTGCCATACATCACGCAGATAATGGAAGTCAGTGTAACCAGCCTGAAGGGTCCCGATAAAGGCTGCAGCTTTTACTCTGCTGTTATATTCCTCTTGCGTCTTCAGATCAGAAGTATTGACCTCAGTCAAATTGCAAAACTGATAAGGACGCAGAGCGATTTCGCAACAAGGGTTTGTTCCCCAATCTTTATCGTTACTGAAGTAAAATCCTGGCTCACCGCAGCCGGATGCTTTAACCCTCTCCCACAAATCCATAAAATAATCTTTGTGGATGCGATGACGCAGCAGCACTACTGAATTATTTGCTCTTCCTCGTTGAGGATTTTCTTCCCACCAATTCCCTGTTTTTGCAGCCAGCATTTCTTCATCGTCAGCTGAAAAAAGGGATATAAGAGCAGCGCGGCGAATGCCCCCGGCAAGAACAGCATCAGCAATATGGCAGACAATATCGTGAACTTCGATAGGACGTAGTTTATCACCGCTCTCCTTCTCCTGCAAGATACCTTCTATCTTAACAAGACATTCCCTCAGAGGTTGAGGCCCTGGAGCCTTTCCTCCACTAGTAACTAGTTTGGTACCCTTGGGACGGATATCAGAAAAATCAAAACGTAGACGAGTTGAGCCAAAAAAGTAACTTTTTATCAACGCTTTGACTGCATCTGCCCAGCCTTCAATCGAATCTGCAACCAAAAATCTTTTAGTCTTCTTACCTGACGGCTTGAGAATCTCTGGAAGTTTTTCCACATGGTGCTTTTGGACAGAAAATCCGACACCGGTTCCTCCAAGTAGGAGAAACATAGTCTCAGGAAAGCTGAGCCAGTCATCCACAGGAAGAAAAGCACAATTATAGATGCGATTAGGAGCAACCTCAATTGGTTTGCCACCAAATTGCATAGATCGCATAGAGGGGAGGACTTTTTTTGCATAGACATAAATATAAGCTTTTTCGATTTCTTCGCTTAATTCAGGATATTTTTTGAGATGCATTTCCTTATTGCGAGTTACTATTTCTTCCCAGGTTTCTCTCCTGTTCTCCTTCTCTAGGTACCTGGCGTACTTCATATGAACTGTGATATCGGACAAAATTTTAGATGATATTTCCACTAACTCGTTCCCCCTTGTATTCTCTGTTGTTTATATTTATCACGAAGCTTCTGAGCCAGATCTGTTGGACTTGAAGCTGAAACTACATCACTTAAATCTTTCTTATCTATAACTTTTAAACTCACGCATCCCGCATCCATGTGCATCGTAAAGATTAACCCATCCGGTCCATTCCGGTTCTTGGCGATGAACATTCGGGCTAGGTTATTATTTTTATCCCTAGTTGTCCTAGAAATAGAGCAGATAAAATCTGCGACAAAACATTTACTAAAAGCTTCCGAAATTGATTCCATAGTCACCACTTCTGCGTTTAAGCCAGAACGATTTGTTTGCGATGCCGTCCAAAGGGGGCAATGAAACTCTTGTGCAATTGCGCGCAAGTCTTCATAAATAGATTCTAATTCATTGCGTTTCTCTTTATAACTTTTCATAGGTTTGAGTAAATCAGCGTAATCTACTATAATCAAATCGATTTTTCGATTTTGTTTTTTTAATTTTTCTAGATGTCTTCTTATAGTATTGCTCGAAGCTGTCCTAGTCGGGTATTCCTTGATTACCAGAGAGCCCTCTATATCTGAAATGTCTTCCAGAACTTCATGCTTCCTTTCGAATAATTGTGAAAGGGGGATCTCGCTAATACAGCTGTCGTATCTTTGCCCGGTTATTGTCTCGGACAATTCTAGAGTATAGTGTACCACATGTTTACCATTTTGTGCAGCAGTTGCTCCCAAATGTGCTAAAGCCATGGATTTACCTGCGCCAGTGGGAGCAATGACGACGCCTAGCTCCCCGGTACCTATTCCTCCTCTGGTTATACTATCAATCTTATCCCAACCAGTTGAGACAGGATTTCGTGCCTTAATTTCGTAGCGTGCCTCAAAATCTTTTATGAAGTCATGACCATAGTCAGTATCCAATCCCAGTTTAAGTGCCTCGTCGATAACTTGTTTGACTTCATCAAACGATGAGCTTTTAATCAAATCTACAGACTGAACCAAAGCCTCTTTGAGTTTCTGCTTCTTGCAGAAATCCAGGCTGGTATTCTTAATATATTCTTTGTCTTCAATACGCCTGGACTCAACTCGTACATAAAAATCTCTTACCTGCTTCTGGAGAGCTGGCGACAAATCTTCCATCTCTGTCCTTATTATGGATGTGATGACATTCACTGATGGATGCACTTTATATTGCTCGCGGTATTTGAAAACCAAGTTTATAAAGGTGCGCAGATATTTTAATTCAAAGAATTTTACATCCAACACCTCCTCCATCTGATCGCAAAATGGACGATCCTCAAACATTATTTGAGCTAGCGATTCTTGAAACGCCTTTCCGTATTTAGAAAAATCTATACCCTCAGTCATAAAACCCTCTTATTGTGCCATTCTTTTGAAGGCTTGGAAAAGCCCTGAAAAGCTTACTTGCGCGAACTCGTCTTTCATCATCATCTTTAAAATCTCCATCTTATCAAAAGATAAGTCAGGATCCCCTAAAGTATCGCGAACATCTTTTTTGTGATCCAAAGATAGCTGTGGAGCGTAAAGTTGCATCATCTTATAGTTTAACCTAATAACGTCCTCGTTGTCAACAACTTCTTTCCATAATTTTCGTTTACTGTTCTCTTCGTACTTTTCCTTGCAGTATCCAAGCAGCTCATCAATCGTGATTTGTTCTTCACTAACAAACTGAGGGAAGTCCTTCTTGATTCGTCCCTCGCCAACGCCTGCAATTCCTGGTAAATTATCACTCTTGTCGCCAATCATCGTTTTTGCAAGAGCAAAATTATGTGGATGAATGCTGAACTCTTGGAGAACCGTATTCGTATTGTATACTCGACTTTTTTCTACGGGACGCATGAGTACAGTTTTGCCAGTTACAAGCTGGAAGAAATCTTTATCATTCGAGACAATCACCTTTTCACATTCTGACAGTTCTGGCAGGTTGGAAACATATGCAATGATGTCATCGGCTTCAACATTATCAAACCGCAATTGGATGACTGGCATTTGGTTGAAGTATTCTACCATTCTTATTTCTTGATAGTATCTGTTCTTCTTTTCCTCGTCCTCGGTCAAATCACGGAAAGCGCGATTGAGACGCAGAGGGGCTCGGCCAGCCTTGTAGTCTTTCTTCATTTGTTTGCGTTTAAGTGAGCCGCCGGCTCCATCCCAACAGATTACAATATAGTCCGGCTTCACATCGTTGCAAAGCTTCTGAAGTGATTGGAGGGTGCCTTTGACACCACCAATTGGACCCCACTGCGATTCAGATGGATTGATTACGTAATTACGCAAAAACAAATTAAGCTGATCTATGATCAACACACGACCTTTTACTAACATCTTTACCTCTACTTGTCAGATTTTTTTTGAAGTTTTGAGGCTCTAGTTGGAATGAATGAAAAGACACCAGGGATTTTCCTGGCTTCTACAGACATTTTATGTAGATGCTCTCTGAGGTCTTCTCCCTGCAGGAAAAATTTAACCTTCAAAGTAACAATATCTACATCATTCGAAACTATCTTTGAAGGAACCAATACGTCAACAATTGTAATACCACAGATGCCTCGTAACCTATCATTAATCAATGTTAAGTTTTCATCACGAGCATATCTCATTATAACATTCGCTTGGTATAGCGAATCTTCAATAGCTTCCCTGATTAAGCGTTTCAGTTCCATATATTATAAATAGTAAGAACTTTCTAATCAGCGTCAAGAGAAGTTTTTTCAGGTGAGTTATTTTCCATTAATGGGTGCCAACTCTGAACCACTACCTCATCCATTAATTCTAACACTCGATTCTTAAACTTCTCATTCTTCATTTTCTCAACCCACTTGGTAAACTGAAATTTCTCAGAAGTTCCATCGTCATACACTAACGTATACCACGCGCCGTTGCGTTGTAAATTTTCAGATGGCTGAATGGCATCAAACCAACTTTCTTCATCTTGAATTCCAACATCATTGCCCCAAAGAATTTTGAAGGTGCATTCTCTTCCCAAGGATCCAAAACGTGATTTTTTGATGCGTGCCTTTACTTCAGATCCGACTTTATATCCATGTACATTTGTTACATACGATGCCTTTGCTTTACGAGCTGTAAGCCATATACGGAGAGAATATGAATAAGGGAGTGCTTTACCTCCAGGGGTCACATATGGTTCTGTTAATAACGAAGCTCTATCAGTAGTAATATTCGTCTTCAATTGATTGAGAGCCAATAAAGTACTTTGACTATTAGCTAAAGGAATCGTTATCTTTTTCATAGCTTTAGACAAAAGACGAGCCTTATATCCGATAGAAGACTGAGGATCAAAATCTTCATCTAACATCTTGCGAGTAGGGGTTTGGGCAACACTGTCCCAAATAAAAACGACGCCTTCATCCAGCTCTCCGATAAGTTCCTCCATAGTTTCAAAAACATATTCAACAGACTTAGCTTGAACGTAAGCCACTCCCCCCAAATCACAACCTGCCTGCTCAAGAAAACCAGGACTGATAGCAGACTCTGAATCGAAATAGACAACTTGAAATCCCATCTTTTGAGCGTTTGCTGCAATTTGAGCAGCCATAAAAGATTTACCTGAACTTTCTAGTCCAGCTAATTCTGTAACCTTGCCAACAGGAATTCCAGCATTGGTATTGCCAACACAAATAACTTTGTTAAGCCACGTTGAGCCAGTTGGAATCCACTGCTTAACTTCGGTTGGATTGTCCTTGGTCAAATCATATGCCAAAGTCTCTCCAGCCTTCTTGTTAATCAAATCAATTAAGCTTGATGTATTTAATCTACCATTTTTCTTTGTCATTCTACCCTCGTTTTAAAAATTGAGGCACCTGTAAACCCGTGCCTCCCTGCGGTTTTATGAACTATATTTTACCAGGGGTCGCCTGACATTTTCATCCCAGAAGCCATTTTTTGAGATTCAAACTTAAACCTCATTTTCATTATTCGTGTTCTGCCTGCTTTAATCCCAATCGATGTATCACCAACTCGGAACACCTCTATATCTTCGGACATTAGAGCTTTATATTTCTCATTTTTAATCGGATCTGAAATTGAAGCTGAATATCCTCTCCTTTCATCTCCATGTCCAGTCGCCTTGATATAGTAAGGATAGTTATCTCCTGCGTCACACCAATAATCAACAATATGCTGTCTTATCTCTTCTTCATCCAACGCTGCGAGATGTTTATAAAGAGTGTCTCTAAGCGTCATCAACATGTCGTAGCCTGTCGCCTCGGCTTCTCGCCGTATTGCCTCATTTCCCTCTTCTCTTAAGAATTTTTTTCTTTCTTTTTGAGATTTGGGTAAATTGTGTTCTTCGACCCATTCAGATGTGAACTTTCCAATATAGCTATGCATGTCTATCCCCAAAGCATTCCCAATTGGTCTAGCTCCAGGATTCTTAAAGCCAATGTCTCCTTTACTTTTTGTTGATTTAGCGGATATTCCCAAAAAATCTTCATTATCAAATTCTAACAGAATATCAGTTGGGTTTCCACGAGAAGGTTCGCCTCCAATTGCTTTTTCTAAAACACCGGGGCGTGCTGTCCACCAGACCGCAGTAACAGATGCGTCCCAACCATTGGCTGCAGCCCACTTTATAACCTCTTTGTACATTGCTTCCGCACGTCCTTCTTGATTTTTATATTCGTCAGGGGAAATCCGGGTTTTGCGATCTTCTAAGTATTCCATCGCCTCTTTATTATTCTTGAATTTACTTGAATCTCCATGTGCCATAAAAGATGCAAACATTATTTCGTTAACATCGGCGCGCAACGTATTACTAGCTTCACTAACATTTTGTCTAAAAGATTCGAACAGTTCTTTCATTTTTTATCTCCTATAATTAATATTTCTGAACTCTTGTCCATTTTTTTCTTTTCTTTTATTTTTCTTGATTGAACGTTTTTCATCCCGTAAGACCACTTTCCGCTCATGTCAATTATATCGAAGCCCTCATACATCTCTTCTATAATTGCTATATCTCCACTATAAGATAACACCCATTTGCTCCTCTCTTTCAACAACTCAAAAAGTCCCTCGTGATCAAAGTCTTTGTGTTTATTTCCTTTATCTCCATACAATTTTTCACGTTCTCTTTCAGAGAGCATGTATGGAGGATCTAAGTATAAGAACGCATTTGGATGTGTCAAGATAGAATCTTTAAAATCTGCATGTTCAACAACCAAATTTGGCTCTTTAAAGTCCCTTATCCTCTCAATAGAAGAATCAGTGAATCTGGCATACGATGCTTTCTTAGACCAACCTCCACTGAATGTGGCACCTGAAAAGCTGCTGCGATTAATAGCATAAAAATTAGCAGCGTTCTCCAGAGAAAACGTTGTTTGACCTCGCAACTCTTCACGAAGATTTTTAAAATCCTCCTTTGGAAGTCCTCTTTCGTTATCAGGACCACAGCCCTCTACTCTTAGTTCATCGGCTTCATCTGCTAGCTCTTCGGGAGATTCTAGAAGAGCCTTCCAAAACCAAATAAGAGGTTCAAAGTCGTCGTAACCGTACACCTTTGTTCCTCTTGCAGCGATGGCCAACTCAAGAGAGCCACCCCCCAGAAAGGGGGCGCAAAGCTCCCCACAATCTGGGATATGGGGCAAAATATGCTTTACAGCACGAGTTTTGCCACCAGGGTAGCGTAATGGAGACCTCATTAAGCAGCCTGTTCGAGATCCTGGAGGGGTTCTTCCCCAAAGCAGGATTCTCTATCCGAATCACCCTTGAGAGCTTCAATCAGCGAGTCCTTGCGCTGTTTTCGTAATTTATAATCATCATTTCTATTAATCCAACGCCAATAATAATTATCATCTTTAATTTCTTCGCTAAGCTTCTTTTCAAGATCTTCTTTCGAAAGTTGCTTATGACTGATCTTAAATTGCTCTGTGTCAGACGCCTGCTCTGCTTTCGATTGTCTTTCGAGAGCGGTATCCAGGTGGTAAGCCAGCTTAAACAATTTGCTATAGTCACGAATATTATATGAATGATCATAAATATACTCTGCTATGTATAAGAGAGACCAAAAAGTCTTTTGTGGAAGCGACTTTGAATCCGTAAACATCTCTTGCTTGGCGGTTGCAACCGCGACAATATCCATGATGCCACAAACACGTTCTAGCTCAGCTTCATCATACTCAGACACATTTGCAAGAAATTTCTTTCCCACCCCCTTTTTATAAAATCTATCAATATGTGGCTCCCCTAAGCCCCAGTCCTTAGTTTTTTTATTTACACATACTAGTGCCTTGGATAGCCACTTGATATCTTCCATTCTATTAATCTTTTGAGGAGAAAGGTAGCGTGGCCACATTTCCTTGAAGGTGCCCTCGGCTTTATCCCTAATATAGCTAGAAATTGGCGTTGACAACGCGTTTCTTTTCTCTACTGCATTGAGGGGTTGTCCGGCATTCACATTTGTAAAAATATCACAAAGTTTCGAGTAAGGCGCGTGATAAACCACAGTCACAATTAAGTTACTGTTCCGAAAAGCATGTTGGACGCTTTCAGGCATATCACTAAACTTTTTATTATCAATTTTATGCGGCTTGTGTTCTAGATCATATAAAGTGCCTGTAAAGAAACACTCATCCTTGAGAAACTTTACGAGAGAATCGGTACGATTCATACCGTCTTCGCTCACATACTTGTAGCCCTTGTTCTGATGCTCCTCGTATTTTGCAACTCCAGAGTCATCGTTAGCTTCTTTTGAAGCTTCGATGCCCGTTGGAATATCAGCCACGATAATACCAGAAACTGCAATGCCGCGACTGACTGACTCAAAGAATTCATTCCTGTCTCTCGATGTCCAGACGACTCTGCGTTGAAAATTTTTATCAACTTTCATCTTCTTCTTGCTATTCAAATCGTCAACTACGTTTTGAACACTTCGTTGAGAGGGCAACGCCTCTATTTTTCTTTTCTTGTTATTAACAATACCCATAATAATTCTCCTTATATAATTTAGAATTTTATATTTTTAACATAATTGCAAAAATATAAAATATGGTTATCTATATTATACCAACATTTTCTAAAATGTCAAGCATTATTTTTAAAAA
>Ga0098061_1000225_pt1 | contig 25818 bp, 31 predicted proteins | sample 22_taG_FD_92579 | JGI IMG/M metagenome (GOLD analysis project Ga0098061, IMG submission 92579) | Marine viral communities from the Subarctic Pacific Ocean - 22_ETSP_OMZ_AT15343 metaG | ecosystem: Environmental > Aquatic > Marine > Oceanic | place: Subarctic Pacific Ocean | collected 2015-01-20
AGGGGATATTGAACAAATCGATAATATTTACTTAGATGAGACAACGAATGGTCTTACATACACAATAGAAAAATTCAAAGATCACGAACTTGCAGGCCACGTCACACTCAAAAAGGGTGAACGTTCTGCTGTCGCGACATTAGCAGCGAAAGTGTTATAAAGGAGAATAATGCACTACATTACAGAAGAAGAATATAACGAAGCAATCAAGAATCAGGAGATTGCTGAGAATAATTCAGAACTTAAACAGTATATCTTAAATCATGTAGGTGAAAAACTACAACCCTCAGATGAGAATATAACGACCGAAATGGTTGTAGAAGTCATGGCCGATGAGTTTCCAGAGTTCATGCTAGCAATTGCAGAAGAGAATTGGATTAGAGGATATCATCAAGGATTGGCAGATGTTGATGCCGGCAAGGATCTTGTCGCGCAGGAGAACTCTCCAGCAGATCAAGAAAATCTCAGCACTAGCGAAGATTAACCTTGACTAAATTATAAAAATATGATAGACTTAAAACATCAATTTAGAAAAAACAACTACTAACCAATTACTTTTCAATATCTTATCATACTTTACGAATTATATCAAGAGGTTAACAAAATATGATGTTGCCAAAAGTTGTGTTAACTCTCGTTTATTCCTAAGTTGTTGATATCATTTAGCTTCTCATTTTTTTACATTTAAATCCACTTTCTTTGGTCGTTTCAAGAAGCTTCTTCTACATACCACAGAAGAGAAAATGGATTTGTTGGATTTGATTCTTAACCACAAATTTGTTTTTCCACTCCCTCCTTTTCCTCTTCCCACATATAACTTTTATCTATAGGAGGATAATATTATGGCAAGTACAGTAGCAAAAGATCAAGCCCTTCAAGGAAGGCATCTCACAGCTAGCTACGCCCTGGCTGACGACTTGGGTGTTGCGGATCAGGCTAGCAGCAACAAGCATGGTTGGTCAAGTAGTACCCTTAACACGGTCCTCGGACAACTCGTTGGCCGCCTCGACGTTGTTTCGAATTCCACTGGTTCAATCAACACCGCCCTCGGCCTCACGGAAAGCCCCGCCACCGACGGTTTAGTTTCCCTCTCTTGGGGTTCAACCAATTACATCAATGCTGATAACAACATGAGGCAAGGCATCCTGGCGTTGGATGCTTACATTAACCATGGTTTTGTCACCAGGATAGGTTTGGTGAGCGGCTCGAACGGCTCGTTCGGGACCAACGGCTTCGCGCAGCCTGCTAATGCTAAGTTCGCCGCCGACGCGACTTACAAGGCCGCCATCGAAGCACTACATACGTATCACATTGACGTCTCCAGCAGCGTGGCTAATATTCTGCTTGGGGCCGACGTGAACCTCAACCAATTCACCGAGGTCGTGACCGCATACACCAACATGTCGTCTTCTTTGAACTTCGACCTCGCCGACCTGCAGGCCGTTATCGGCGTTGGCGACGCCGCGAATCTCGGCGCCTTCGACGGCGGCACTATCATCGACAATCGGACTGTCAAGCAGGCTTTCCAAGCCTTGGAGACGGCCGTGGAGGGTAACGACACTGACATCACCGCCCTTCAAACGCTATCCGGCGTTGGCGATGAAGATGTTAACCTCGGCGAGTTCGCCGGCGGTACCGTCATCTCGAACAATCTGACTGTCAAGGCCGCTCTTGGTGAACTTGATGCTCACGCTAGCAACACTCGCCCTGACTTCCGTGCTGCTCTTGCCTCTGGCGCCCCCGGCGCCGTTGGTGCAGAGTATGTTGTTGGTTTCGCCGCCGGCGCACCACAGATCAGGCTGGTCGAAAGAACCGATGGTGCAGTCGACGTTTACTACGAGATTCGATAATCGTTAGATGAGAATTTGGTAGCATAAAAGGTTTTTGACTTTTTTAGCGGGGACGACGAAAGTCGTCCCCGTTTTTTTTGTTAAACTAGAGATGAACGCACTATTTAGATCGAACACTTTAGTGTCGGAGGAAATAAAATGTCTGATGAATCTAGTTTACCACCTGGACAACAAACCGAGAAGCCAGTTGAACTACACCCAAATTCTAAAAATGTTAAGTATGAGGACTTAATTTTTACAGTTAGGGAAAGTGACTCGCATCTTTTAATTAACGGTTATTTAAGCCTCCTGCTGCAAAATGTTGAAAAAGCTAGTTCGAACTTTGTTGTCAAAGCTAGTCACAACCTAAGGCTTAAAAATGGTGATTTAGCTAAAGAGCAACTCGATGAATACGTTTACTTTTTAAAAGAGGCACAAGAGAGGTTTGAAAGCCTTTCGGAACTCATTGAGGAGACGCTCGTTGCAAAATCTTCAACTCTTGCAAAAATAACTGCTCAAACAGGAGTTCCATACAGTAGTGCGGAATTAAACGAAATGGTTCAAGAATCACAAAAGGAAATAACTGCAGAAAAAAAGAGACTAAAAGATAGGAAGGAGTCTAAACTTAAGGCTGCTTCTAAAAAGGAATCAACCAAAAAGGCCTCCAAAAAGAAATGAGTTATAATCGCTCCTTTATGATCACGAAAAAGGTAACAAACATCATAGAAGCCGACGTCGCTAAGGTCTCAAAAAAAACTGTCAACATTGACGCAGACTTCCGTGCGCACAAAGTGATCGAGGGATCAATTACAAAATACCTACTGGACTTCGGAACAGATGCTCCCCAGATAGAGTTGGTTGTTGATGGTGATTCCATCGATGCCAAATTCGTCGTTACCGATTAATTGAGAATAAGACTTTATTTAGTCCACAATTGTGCTATAATAAGATATTATGTATGAAGGGAAATCCAATTCTCCCGTTGGGGAATACTTTTTACATCGACGTATCCTGGTGTTTGTGAAAGATCGCCTGCCAGATGATATATCCATAGAAGCGTGTCTTAGAAAGATCGAAAAGAAGATTCCAGAACATTTGCTTCATGAATTGGATTCAATTTATATTGGCCAGTTCAAGGAATTTGCCGAGCGTGATATTAATGCGTTTTATCGCGATGGGGCAATATTTGTAACAAATGACCAATCTGATGATTCTGATTTGATAGATGACATCGTTCACGAGATTGCTCACTCTGTCGAAGAATATCACACGTCTAAAATATACGGTGATGCTCTTCTGGAAGGCGAGTTTCTCGGAAAACGTCAGCGCCTCTACGACATAATGAGGCAACACGAGTTGGATGTCGATATCACGAGGGTACAAAAGTTGTTTTTTAACTTAAAATACTCTTTGAAATTTGATAACCTTCTCTATAAGCAAGTGGGTTATCCTCTACTAGCTTCGATAAGTGTGGGTTTGTTTTGTAACCCATATGCAATTACATCCTTACGAGAGTATTTTGCTAGCGGTTTTGAAGAATACTACATAGGCGATCGCATGCATCTAAAGAGGACATGCCCCCGATTATATAATAAAATTAACGAGTTAAACGAGGAATAGTGTCTCACATATCTTTTTCTGAATTGAAAAACTGGAATTTTTGTCCCTTTTATCACAAACTGGTCCACATCGACAAAATCAGAGGCTTCGAGGGCAATGAATACACTGCCTTTGGAAGCGCTGTGCACAAGACGTGTGAAGTTGCCGTTGTCGATGACACAGCCAATCTGAGGGAGGAATTTCTTAAAAGTTTCCTTAAAGAAATTAAGGAAACTGGGTGTAAAAATAAGTCTCTCTTAAAAGAGATGAAATTGCAGGGAGAGGAAATACTCCCTCAAATACTTCCGGCCCTAGACGATTATTTTGGGAAATACGAAGTTTTATCGGTAGAGGAGAAGCTTTATGAGCCCATTCTCGATTTTGTTGATAAAGAGACCAAATTTAAAGGCTTTATCGATTTGGTTGTGAAAACGGAAGACGGGAAAGTACATGTGATTGATTGGAAAACCTGCTCTTGGGGTTGGGACTCTAAAAAGAAGGCTGATCCCATGATCACATACCAGTTAACTTTTTACAAACACTATTATGCAAAGAAGCATAATCTAGACCCGGATGACGTTGAAACCCACTTTGCACTGCTTAAGCGTACAGCCAAGAAAAACAGAGTTGAAATATTCAGGGTGACAAGCGGCAAGCGTCGCACGGAAAATGCGATTAATTTATTGATACGTGCTCTTAAGAATATAGGGGGCAACACTTGTATTAAGAATCGCCTTTCGTGTAAAAACCGTTACGGGTATTGTGAATTTTATAAAACAGACCACTGTACTTAAAGGATAAAATGGAAAATAAAAAAATAAAAGTCCTCACTTTGGGTGACCACCCGTTGGCTCCCTCTGGAGTTGGTATACAAACCAAGAACATGGTTACTGCTCTCTTAGATAGTGGCAAATTTAGTGTTCTTAGTCTGGGAGGTGCAATCAAGCATGATAAATATAACCCAGTTACAGTTGACAAATACGGCGAAGACTGGGTGATACACCCAGTTGATGGGTATGGCACGCAAGAGGTGGTCAGATCAGTCCTTAGAATACAAAAACCTGACATTGTTTGGTTTATGACAGATCCTCGTTTTTGGACGTGGCTGTGGCATATGGAAAATGAAATTCGGCCACTGATGCCGATGGTATACTACCATGTGTGGGACAATTATCCATATCCGACTTTTAATAATTCTTTTTATAGTTCAAATGACCACATAGTAACCATTTCAAAAGTTACTGATGACGTTGTACGCACAGTAAGTCCTGATGTTGATTGCACTTATCTTCCTCACGCTGTTGATGATAAATCTTTTAAAAAGATGGATATAAGCGCTTCAGATAAGAAGATTTGGAAAGAACAAAATAACTTCGGAGACAAATTGTTGTTTTTCTGGAATAGTCGAAACGCAAGGCGGAAACAAAGCGGGTCCCTCATATTTTGGTTTAAGGACTTTTTAGACGAGGTTGGTCACGATAAGGCAACTCTGTTAATGCACACCAACACAAAGGACCCGAATGGCCAAGATCTGGATGCTATCACTAAAGAATTAGGTCTCACCGATGGACAAATTTGGTTTTCACGAGATGCTCTAGACCCGGCTGCCCTGGCAACAGTCTATAATGTGGCTGATTGTACAGTTTGTGTTTCTGATGCTGAAGGGTTCGGCTTGTCCACACTTGAATCTTTGGCATGCGGCACTCCTATAATTACAACAATGACTGGGGGCCCACAAGAGCAGGTAACGGACGGTACTAATTGGTTTGGGATAGGTTTAGAACCGGCTTCCAAAGCCGTCATTGGGAGTCAGGATGTCCCATTTATTTATGAAGATCGTGTTTCTGGAGAGGATGTCAAAAATGCTTTTCTTAAAATTTACAATATGACTGCAGAGGAGAGAGAAGAGATGGGCGAAATGGGCATACAACATGTCGCTGATAACTATTCATTCTCTTCATATGGGGACAATTGGGTAAAACTGATGCTGGACGTGCACGAAAAACATGGCTCGTGGGAAAATCGTAAAAATCACGACTCATGGTGTCTTATGGAGGTAGCATAATGAGGAAAAAAATATTATTAAGAGGGCCGCTTCTTAGTCGTAGCGGTTATGGTGAACAGGCTCGTTTTGCCTTAAGATCTTTAAGATCGCGCGAGGATATATTTGATATTTATATTGATATTCTTAATTGGGGGAAAACAGGTTGGACCTATGAGGATACAGAAGAGCGTAGATGGATCGACCAATTAGCACAAAAAACAGCGGCATTAGTACAAAACAAGCAAATAATTTTCGATATTTCTTTACAAGTTACAATACCAAATGAGTGGCAAAAAATAGCTAACTACAACATTGGGTATACTGCTGGTATTGAGTCTACCAAGATTTCCCCTGCTTGGTTTGAAAAATCAGAAATGATGGATAGGATTATTGTTGTGTCCGATCACGCTAAACATGGGTTTGACACAACTGTGTTACAAGCCTTCAATAAAGAAACCAAACAATTGATGGGGGAGCACAAAATACAAACTCCGGTCGTTTCGGTTAATTTCCCATACAGGGATATCGAGCCACAAGATATCGACTTGGAACTAGAGACTGATTTTAACTTCCTTACTGTTGCACAAATTAGTACGAGGAAGAACTTTCAAAACACTGTCAAATGGTTTGTTGAATGTTTCAAGGATGAGGATGTGGGATTGGTTGCTAAAGTAAATAAGATGAACAACAGTACTTTAGACAAACATGCGACTCTTAATGATATACAGAAAATACTTGAGGGCTATCCGGATAGAAAGTGCAAAGTTTATCTTCTGCATGGTGACTTGACAGAGGAAGAAATGCATGGCCTTTACACTCACCCTAAAATCAAGGCTTTTCTTACATTGGCTCATGGTGAAGGTTTCGGACTACCGGTATTCGAAGCCGCCGCCAGCGCCCTGCCCATTATCGCCCCAGATTGGGGGGGTTATTGCGATTTTCTTTATGTAGAAACAAAAACAAAGTCAGGTAAAGTAAAAAATAAACCTCTTTTTGCCACCGTTGATTATAAATTGGCCCCTATTCAAAAAGAGGCTATTTGGCCCGGTGTCTTGGAGGGGGCGTCACAATGGTGCTTCCCGGTCGAGGGGAAGGCAAAGGCGAAGATGAGGGAAGTCCACAGGGACTATGCGAGGTTTAAATCCTGGGCGAAGAAACTTCGAAACCATGTTAAAGAGAATTTCTCCAATGAAAAGATGTATAACGAATTCGTCATTGCCACGGGGTTGGTAAAGGACCTGCAACCAAGCGACTATGTTTTCGTCAGTGACATGTTTGCTGAACAATATGTCGGCGGCGCCGAGTTGAGTTTACAGACTTTGATTGATAAGTGTCCCGGGACACACACAACACTCAATTCTCACGAAGTGGGCACTCGGATGCTTGAGTTTTTCAAGGATAAGACTTGGGTGTTTGCAAATACGGCGAACATCCCCAAAGAGATGCTTGAAAAAATATCAGAAAGCGAAATAAATTATTTTATATCAGAATCTGATTTCAAATATTGTGAGCACCGGTTACCACAATTGTGCGAAGTATTCAGCGGAGGGACAGAATGTGCCTGCGGTACCACCCCCAAAGGAAAACTATACGAGCAATTTTATAACAATGCCAAACTCACCTTTTTTAGGTCCGAATCACAGAGGGCAATACATCTAGAATCTCTAAACTTAGATAAGAAGAACACAACTGTTCTTTCGGCCTTGTTCTCGGAAGAGTTTTTTGAGCACATTTCCTCCCTTAGGGAAAAGTATTCCAACACAGAAAACAGTGGTTGGGTCGTATCCTCTTCCCCTTCTTGGGTTAAAGGTTCGGTCGATTCTGAAAAGTGGTGTAAGGAAAATGACAGAGCATACACAAAGGTTCATGGAAAGCCGTACGGGGAAGTTCTCGAACTCCTCGCCCAGTCAGAGGGGCTCTGCTTCCTACCCAAGGGGTATGATACTTGCCCTAGACTTGTAATAGAGGCAAAACTGTTGGGCTGTGAACTAGAAATAAATGAAAATGTCCTTCACGCTAGTGAGGACTGGTTCAGGACAGACAATTTGGGGGAGATTGAAGAACATCTCCGGGCACAACCAAGACGTTTTTGGGATCTAGTGCAAGATGCTGCCTGAGAACAGGATTTTGGCCGTTTCTTCGATGTACAACGTCGAGGAGTGGATTGGGCGAACAATAAACAGTGTACTCAAGCAAGAATATAGCAACTACAAATATATCTTGGTCGATGATGTATCAACTGATAAAACTGTTGAAATAGTCAAGAGAATGACTGAGAATATCGACAATATCGAGGTTATAACAAATTCTACAAAGAAATATTCTCTGCAAAACATATATGAAGGTATAAGGGCTCTCGATCCACAAAAGGAAGATATCATTCTCACTTTGGACGGGGATGACTGGTTAGCTGGGACTCAAGTATTCGAAACAATAAACGAGAAGTACAATGAGACCGATTGTTGGATGACTTGGGGAAGCTACCTTGAGTTCCCTCAGGGGATGAGGGGGATAGAATCTTCCGCCTACCCAATAGAAGAACTGAGGAACGAGAACTTTGACTTTCGAAAAGGGAAATGGAGAGTATCGCACCTTAGAACATTCAAGTACGGCCTTTTTGAAAAAATAAAATACGAGGACTTTTTGGATTGGAATGGGGAGTTTTATAAGACGTCTATTGACAAAGCCTTCATGTACCCGATGATTGAGATGGCGAGAGAAAGAAGCGAATTCATAGATGATATTCTTTACGTATATAACTTTAACAACCCCTTAAACGTGCACAAGGCACGTAGAGAACTTCAACTTAAAACGAGCCACTATTTGAAAGAAATGAAACAGCCCTATTCTAAAATTCGAGAACTGTGAAAATTCTACTAGACAACGTGAACCTTGATTCTTCTTCCGGTCCCAACCACTTTGGCAAAAAATTGAAGGCTCGGCTGAACACGATGGGACATGTTTGTTCTACCGGAGTAACTGCTCCGGATGTACAATTGTCTTTTATCGAAACTCATATGGTCTCACCTCGCGCTCCAATGATTCTCCGCCTAGACGGTATCTATTTTGATACAGACTCTGACTTTGTGTTACAAAACAAGAACATTTTACGGTCTTATAAAATGGCCTCTGGAGTAATATTCCAATCGGAATATTGTAAGGAATTGATTTTCAAGTTTTTCGGTGAGCATCAAAATTGCGAGGTAATTCACAACGGGGCGGATATTGAATATATCAACTCTATCCCTGCGATGAAGAATGATTTGACAGCAGAATATGAAAATATATGGTGCTGCGCCTCTAGTTGGTACTACAACAACGACCCGAACACACCGCGAAGATGGAAGAGGCTTAGAGAGAATGTTGAGTTTTTTCAACAATATGGGGGTGTTAACGATTGTTTGGTTGTCGCGGGAGACGTCGCAGAGAGAGACCGGGTGAGTGACAAAAGGGTGGTGTACGCTGGAAGACTTCCGGTTGATCGGTTATTTTCGCTTTATAAGGCTTCGAAACATTTTGTTCACTTGGCTAGCCCTGATGCGTGTCCGAATGTGGTTGTTGACGCAAGAGCCAGTGGCTGCAGGGTGATATGTTCCTCCCTAGGCGGAGCCAAGGAAATCGCCGGCCCAGACGCTATGGTTGTGCAAGAGGGGGTTTGGGACTACGAACCAATGCAATTGAATGCACAGAGGTCAATGGACTTAACAAATATCAACACAAACTGTTATAATGCTGAGATGGATATGCGAAAGATAGCAGAACAATATAGCAATTTCTTGGAGTTGTAAAATGGTAGATTATAAGCAAGTACTTCATTATGTATCGGAAATTAGTGAAAAATATCGTATCTCTTGCGATTTCAAGAAATCGTCCGCTATTCATAAAATAAATGGTGATCGACCGGTCGACCAACAAGCGGCATTGTTTTATTTTCTTTTGAACGAGATTAACAATTCACTTCACAATGATGGCTCTTCATCTTTGAACTACAGGGATTTCCGCCTTTCACATGACAGATTCCTAAAACTTTGGGAGTCTTTGACCGGAGAAGACGGTACCCCCTCTCCAAGTCGGCTACTTTCGGACATGTTTTGGGCAGAATTGCCATGGTCCGATATCAATTCGCAACTTGACGGGATTAATATGGTGGACATTGGGTGCGGAAAGGGTGGTTATAGTAGAAAAATCATCGAATTGTCTCAAGGGATGGTTTCTTCTTACCGTGGTTTTGATGTTTCAGGCAGGGAGGAATGGGCCTCAAACACTAGTTGGGCCAAAGATAGAGGCGTTGATGTTTCCTTCGAGGTTCTCAACATCGATTCGAACGTCACCCGGTTTGACCAGTGCGTACCACAGGATACAAATTTCTTTATGTCACAATCCTGTCTAGAGCACCTAGAAGATGATCTGGCACTTTTCAGTGCCATAAAGGAATTCATTTCCCGTACAGACCGTAAATGTATGCAGGTGCACCTAATTCCAGCCCCTGCAAGTTTGGGCCTGTACTTGTTACACGGTTATAGGCAATATGGAAAAAACGCGCTAGTGAAACTGGCCGATGTATTCCGAGATGATGGGTACAGTGTTGATATTTATAATTTATGTGGCGAGATGTGTAAGGTGGTACATCGCGACTTTATCACTAACCCAATCTATTTGGATAGAAAAGGGGACTATAGAGACACTTTGAAACAGGATTACCGCATGAAGCTTAAGCAAGCTGCGTTTCTAGACATGCAGGCTCCGATAGAAGACCCGATTTTTCTAGCAGTTGTGATAAAGAATTTTTAGATATGATAAATTCATGTTCAATAACAAATGACACTTCTGTTGGTTCGCGTAGACTACGGGACAGTGATTCAAACCAACATTCTGAAGAAAACCATGAAAAAAGTTGAAAATAGTTTAAAAATATTGTTTATCACTTTAAATCAAAATATCTCTTCGGGATCATATAGAATATGGGTAAGTGATTACTGTAAATATTTTAATGATATTGGGGTTGATTCAAAAAAAATTGTTTTTCAAGATGTGACTGAAGATATCTTAAAGGAATCGGATGTTGTCATTCTTGGAAAATGCTTAAGGCAACATTTTCAAACAATCTCCAGTCAACTGAAAGCAGTAAAACAAAATTTGATTGTTGGAACAATAACACCTCCAAGTGATTTGACTTCTATTGATTTTGACTTTGTCATGGCCGGATCCCCCGAAGAGGCCGATAGTCTTTCCTTTCATGATGATGTAATATTGAATGCCCATATAGAATCGTTATACCATAGTTCCGATATCAAAATTCATGGTGATGTTGACACACTAAAAATATGCTATCACGGTTGGACACCTCATCTCTTCTCCTTTGTGGATGGCCTGAAGTCAGCTCTAGAAGATCTTTCAAAAAAAAGAAATATAGAGTTGAATATCATAAGTGAGAAAACAGAAAAAGAAATAAACTGGACTTTTGAGTTGGGACGCCCGGATATCCCGATAGTCTACAAAAAGTGGAATATTGATACGATAAAACAGGACATTCAGTCTTGCGATATAGGACTTTGCCCGGGCGTGTATGATTTGACATCGAACACGAAAGATGTAAATAATAAGTACGGGAAATTTAACACCGATTACATCGTAAGATATAAAAACAAGACGAACAACGGAAGAGCATTGGCCTTTATGTCTTTAGGCGTCCCCGTTATCGCAGACTTTAGTCCAAGTAATTTTCACTTATTTGGAGACGAACAGAATGGATTTGTCGCTCATAGTAAAAATGGGTGGGCTAGATCTTTTTCAAGACTGTCTGATTTCAATAGTAGAAACAGAATAGCCAAGAATGCAAAGGATTTTACAAATAAAAATTATGATCCTCACAGTTGGGCAATGAGATATTACAATTCAATAGTAGATGTAACAAACAAGGTCAGGGAAAAAAATGGAAAATAATGAAAAGGGGTTTTTATACATAGCGTTTGGTGAATCCTTTACCAAGGAGGCATTGATGTCTATTAAGACACTTAAGAGGTTCAATGATGAGCCGGTGGCTCTGTTTACGGATCAGGAGATGACAGACGATTTTGACGGCCTTGTCGATTTATATGGAAAGATCCAACCCAAACACATTAGGGCAAAAGTAGATCTGGTCGGGAGTACGCCGTTTGCAAAAACAGTATATTTGGATTCTGACACTGTAATCGTTAGAAATATATCGGACATGTTCGACATCTTAGATAGATTTGACGTCGGTCTTGTTCACGACTATGCTAGAAAGAGACTGAAATATTCAAAGCTTGTTCCCGAGTATGAGTCGATTCCCTATGGATTCTCAGAATTCAACGGTGGAATAATGGCTTATAATTCATCAAGCGAGACAAAAGAATTTTTAGATATGTGGAAACAGTATTTTTACAAATACTATCAACAAACAAGCGGATGGGATCAGGTCAGTCTTCGAGTATCGCTTTGGAATAGCGATGTTAGAATACACACATTTCCCTTTGAGTATAATATTAGGGGAAAAGCGACAAGGGAAAAAGTTAGAAATTTAAAGCATGAGTTTGGAGAAGACCACTTGGCGCCAAGGATATATCATATACATTATGATAGGGAGGTCCATTTTGGAAAATTCAAATATAATCTTGATGATTTAGATGAATTTGAATCTAAGATCATCGAACAATGCATGGAATACTAAAAGTAATAGGGAGATAATACGGCGAGGGGCGAGGATAGTTGAAGCAGGGCTACGATACACAGCACATAAAAAATTCAAGAGCTTAATCGGCTTAGGGAGGTCAAGAAAGATAATGATTAATAATATAGAAATATTATCAAAAGGCACATGCATAATTGGGCCCACTTTTAAAAATGTTGCTTTAACCAGGAAAAATAGATGATAACTTTAATGCCAGACGATTTTTATATTCAAGAAGGAAATTTAGAGATAACAACAAAAATAGGCTGCTCCCAGATGTGTGAGTATTGTCCTCAACTGAAGCTCATCGAGGAATATAAAAAAGGCAAGCAAAAAACCAACAAAGTAGACAAGATGATGACGTTGGATAATTTTAAAAATTATATTAGCACTATTCCTGAAGTCATCGATTTTCATTTTACAGGATATGTCGAGCCATTTGACAATCCTAACTGTCACGAATTTTTATTAATTGCACACGAAAAAGGCCACAAATTACAAATAAACACAACACTGGATGGCTTAACAAAAGAAAAATTTGACAAAATAAGGCATTTGCCTTTTAAACAATTCATAATACATTTAGCATCTGCTACATATAAAGAAGAAATTGGTCGAAAGAGACCGCGGTCAATAAGGCCTTCGGGACAACCAGAATTAAGACAGGACTGGCTTGATCTTTTAGATTATGTTGGTAGAAACCAACCAATAAATTTTAAATTAGTCGCCCATGGTGGAGCACACGAACAAGCAATACAGGTGCTTCAAAATTTAGCAAATGAAGGTTTGCTTAATCAATCACACATAGCTAATTTATACATAAAGACTTCGACTAGATCACAAAATAAGGCACAAGATAATATAAAAATTATTAGACAAAAAATACCACCTCCATACAACATAAGGGGAAAATGTGCAAGAATTCACCAGTCAGTATTAATGCCTGATGGGAGAATGGGACTTTGTTGCCAAGATTACGGTTTAGAGCATGTATTGGGCGACTTATCAAAACAAACCTGGGCAGAATACAAAACATCAGATTCCTATAAAGAAGTAGTTTCACAAGGCGCAAATCTTTGTGATTACTGCGATATGGGATATCACACGTATGGAGATAAAGAATGAATAGAAGTGACAGAGATATTGGCAGGTTAATATCGGACCACCATTCATTACAACATTGGAAAAATCATCCTGATATTAGAAAACCGGCAAAACAAGTAAATAGTAAAAGATTATTGGTCCCGTCTTTTGATATATCTCTTTTGACAGATTGGTTACAACATATAAATGCTATTAACACAGATAATATAAAAATATTATTTGCACATTTTGCGCCATTTGATTGGGAACTCGAAGCCCTCGGATTGCCTGCATACACATCTAAATTATTTCCCAATAGTGATGTTGATATGACTTACGATAAGGGCGGTAAAATAGCGCCTTGCTTTAGGTTAAGTGATAATTCAGTTTTTAGACGACAAAAAATTGAAGATAGATATGACTTAATTATTGCCAGAAGTACAGTTTTAAATGGCATGATGAATAGATCACATGATCGTGAATGTGTCAAGAAGTCAGGCTATATAGTGAATATAAAAACAATGTCGTATTCACTGAATTATCAGCATGCAGATTATTATTTTGATGAAGAGGCCATGTGTCCACCCCCTGATCCTGTTTATGTCTCCCGGTCAAGTAAGTTCTTAGAATCGCATCACAAGGAAAAATTAATTGCTGTCAGTGGAACACTCTGGTATGTCAAGAATCAGCTTAAGATGTTTCAGCAACTGGATCCATCAGTTATTAAAGATTATCGTGTAGTGATTTTAGGACCAGAGCGAGACGCAGCATATGTTAAAGGTATAATAGATGAGTGTGACAGAAAATCTATACCTTATTATTTGATAGGCAATGTCTGCAGGGACATGGCTAATGATATAAAAACATTGTCAAAGATTTCTCTGATACCGATGGATATGCGGGCGTTTGGACAACCAAAGGGGTACCCCCGAACTTTGGGCGAAAGTATTGGTTCGAGATGCTTGACTCTTTGCAACTCCCCCGTTACGATCCCCAGATTTTATAAAAACACCTGTAGAGTTTATGAAGAGAGTGTCCCCAACGATTTGAATGAAAAACTACAGGCATGTATTGAGGAGGTTTCGTCCCCGGAGTTTGTGAAAAAGCATAATTGGGGTGAGCAAAGTTTTGAGGACGTTTGTGAGTCGACAATTGTGAAATGTCTTAAACTAGCGGGGCTTTATGAGTGATTCCGCACTGACACTATTGCAGTTCAGTCTTAAGTTCTTCCAGGAGAATAAGGGTGAAATTCTTGCAGCAGAGAGATTATATTTTGGGAATGACGCTTGGGTTGTTGACAATTTTTTGACCAAAAGAGATAAGAAATTTGCTTTGTCGTTTTTCCTTGTTGATAACGAATTTTTGACGGCCTATTGTGTCGCTAGCGCAAAAGAGAACACATTCTACATTCATAGATTTGTTGTTCTTCCGTCTTTTTTAGGAAAGGGCATTGGACAAAAGATGTTTGGATTGGCCAACGAGATTGCCTTCGCCAACAAATTTGGTAGAATTGGACTTAAGGTTGATAAGACCAACCAGAGAGCGTTGAAATTTTATAAAGACAGAATGATGCAAATTGAGGGGCGTTTTGGCAAGTACCTTCTTATGGAAAAAGAGGTTCAGGGGATATTGTGAAGGAAATTTTCATACACGATACTGCTATCATTGATGATAATGTCGTGGTGGGTGAAGGTACTAAAATTTGGGCTTTTTCTCATGTTTGTGAAAATGCACGCATTGGGAAAAATTGTATCATTGGTGAGGGGGTTTATGTGGGTCCGAATGTCGTGATCGGAAATTATGTAAAAATCCAGAACCATTCCTTGATTTATGAAGGGGTCATGGTGGAAGACGAGGTGTTTATTGGGCCGAACGTTGTGACAACCAACGATATCGAACCAACTGTTTCTGGGAGTTGGGAACACAGGTTTCAGAATACCTTATTCAAGAGGGGGTGTAGTGTGGGGGCCAATTCCACAATAGTGTGTGGAAATGTTGTCGGCGAGCATTCGCTCATTGGAGCAGGGTCAGTTGTCACAAAGGATGTTCCTTCAAATACGATAGTTGTTGGAAATCCTGCAAAAATTTTAAGGACAAATAGAAAAACAACATGAATGAACAAAAAATAAAACACTCACTTGATATTAATTTTCGCTCAACACTACAGGAGTATAGCGATAATTTGGACAGGCAATTTAATTTCATACAGATAGGCTGTAATGATGGCTACATGGCTGATCCAATATTTGATTTGGTGAGACGAAACAATTGGAGAGGGCTTATGGCTGATGCGGATTCGTATTATCTGCAACGTGCAGCAGCCCTGCATGTAGACGCGAAAAAGGACTCCACAAATTATAGTGAGTTAATTTTTTTACATACAGCCGTTAGCACTATTGCTGATTACCACAATACACAGTCTCCTTGGAAGAAATTTTATTCACTTATTCCCGAGGCCATTAGGCCGACTGTGGTGAAGGATGGCTTGGGAAGAATTGGCTGGCTTTATGGAGATGCATTGTTCGCTGGCACCAACGCCGATCCAATTAGAAATAATCCTCTAGATTACCTTTCCGGGATTGGAAGTTTTGATTATGATTTCGTTTTGGACCACATAAAGAACGCATGCGGAAAGTCTGACGCATGCGGCGAAATTTCGAGAGCCGTATTTTCAACCCAAGAGGAGCATTGGCCCAGATTCGTAAAAACGCAGTTTGTTCCAACGACTCATATAAATGGCATTTTTGAAACGGCAAAATTTGAAAATGTTGATTTTTTGCAGACTGATATGGAGATGTGGGACGTCAAAGTGATGGAGGAAATAGCACAATTTCAAATAAAGCCGAAGTTTATTCATTTCGAAGCACCCGGCGGAATTACGCAAAACCTTATAAACAAATTCAATGAGTGCGGTTATGATATAGGGGCGCCGCAAGATTCGAAAGATCAGTTTGCCGTATATAGGGAATGATTGTCTCCATACATCAGCCAAATTATATCCCATGGATTGGTTATTTTGATAAAATTAACCGTAGTGATATACACGTATTTCTAGATGATGTAAAGTACGCAAAAAATGGATTTATCAATAGAAACAAGATTTTAATGAATTCAAGCGAGACTTACTTGACTATTCCTATCTCAAAAAAAGACCACAATTCACACATATCAAATATTGTTGTAGGTGATCCTAGGTGGAAGACAAAACATATCAAGACTCTGCATCAAGCCTATTCAAAAACAAAGTATATGAAGGAGTACATGCCATCTTTGGAAGAAATTATCACCAAGAACAATAGCCTTTGCTCGTTGAATTCTGAAATCATTATGTGGATGTGCAAAGAGTTCGGACTCAACACGCAGTTTTCATTCTCCTCGCATCTCAATAAAAACAGCAAGTTAACTAAAACTAGTCGACTGGTTGATATCTGTCAAACTTTGGGGGCTAAGACCTATTTAAGTGGCACCGGCGCTAGGGATTATTTACAATTAGAAGAGTTTGCTGATATTGATGTTGTTTGGCAATCTTTTATACACCCTCATTATCAACAGAATTCTGGCATGTTTGTTGAAAACATGTCCGCACTAGACTTACTTTTTAATGAGGGCCCTCTTTCTCAAAGGTTTTTTATTCAATGATAGAATGTGATTTTTCATATAGACATTATGAGGAGTGCATACGATTGGCAAAGGCACGTTCTTACCAATTTTATTGTTTTCGCGAGTGCGACGAAGAGCTTGAGGAAAAAAGCATCTTCATGAGACATGACGTTGATCATTGTTTAGATTTGGCTGTAAAGATGGCAAAGTTTGAGAGTGAGATGGACATTAAATCTACCTACTTTGTCAGGGTCCATGCTAAAAATTACAATGCTCTGTCCCTCGAATCATCTCGAAAGCTTCGAAGCATTCTCGACTTGGGCCACGAAATAGGCCTTCATTATGAACCCTCTTACGGGGAGATTATGCACATCGAACAATTACACGCACTTAATCATGATATAGGGGTATTAGAAAACAGCGTTGGACGTCATATAGTTGGTTTGTCACCACACGAACCCTCCCGGGATGGCTCTCTTACAATATCCGCGGAGTTGTTGCATGAAGCAGAACTAGAATACCAGGCATATGACGATAGATTTTTCAAGGATATGAAATACATATCTGATAGCAGTTGTAATTGGAGAGAGGGCTGTATGCACGAATTCATAGTGGGCGGTTTTAAGAAGATATGTATTTTAACTCACCCTTTTTGGTGGTACGATAAAACGCCGTTAGAGAATTACTGATGAAATTTCTAATTTGCGGCTTGGGGCACATGGGCGCCCTACACAAAAAGTATTTACAACAGTTGGGGGTTGAGTGGCTTTATTACGACCCAAATAAAGCAATTCGTTCCAAATTTGGCGAGAATTACTTGGAAAATTTATCTGATGCGAGCCGCCTAGGCGTGACGCATGTCATTATATCTTCGTCGGAAAACGAACACTACAACAACTATATAACGCTCAGAAACGCTCAATTCCGCGGCCCCATACTGGTAGAAAAACCAGTTGTACTAGAGATGAAACATTTTTCGATTTTTGACGATCCACTTGTATCTGCTGGGTTTGTTGAACATCACAATCCAGCCGTGAAAGTACTTAAGCAGAATATTGAATTGAACAATCTGATAAGTGCGGATTTTACGAGATGTTCAGTATCATCTTCTTCGAATCAAAGGATCGATTCTTTTAGTGATGTCGGTATTCATGATGTTGATTTGTTCTTCCACTTGTTTGACGGCCCCCCAGACAAATATCATATTGATGGGTTTTCTAACACCTTTGTTCTAACCACGGTCTCTGAACAAGGGTTTCTTTCTAGATTTATATGGAGTAATGAAACTTCCTTTAAAGAGAGGAAGATCTTAGTTCGACATAAAAATTATACAGTTACCGCTGATTTGATAGAACAGAGTGTAAAAAAACAAAGTGTAACAAGCGATGGCAAGGTATTGACTGAGACATTATATGTTGAGAAGTCTCCGCCTCTCTTGAATCAGTTAAAGAATTTTATAAATACTGATATCCACTATTCAGGTGCCACTTCACATCGTCTTTACCTAGAATTGAGAGACAAATTGTTTTCTTGAAATAGTAATGAAGTTTTGGTGGCTTTGATGCTAAAATGCTGTAGGAGGTTGCGTCATTATGGTTTGGGAAGAGTACGAGGATTATTTAGTTCGCGATGAAGAGATGGACAGGTTGCACAAATTGGCCGGAGAGATCGGCGACATAGATCCTCCCTCGGACTATGCAAGACTATGGTACAACCTTAACTACCACATACAGAAGGATAAGGCTGCCCGCCATGGTCTCTCCCAGCACCAGATGGTTGAGTGTCTGATCGGCTTGCAAAAACGGCCATATTATTTAGTGCACTTGGCGCAACAGTTTGGAGTGAAGAATATGGTCGAAGTGGGCACCGCCCAGGGCCTACAGTTTTATTCTTTTGCTAAATATCTAAAAGATAATGACAATGACGGTCACGTTTGGAGTTGCGATATAAAAGATTATAGGGAGAACGAAGAATATAAGCACGCATATGATAATGAAACAACTTTTCACTTAGGGACGAGTGAAACTCTCGCCGCCGAGTTGTCATCGCAAGATTTGCAAATTGATCTTTTTTATATTGATGCTGACCATCGCGCCGGCGCAGTCTTGCAGGATGTCCAAAATTTAAAACATCTGCAGACTGATCAAACTTTGTGGGTGTTTGATGATTTTGACTTAAGGTTTGGGTGTTATCAAGATATAATGGAGTTGTGCAAAAGAAACCAACGGTTTAAGATATATCGGGTCGGATCTGCCGCTAGCGGGAATCCAAACCATCAGGTAATTATTTTTGGAAAGTTGTGAGTGTAGAACGGAGATAAATGGATGAGAGTATTAATAACAGGACATCTTGGCTATATTGGAAAACATCTGGTTAAAAAATTAAGCAGTAATCACGAGGTGGCCGGAGTTGACTTAAAGGAGGGTTTTGACTTATGCGATGGGATTCCGAAATACGTCGACGAATTTAAGCCAGAAGCGATATTTCACCTTGCAGCCATTCCTCGCGTTCAATATAGTATAGAAAACCCACTCCATGTAATGAGAAATAACGTGGTCTCAACCTCTATTGTGCTCGATTATGCTCGCAAAAAGTCAATCCCAGTCATCTACAGTTCTTCATCATCTGTCATTGGAAACGGCGATGGGCCGGCTAGCCCATATGCGCTGTCAAAGCAGGTTGGAGAGGTCGAGTCGCTACTGTATCATAAATTGTATGGTTTGAAAACTGTTGCCCTGAGGTACTTCAATGTTTATTCTTACGATCAGGTTGCTGATAGTGCATATGCCACAGTTGTTTGTAATTGGAAGAAGCACATTCAAACCCACGGACTCACCCCATTCATTACTGGGGATGGCAACCAGAGGCGCGACATGACTCACGTTGACGACATCGTATCAGCAAATATGTTTTGCATCGACAACCTAGCAAAAGACGAGTTATGGGGAGAGTGGTACGATGTGGGTTCGGGCGAAAACATTAGTCTCAACGAGTTGAAGGAAATAGTGTTGCAACACTTTCCAGATCAGCCCTTTGATTATATCGAAGAACGCGCCGGTGACGTCATGCTGACTCGCGCAGATTTATCGAAATTCAACCAGCATGGCTGGGAGTCAAAAGTTGATCTTGAGACGGGTTTGCGAGATGTTTATTCAAAGTTGGCGAGAGAGTTAAAGTCGTAAATGCATAAAAAATATAATATAGGAATTGTTGGGAAGGGTTTTGTTGGCTCCGCAGTTGCGTATGGGTTTTCCCCACAATGTGGTTACGATGCGAATATTCGAATTTATGATAAAGATCCGAGCAAATCCAACTCTTCTTTGAAGGAGACTGTGAACGAATCGGATTTTGTATTCCTCTCTGTTCCAACACCATCTAACGAGGATGGCTCAATTTGTTTGGGGGTCATAGAAACAGCCTTGGATGAAATCAACGAAGCCAAAGTCGATACAAGAAAAAAGAATGTGGTTCTGATAAGATCTACGGTCGTACCGGGCACCACTCGGAAGTTGGCAAAGAAGTATTCACGTCTGAATTTAGTTTTCAATCCAGAATTCCTCACCGAAAGATCGGCAAAGTTTGATTTTATAAATCAGTCAAGGTTTATAATAGGTGGCCGCACCCACACGCCCGAAATCCCCAGGTGGGAGGTTTCTGCCGTAGCGAGTTTGTTCAAACACAGGTTTGGGGAATCAACACCCATAGTTATGTGCAACTTTGAGACTGCTGAGATTGTTAAATACATGAATAATTGTTTTTTTGCTCTCAAAGTTTCTTTCTTGAATGAAATGAAGCTGCTCGCAGACAAAAGCGATGTTGACTGGGATACTGCTGTGGATGGGTTCGTAAGAGATGGTCGCGTCGGCCATTCCCACTTACAAGTCCCCGGCCCCGATGGAAAGTTCGGTTTTGGAGGTTCTTGTTTCCCGAAGGACCTTCGCGCTATAATCCAATTTGGCGAAGAGAACGAGGTTGATATGAAAACGCTTAAAGCGGCGTGGGAAACAAATCTAGAAGTACGCCCCGAAAGGGATTGGGAAAAACTCAAAGGAAGATCAGTCGTTGAATAAAAGGAGAAATATAAGATGACAACAGCAAACGAGATACACTTATCAGACCAAGCATTGGGAGCCATCATGATGGCCCTTCAGAAATCTCTGTTGGAGCAGAGTGATATTGTTCCAACATTGAAAGAGATGAGGTTTACGCAATCGGATTCTGGCCTTGTGGTTATGAACCCCCCTCTCGTCAAGTATGGGTATGAAGAGATTCCTGCAGAGGAATCTACCCCTTCTTTGACTGACGATTCAGCGAGCGAATGACGTTTGCCTAAGTATGCCTACAAATGTAAGCAGTGCGCTCACGCTTTTAATATCTTTCACTCTATCAAAAGTGTGTTAAAAGATTGCAAGAACTGCGCAACACAGGGCTGTTTAGAGAGGATTCCATCTATGATTCTTGGCGTGACAAACAAGACTAAAGATGGACAAGTTGTGGACGAGTTTATAAAATCAACTAAACAAGAAGTCCAAGAATACAAGGAACAGTTGAGAGATAGGGAGGCTTCACAGGATGATTGATATTGGTGTTGGATACGGGTTAGCATTTGTTTTTGCTAGCATTTCTTCCGTGATGGTCTGGTATTGTCGAAAATTGATTGTAAGATATCAGGACATGTTACAAGATATTGCGGAACTTAGGTTGGTTGTCGAATCATACGGGGGACACTTGCGCACAGTATCTGAGTTAGAGAACTACTATGGTGATCCTACTCTTACAAGCCTTCTGAAGCATAGTAAACATATACAGGGTGTTTTTGAGGATTTTGAACTCTTTAATACTCTACCTTATAGCGAGAATGATGAATTAAAATATGACAGAAATCAACACGAAGAAGAAGAGACGTAAGAGAACTACTAATCAATATTTTACAAAAGTTCACGAACAGGCCATTGTTGACTACGTGGCCACTGATGACTTGGCCATGCGCGAACATTTATATCGCGAATATATAGGGCCGGCCTTCGATGAACTGGTGGATAAGATTGTTTATACTTACAAGTTCACCACCCTTCCAAATATTGACAGCCTGAGGGAAGAATGCAAGGTTTGGCTCACTACAATATTGGAAAAATTTGATCAGACTAAAGGTTCAAAAGCCTTTTCATATTTCAGCGTTGTGACTAAAAATTGGTTTATTCACAAAGTGAAGAAGACGTCGGTACAACTAAAAAGGGAAATATATTACGATGATTTAAACAAAGAATTGGAATCGAAATATGTGATGACTGATGAGTCGTATATTAAAACTCGTGAAAATAGTGAATTTTGGAAATTCCTTTATGAGGAAATAAACTCTTGGAATTCGAACAACATGAAGGTAAACGAAGAAAAGGTGTATAAAGCGGTGATGGTCCTTTTTGAGAGTACTAATGATATTGAAATTTTCAATAAAAAAGCTATTTACCTTTACATAAGAGAGTTGACCGGTCTTAATACAAAACAAGTTGTGAACAACTTGAATAAGATGAGGAGCAGGTATAAAACATGGAAGATAAAATGGAGCAAAGGCGAGATCTAGGTGATTTAGAAAAACACTTAGCGGATGCCGTAAGAAATATAAATTCTGATCGCGCCGTAACAAACTCATTGTTGGCTGATGTCGTAATCCTGTTAAAAAAGAACGAGATGAACCACAAGGAGATGGGCACTATTGCAGCAAAATATGTTGAAACCCTTCAAAGATCGAACGAACAACTAGTTAAGGTCTGTACCATTCTTCATAAACAAACCTCTTCTGATGTGGGTTTTGACGACCGCGACAAAGATGAAATTTTCGATATGATTAAGGAGCAAAAGTGAGATGACGAGGCCGTACAAGCCCGATCCCGTCTTGGCTCGTACATTGAATGAAACGTCCGCCAAGCCACTAATCCCCGCCCGGTCAGTTGATATGGAGACTACGGGCTTTGTCTCCGAGCTTAAGTTCGGCCTCGAACGTTCTGTTGAGGAAGGGTTCAAAGTAAAGGGTGACACTAACAGCAAAATAGCTAGGGTTTGTATAGGTCCTGGGTTTTCTTCCTTTGTTCAATTTATTACCGTTGGCGACAGTCGCCACGTCGCACTCGCGAAGAAGGGGAATATTGTAGCGTACTGTCCTTCCGCAGCTTCCAGCGCACTGGATCCATTTGCGTTGGCAGCAGATGCGGGATTCTGGCCCGCCAACACCGGTGATAAAGAAGAAAAGTTCAAAGGATTAGTCCACGATCTTTTGTCAACGGGAAAAATGGGTTCCGCAGTTTTTAATTATATGGGATCCGATCCCGACCGCGCCGACGAATTTATTAATCTCAATCCCGGGGATTTGATTACGGTCGATTTTATGGACGAAGGGAATAAGGCCAATGGCGTCTTCCTTAGTTTGTTTAAACACGTCGAAGACGCCCCCCCATTGACGGGCCCTCGCCCGGGCCCCGGCGCCCAAAGAAGTTTTAATAACGGGCGCCCCAGTCGGCCCCTCATCCAAAATCGCAACAGATCCCCTCAACCGCCGTCCGTTAATTTAGACACTTCTCCTCCACCAGCCCCGGAAGACGTGAGCTGGTTAATTGGTGGCCCAGTCACGGCAAGGGCCCCATTCCTGCAACGTCGAGGCACCAAGAGGCACCAGGGGGTTGATCTGTACGCCGCCGAGGGGACGCAGGTTTTTTCCATACACGGCGGCAGAGTGCAAAAGGCTGGAAGTATCAGCGGTTACGGGTTAACTGTCGTGGTGTACAGCGCCACCGCGAATAAACAATTTCTCTATGCACACCTTAGTAACATAAATGTTAGAAAAAACCAACATATCAAAGCAGGCGATCTTCTCGGACATGTAGGCAGGACTGCTCACTATAAATCGACCAATAGGAATTTCGTTGGCGACGGCGCTTTTTTTAAAGATTCGGCTCCACATCTTCATTTTGAAATTCTTAACGGCCGTGGCCCCACCATTAACCGTCGCCAAGAACCACGTCGCATTGCCGCAGGCGATCCACTCGGATGGCTACAAGCAAATGGGAAGGAAATCTCAAACTCATAAATTTCACGAAGGGAGTTAAGAAAGACTTGCACAAAGACACTGGAGGCTAGAAGAAGTGGGAAGTGGTAATGAAAAAAAAGTAAGCGATAGAGGCGTTGTCGCTAAAGAAAAACTCGCCGCCCTCCCGCCGGCGATCGGCGCCCGGCTCTGTGGGATAGCTAACGACAAATCTGTTGAATCAATTCCAATCTTCAACCGAGCCCCCGCGGAGCGCGTCTTTTCCTTCGCCGATGCATACATCACAGTGGGGAGGGATCGCCCCGCAGGCCTGCTTTCGGGCCATGGAGGCCGCGGCGCCACCGGAGCCCACTCCATTGATACCGTTGTCGGCCGCGCCGCGGCTAGCCCGCTAATCAAAAAGGCCCGTGAACAATATTATGTAGAACCGGATTTTACAAGAGATGCTGCTCGGATTCACGTATCACAGTACACTGATGTCGATAAAAACTTTGGATTAACTAAACACGCAGAGGGTTCCGGAAATAAAGAAAACTGTTCGGCTATAGGCTTAAAAGGTGATGCCATTAGAATAGTCGCCAGAGAAGGGATAAAAATTGTATCTGGAAAGGACTCTGTTAATTCGCAAAATGCTAGAGTAATGCAGTTGACCGGTATTGATCTCATAGCATACGGACAGGACAAGAAATCACAACCCCTAGTCAAGGGCGATAACTTGCTTGAAGCTTTGAATTCGCTAACAGAACAGATCGATTCCCTGGCCGGCATAGTCATGGACCTGCTATCTTATCAGACCGGCCTGAACATGGCACTGCAGTCCCACACACACCCAGTTACACCTGCTGGCCCAACGCCGCAGATAGCGCTCCCGAACCCTACGGTCGTCGCAGCCGGCCTCAAGACGCTCACAAATCATGCACAATATACTGCCTTAAATACACAAACCCTTAGGACCAGTTTGATATTGCTTAAACAAAAATATTTTAATGATATGGCGAGTGATAGATATATAAGCAGCAGACATCATACAGTAACATAATATGACACCTTCTGAAGAATATTCAATACCAGATTGGCGAGAGCTTAGCGTTGACGAGCCTTACTATAACCCAAAAACAGAGAAATACTGTATTCCTGTATCCACTGATGTGTCCTATGTCGATAGTGGGGCCGTGGATTTGTTGGCAGATGATCCGATTAAGAACAGGGTCAAAGAGCAAGGAATCTTAAATCTTTGGAAATTGTATAATAAATTCAGCGGCCCCGCGATTGATCCGGCCGCCTGGGCATCTCTTCCTGAGATTGTGACAATAGGGAATTATTATATAGATTCGCGACCTTGTTCTAGATTACGATATCTTGTCTGTGTTGATGGTGCTTCGTTCGATAATGTACCATCAAACCCACCAAGGCCTTTATCCGAAACACCGTCAGTTCCTGTTGAAGAGGTTATTAGATACAAGTTACCAGAACTGAAAAATCTTTTAGATTCTGTTGCTGATTCGTTTTTAGAAATAGCACAAAACATTACAACAACTAGGCCCGGCCTTGATTTTGTTGAAGAATCGGAGAGACTTCGCTCTGTTTACTCTAGCGTGCTAAACTTGCTGTATAAAAACGGATTTACAGAACAACAACTTGCAAACCTCTCAGTTCAATTTGATTTTGGACCCGCCAGACTTGACGAAGAACCAAATTTGGAAAATTGCTTAATGACTGACGAAATTATCAACGTTGGGGTTAAAAAAACTAAGGGCCCTGGATTTGAGGAAATGCTCATTGGCAAGTTCACCTTTTTAAACAACGCTCCAATAAAGTATGCAAGAACCAGAAAGAATCTAAGAAATTTAAGAAGTCTTGGAAAAACACTTGATTGCCCTGATAACGTCGGCATATGGGGTGCAGAATTCTATGAAGATGTCGCTGCAACGTA
>Ga0098061_1000226_pt1 | contig 25816 bp, 36 predicted proteins | sample 22_taG_FD_92579 | JGI IMG/M metagenome (GOLD analysis project Ga0098061, IMG submission 92579) | Marine viral communities from the Subarctic Pacific Ocean - 22_ETSP_OMZ_AT15343 metaG | ecosystem: Environmental > Aquatic > Marine > Oceanic | place: Subarctic Pacific Ocean | collected 2015-01-20
TCCCTACTGACTTCGGGGTCACATGTAACTGCCCCATTTAGGGTATCTCGTGCAACACCCAATGCAGTCCTAACAGTTAAAATTGAGCTGTCGGGAACTAGCAGCGGGAGCAGTACCATTCAAATTCAAGCCCGCCATGTTGCTAACCCGGGAGTTACTACAGGGCTGGTGGCTACTGCTATTAAGGACACGGATGCATTTCCGACCATAGTAGTAAATGAAACACAGGCCGCTTCTGTGTATCAAGAGAACTTTCATTTCCCCTCGGTGGGGGGCGTATTTGATGTGATTGCAACAGTTTCCGGAACCGACACTTTCAAATTAACTCTGTACATCGCTCCATAAGGTTTTAATCAAATGCCCGAGTACACCGATAATGGGAATGGGGAATTTAGAGGATCCACGAAAGCCCGCTTGCAGATTCTTGCAGAGGGCCAAGCCGCCATTTCTCAAAAAATAGAATCCCTACACAAAGAAGCTCTCACGATGATCGAAGTTCAACGTGAGCGGATTACTAATTTAGAAACGTGGAGAGCTACTCTAACAGCTAGAATAACATTAGTTGTTGGCGTGGTCTGTACGATTGGAACATTCATAGTTAACTGGGTCACGTCTCAACTATCTGGGGGTTAGGATGTATTCATTTTTTTCACGGATATTTGGAACCTCCATAGAATCTTCTCAACAGAAGGTCTCTTCTCCTATTCAGAGCGACGAATCAGATATTCCCTTGGATAAGGTAGATGAGGAGACGGCTCACTCTACCGCACTCTTAAATATTCAAGAGGTTCTAAGAGAACTTGACGTCCTCTCTCGACAGTGGGTAGAGGACGCGAGTCCCCCAGATCTAAAAGAATTAGAATCCGAGTAGTAGTTACTTAACTTCAAATTCTCTATGGACGACTTGGGCGGCATCTGGTCCTTTGAAGTGCGGTCGTATCCATATTCTCTTGGTCTTTAATAGTCCCTCTCCGTAGGGTTGCATTCTCCAATGTCCACGAACTTGGAAGCGCACACGTAAGTGCAGGTTCCCCTTAGAACTTGCATGACTGGAGGGTCCTCCGGGTATTTGAATTGCCCCACCCACCTCGGTATACGGGATGTCGGACGCCCTTGATTTTTTTCTCTCCAATCTTCCCAGTTTCTTAACTCCCACATTCTTCAATTTAATCTGAGATGACGGGGATGGAATGTTCTTCAAATCCGGGGTATCCGAGGTTATGTACAGGACAGTGTTTATCGCTAAATTAATAAGACCTCGGAGATCTGTATTTTTGGTGGACATCTCTAACGCATCGCCCGTATCCCGATCGGAGTAATCCCCGCCAGAGAGTTGTTTGAGTGGCCCGAAGTTTTCACTAGAGAGTTCACCTCTCCATTTATCCATGTCTATTTGAATGTGGTACAGATTGTCATCTATCGTAATCCCTAATTCGGTCTCTTTGTACCCCTTGGCCACCCACATAAAATTTATTTGGGTCCAGTTCCGTTTGGAACCCCCTGACATGTCCACTTCATCTGTTTTGTGAATATAGCACCCCTCTAACGGGTAGAGGGTTCCATCCTCATGACTTATATGGATATCAGAGTGATCCCACGCTATATAAAATGCATCAAACGGAAGTTCTAGTTGATCCAACTCTAATTTGAAATCTGTGGATGACAGTAGTTCGGTTAGATTATGACTAACTCTGAAAATTCTCTTACCGCTTAGAGAGAATCCCATCAACATCCTCTCTTCCCATATTGGGGACTGTGCCGCATCCGCCCCCAATTTCGACAGCATGTCTTGGCAGATTGGATTATTCTTTAAGAGGGACCATACGTTCACCTGACGGGGTTCGTATTTATCGAACCCCATCTCCGAGTAAAATTGTTCTCGGTCCAGTTGGAGCCGAATGGGCTTCCCGTCCATGTTGAAAACGTGATCGAGTTTTGAAACGCGCTCGAAATGAATTTTTGATGGTATAGCGTTCATGTAGTCTTATATGGTAATCACCGCACCCACTCAAGGCGGTTTGATTGCGAGGCAACTTCAATATAAAATCTTCAACAGAATTTATTTTTGTTCGGAGATAGTAAATGCCACGAAAAAGCGGACAGCCAGGAGAAGCTCCACTCCGGGTTCCGAACAAAAATCGGGGTATCATAATTCTACCCACCGTAAATGGGTACCTCATGCAGACGGTCCCCATAGATCTTTTGCCTCGAATGGATTTAACCTCTCAAACGTGGGTTACTGAAAGTCCCGAGAAGGTGGGTGAGATCCTCCCCGATATTCTTAGATCCCTGCATAAATCTAACTTTCCTCCGGACGAACATTAGGCAATTTCTCAAGTATCATCTTGGGTAAACTGAATACGTGAGAAAAAAGAAACTCCACATCTTAAATCCACGACCCATACAGACGAAAATTTCAGGTGTTATGGTTGAGATCTACCCCCTAGTGCGGGCCCACACCGCCATAACCGCTCCCGCGATTAAAAAAGCAATGGCTAAATTTAGACAGTGTGACGTGAACTATATCTCTCTAGACCACAAGGTCTATCAGATTAGCGGGGTGTGGAACGGGTTGCTCTGGGATGGCAAGAAACCAATTGAAGACCTTGCGTCAAGTTATGGAGAAATACATATTATTCGAGGTGACTGGGTAGCCTTTTTGGATATCCAACGTATTCGATCCTTAGTGGAAGCTATAATACTTCAATTAGATGCACTGGGGCTCCAATGCACTGATCAAGTATTTTTGGACTGTATACATTTCTCAAGAGATGACTTTGCCCCCGCCGGTCTACTTCGAGCTTTAATCGGGGCCCGTGAGGTTCTTGAAGATTACAAGCCCCTCTTGGTCCCAGAGATATTTAATCTGTTAAAGATGGGGGAGTCCTACCTGAGGGAGCATGGAGTGCGTCAAAAACGAAAAACTTGTTCTAAGTGTTGGGGTCGTAAAGTTATAAGTAGTTCTACCGTCACGTTAGGAATGGCCCAAATCTTTACACATTCCGATCCTAACGTAGTGTCCCCCTGTGATAAGTGTTCAAATACCTGAGGCAATTTACTTAAGGCATTTACGCTTGATTTATGCGATGACTGTCGTATAGTTTAAGATGTAAATCATCACTGGAGTACAAAATTGAAAGTACCATTGGATACTTATCTGTCTCCCATGTCAGTGGCAAAGAGGCGAAATTCTAGCCAAGATACTGTTTTAAGAGCAATCTATGATGGTGACCTTAAAGGAATCCAAGTCATAGGTCCTAATGGATCGATAGTTGCTATTGGTGTTCATCCAAAGGATGCCGAGGCGTGGGTCCCCCGTCTTCGTGCTAGGAAGCTATCAACCCCCTCGGGGTCTTCATAATGAGATTTAACTATGCATACGACACTATAGACTCTTCTACGAGTTGTCCAGCGTGTAGTCATTCTTTGGGTATCTTCGTAACTGAGGCGTTCAATCCATCTTCTAAATTTCCAAAGAAGTTCAAGCCTGGGGATACGTTTAAGAATTCTGAGGGGTCTTTAATTAAAGCTCAAGAATTCTCAGTGTTCTCGTTATGTTCCCATTGTCAATCATTTATTAAAGGTTCCGTTAGAATCTTAAACGGACACATAGTGGAATTCAAAGATGATACCCAAGCTAAGTTTTGGGTCAGCTCTCGCGCTTACTTTGATGGGCTCCAAAAACTAGACACTGAGAATGTAAGACTTCTGAGTGTGTTGGAAAGATTGGTCCATGAATCTTCACACCAATGAGTCTGGCTTAGTGTGGTGTGCGAAACTAAATTCAGATGTTCGCCCAGATCTTTCTAATCTCTCGGGATGTTCCCACTGTGTTTACTGTTCCAAACTTCATCAATCTAAGTCTATGCAGATCACGGGCGTAACTTGTAGGTTAGTCCCAAACATCAAATTCTGTGAACGTCAGGCGGTGAATGATGATGGGTCCAGATTATGCTTGGTAGAGACTGACCTGGACGAGTACAAGTCCCTTACCGGACATGTTGATGCGAAGTCGGTCCCCGAAGATTTTATAATTCCAAGACCCACCACATTTACAAAATGTCTTCTATGCTTTTCGACGGGCCGTACTATCTGTAAAGCAATTCCCGGTAAATCTAAAGAAGTTATAAACGCTTGTCAATCTTTGTCTAGTCCCAAAATTCAATCCCAATACCCACCTCCGGTATCTGAAGGAGGTCGGGCTATGCGCTCAATCCTTAAAAAGTTAAACCCCTCATGGTCGAGCGTATCGAATGAATTAGAAGATAGGGGGGAATCCCCGTTTAATCCAAATGAGCCGGATACAGGAAATGGAATGGAGAGATCGAAATGAGTGACGAACGATTAGACATCAATGATTTGGTATATGAATATTCTGACGTTACTCATGCGGACCTCATTCTCCTGATAACCCATGAGGGCGTCGGGGTTACTGGGTGGGAGCAACGATTTTTGAATGATTATACGGTCCGGGGGAGAACCACATTCACCCAAAGACAATCCGAGGTGCTTGGAATGATTTTCAGAAAACGGGTCGAAGGTAAGGAAGAGTGAACAACCGCATTGCCTCAGGAGTATTGTGCTGGATGTGCGAATTCTGGCTACCCCGCGAGGGTGAGGTGTTGGACCGGTGGTCACGTATTAACTCAAGTAGTACCGAGGCCAGATGCGGTGTCTGCAAAATTCTTAAGAATGCCGGAGTTAACGCTCCGTTTAGATGGACCCGGGCCGATAGTCATTGCGAACACGCTTTAATGAACAAAGAGGCAACCAGTGAAACTGTCTTCCGACAAATCAATGAGACCCCTGGTAGTACTGGGGGTTGATACAGGATTCTCCACTTATGGATTATCGCGTGTTGAAATTTTCCCAGAGATTCGGGTGCGAGCTTTTACAACTCTCAGGTACATCGACAAGGGGAACGACCTGAAGGCCACTGAGAGGATGCTTTCCGTTGGTTATGACATGTCGAATCAGGTTCATACTTGGATTGATTCCAATTTTAAGGATAACCCGCCCATAGCCGTTGCAGTCGAGGGAGTCTCAATTCCTCAGAAGGTTGGGCCCCAAACCACTCTAAAAATAGGAATTGGATGGGGCACCCTCCTTTCGGTGGCCTCTCGTTTGGGAGTTCCTGTTTTCCAGAGGTTCCCTGCCGCGATAAAGCAACACCTGACAGGTAAGAAATCCGCCTCTAAGAAAGAAATTCAGGCAGTCCTTTCTAATAAATTTTGCGTGGATTTTGAGGGGATGAATCTCACGCTAAGAGAGCACGCTGCGGATTCTATAGCAGCCGCGATAACCGTAGCACAGCAAGAGAAAATGGTGGGTATGGCTATCTCCGCGATTCGGAATCATGTTTCCACCTGATACAAATTACGCGCCCCATTTGTGCAACGAAGCTACTTCCAAAACTCCCCGTGGGTCTTTTTGTGTTGACGTGCCCGTGGCCCCTTGGTATGTTTTCCGTCCGACCGTAGTAGCTACGTGAGTTCACGTTAAGTCGATTAAACTTTATATAACTCACCCCCGGTCGGGCGCTGCTAGGGAGTGGCAGTCTTAGGGAGAATTGCAACCATGTTTAATATCTGAGGAGAAAGTCCGTGTATAAGGTTGAAAGTAATCAAATATCCTCGTATCTTGTCCCTGCCCCTCCTACTCCCACACGCCTCTGGGGGGGTCGATCCAACCGAAGAAGTTTGAGTTCTATACCTACCCATTCTTCTAAAATTGCTCTACGCTTCTCCTCCACTCCCACGAGGATTGAGGCGCATTGCTATGCGGGAGGGTTACATGACAGGGGCTTCGGTTTTGCCGCCGAAGCCCCGTCTTTTTGCCTTCTACGAAAGGCAATTCAATGAGTTCTACAGCTCTCCGCGCACAGTCTGCGCAATCACACGTCGAGCTAACGCTCTGTCAGACTCCTGGAGAGGCCCCACGGCAGTTTACACCCCTCTACGATGATGTGATGATCAGAGCCGATCTATCTCTGACTGAGAAGGTCGTTCTGTGCTTCTTACGCCGTCAAATAAACCCCGCCGCTGGTAGGTTTGAATGCCGACCCTGTCAGACAACCATCTCTCGTAAATTAGGGATATCACTCCGAACTGTGGAGAGGTCAATATCCTCTCTCCTGTTAAAAAATGCTATCCGGTCCTCCCGTAAAAGCCGTCACCAGAGCAATCGATATGAGATACTACCCACCCCCCTGACCCGTCAGGATGGCGGGTCTGGGACCCGTCAGGATGGCGGTTCGGGACCCGCCATAATGGCGGCTGGAAGAGACAAGAAAGAAAGAGACAAGAAAGAAAGAGACAAAACTACCCGCGCTTCTTCAGCGCGGATCGATATTTCAATCTTGTCTGGACACCCAGAAGGGAAATTAAAGATGGGACGAAGACCTAAGACTTCTGATTTTGATTTGAGACCGGCGTCTGAGATGTTTTCAAATGACCATGTGGATCTGGAAGATTTTGTATTGGGGAAACGCGCCGCTATTCCAGAAGGCAAGAGGTCAATCCTCGTAGCCCAATTGGTAGAGGATACTGACTTGCAGCGAACATGGTTTCGTAAGGGTCCTGGTTTGCTGAAGAGGATTAGGAAGGCGGCTGATGTCGAAGTGGAGGACTGGACACCCGAACAGCTCTGGTCTTACTGGAGACTCCTTCTCCGTCTATCATGGCCCGACACCGGAATTTCAATCTCTAAGAAGTCTAAGCACACGGAGATCGGGTGTGTCGGAAAAGCCATGAAGCGATTTGGACCCGAGATAGCGAAGAGGCTCTTAGAGAGTCTCGTTGTTCGGTGGCGGGATGTTAAGAGGGAGAACAAGTGGCTGGACCTTGAGAGGCCTTCAGTGTCCCTCGCATCTGGCGAGAAGATGGGCCCCACATTGGTGTCTCAATTCAAATTAGATCGATCTGGGTCTGTAACTGAGAAGCTTTCGGGTGGCGCGGATCCCCTTGAGCAGCTACGCGCACGGAAGGCGCGGAGACAATCGTAATGGCTCACCTTCAATTATTGAATTCTACTCGGCTTGAGAAATTGACTTATTCTCATTTCCAGAGGGCACATCTTCCCAAGAGGTCGTGGTCTTACAAGTTGGGAGACATCGAAGATCTTGATCGTGCTGAGAACAATTTTATACGTGAGTACTGTTCTGAAATTTATGACCATCTGACCGCTGGGGATGGAGTACACCTCACGGGCGAGTCGGGGGTGGGGAAGACGACGGTTGCTTGTATTATCGCTAAGTACGCGATGTTGCATCAGGCCACTGTTTTGTATTTGACGGGTGAGCGATATTTCGAGGCTTATATGAAAGATCGGATGTTTGATGAAGGTGAGGGGGAGACCATTGTGGAGAGGGCCAGGAGCGTCAATCTTTTGATTCTAGATAATCCCTCAACCGCGGGTGAGTCTAAGTTTGCGTCCGCCAAGATTAGGTCACTCCTTAAAGATAGGGCCGATGATTTGTTGGCCACGGTTTTCGTGACTGATGTTCCGTGGGATGACCCGGACTGGGTGGGGGATTTGTCTCGGGACCCTAGCTTGTTCGAGAGCTGTCCATTTAGTTTGAATTTTAAGGCTCCCTATTGGAGTAAGTCAGAATGAAAATCGGATTGGGGATCAGTGGTCATATCTTAGTGTCTCGGGATCGGTCCACGTTGATGGCTGTATTAGATGCTGGGATAACTCCGGACTTAATGCAGGAGGACGAGGCCGCTCTCTTTTCTGCGATTAAGAAGCATTTTAATGAGTATGGGGTTATCCCCGACAAGGAGAGTTTGCGCGGCAAGATTGCTGGCGTTCTGATTGATCAGATCCCTTCTGAGATTCCGGAGCCCCTCGGATTTTATATCCGTGAGGTTCGACAGAGATCCTTATCCGTGAATGTTGCGGAAACTCTGAAGCAGTGCATCAAGTCGGTTGAGTCTAGTAATCCCGACGAAGCAATTGAGCTGATGCAGAAGCTCGTGTTTCATAATATCGGAGTAGCCTCCACTCATGGGGGTGGGGTAGATATTCGGGACACGGCTCGCCAGAGGTGGGAGGAGTATGAGCATCTAAGAGATCTCAGACTTTCCGGAAATATAGATGGGGTGCCCTTCCCGTGGGACTTTCTGAATGAGCTTACCTTCGGTCTTCATGACGGCGACCTCGCTTGCTTGGTGGGTCGAATTGGAGTGGGTAAGAGTTGGTTGATTTTGCACTGCGTTATTGCCGCATGGAAGTCTGGGAAATCCCCACTTCTGGTCACCACGGAGATGTCTGAAAATCTCTTAAATCGTCGAATTGATGGGATGATGTCGGGTGTGTCTTATACCGATTTCACTCACGGTCAGTTGGGGACGGCAGCGGAGGAGCACGTGAAGCTTGTTACGTTGAAGGAGTATCAGGATCTCCCACCTCTAATTGTTGTGGGTAGCCCGAAGATTAGGACTCCCGAGGATTTAGCCACCGCCATACATACTTACCGACCCGACGGTGGAGTGTTTGTTGACGGTATCAATCGTATGCGGGCAGGTAGTAACAACGATAGGTATCAGCGTGTCGCTGAGGCTGCGGATGGCCTTAAGGCGGTTGCGGATGGGTGTGGGGTCCCGATTCTAGGGACAACCCATTTCCATCGTCAGGGCGGGAAGACGGCGAAGAGCAGTTCGAAGGGTGATATGGAGGATATTGGGTATGCCTATGCTATCGCGGAACAGGCCACTCTTCTGTTTGGCCTGATGCAGCCAAATGATTTCAAGTTGGATAACCAGATTTTGGTGAAGATCATGAAGGGTCGTGAGATGAAGCACCCCGAGGGATTTGTGGTGAACTGTAATCCAGACACAATGAACTTTGACCTCATTGGATCTTGGCAGGACGGTCAGACTGTTCCCATACAGAAGGGCCCGGTTGATGTGGAAGACGAGGAGGCACCATTTTGATGTGCCCTAAGTACCAAAGAGGAGACCGTATCATGGACGATTATAAGCACCCCCCGAAGAGCGAGGAGGGGCCGTCGCGCTTTATGAGGGAGCATGGGATTCTGTGTAACTCTGCTTTGTGGAGCTACAACGAGAGCCAGAGGCAGGTTATTGATGATGCCGGTCTCTCCTATCGCGTGGTAAACGGAGGTACGACTCTCTTGTTTCGAGAGAGGCTGATGCCCAAAGCAGATTTCTATCCGGGACGAGACCGTTGGAAGGTGGGTTGCAAAGTGACAGAGGGTACTGCCGTAGCCTTTGTTGAGTGGTGGATAAGGATGCGGAAAGAGCGCGACGAAGCCGCTGAGCGGGGTGGGGGAGTGTAGTTATGGAGGCTTCTCAAATTGTGGAGGTGTTGAATAGGGCTGGATGTCAGAAGGTGCGAGTTTCGGAGCCCAACGTATGGTGCTGCTGCCCCCTCTCAAAGTGGACCCATGAGTCTGGGAGCGACCATCGGCCCTCTTGCTCAGTCCTGATAGCAGAGGACGATACCAGCGTGTTTATTTGCTGGGGGTGTAAGGCTAAGGGGACGCTGTCGGATTTGATTTATCGTCTAAATACGTTCCGCAACGGGACGTTGAGCGAACTAGTTATGTGGGTAGAGGAGAGGGACCGGCCTAATTTGAATAACATGCTCGAACGGGCACTCGTTCGTTCGGTTGATGGTGGGATGTCTGTGACAGATATAACAACCCCCTCGGAGTGGATATTAGACGAGTCGGTACTTGACGGATTTGTGGGAAAAGTTCCCCAGTACGTCATAGGTCGTGGGCTGACCCTTAAGACCTGTAAATTTTGGGAGTTGGGATACGATGAGGACCCCCTGGATTCCAGGTTAGTTTTTCCTGTTCGGGACTACGTCGGAAGTCTCGTGGGGATGGTTGGTAGGGCCCTCACCCCAGACGCTAGGATTAAGTACCGGAATTATAGTGGGTTTCATGGTGCTAATTTTTTGTATGGGGAGGATAAGTTTGACCCTGTCGATGACCGACCTATTGTGTTGGTTGAGGGTATGCTGGATGTACTCATGTCTTGGCAGCACGGCATTTGTCAGCCTCTCGGCATATTCGGATCGCGATTGACTCGGGAGCGGGCCCGAAAATTAGAGGTTCTCGTGGGCAGACGAACCATTTTGACCCTGTTTGATCCGGATAAGGCAGGCTCGGATGCCCGAAAGAGTGTGGACGAGCATCTGGGGGGGACCATCCCCGTATTTCATCGAGAGTGTCCCGAAGAAAAAGATCCAGGAGACCTTGACAAGTCGGAATTAGAGTCTATTCTAAACTGTAGTTAACCAAAGTTTTTAAGAATGTCTTGAGCGGTCAACGTGCCGTATAGACGCAAAGGAGTCCAATATGAGTTGGCATGGAAGTGGATACGACCAACACGATCAGAATTTGAAGGATCAGGAGGCTCTCCGATCCGAGTCTTCAGAGGGCCGAAGATTTTGGATGCCCGCCGTCGTTGGGGATAATCCGGAGAAGCCTCGAAATGAGGCGGTGATTAGCATCTTGGGGGGAATTATTGGGGACGATGGGACTGTCACGTCTGACCCATTTACATGGTGGGAACATAATCCGAAGATCAATGGGACGTATAAGAATTGGCATACCTGTACCAGGGCGTTGGGGGGCTGTCCGTTCTGCGATGCTGACCCACAAGGTGAGCAAATGCGCCGATATTTCTGTGGTGGGTGGACCGTGATCGACCACAGTGAGTGGACATCTAAGACGGGTATTCTCGTTAAGAATCAGAAGAAGCTACTCGTTGCAAAGAGTGACATGGTCGCAGTTTTTCGTAAGAAGCAGGAACTTCGCGGCACACTCGTGGGGACAAAATGGCACGTATTCCGGAGTGGCGCTAAGAAGGCCAACATCGGAGATCAGTGGGAGTTCATTGAGAATATCGATTTGGACTCGTCTGGACTGGTTGATGGGGAGAATAATCCCGTTGACTCAGGTGTGATTGATTACATGAAGGTCTTGACGCCACCCACTGCGGAAGCGACTCAGTCTATTTTGAATCAGTGGCGTCCTTCGACCGTTGGAGGCCCTCCAAGCGGTGAACCCGCAGGGACTAGTGGAGGTCATGGACAGTCTGTGCCCTACGATAGCTTTTAGTTCTGGGGGCGGAACACCGTGGGATTTCAAGGAGAACTGTTTGCTCTCGACAATGAGGGCAACGAGATTGAACAGCCGGAACTCCGGACTAGAGATGAGAACTGGTCGGTGTTTAAGGTCGCGCTGTCGTCCTGTCTCAACGCCTCTGAGTACTGCTTAGATCTCGAAACTACGGGACTCAATTCTCGCCTCGATAGAATCACCGTAGTATCTCTGGCGGTCTCCCCAGTCGAAGGGTGTGGTGACCACGCAGCATACGCTTGGGCATTTGAGGTTGATGGAGATCGCGGAGTTCCTCTTTATGATGTTGTTCGGCTGCTCCGCCCCCTTTTTTCTGATCCCTCGAAGATGGTATATGGTTGGAATCTTAATTTTGATTTCCAATTCTTGCTATCTCAGGGATTGGAAATCCACAATCGAGTGTTTGATGGGATGCTGGCCTCGAAGCTCTTAGACGAGACGGGTCAGCTGAAGGGGCTCAAGTTTACAGTTTTGGACCTGCTGGGTTACCAGATGATGGAGTTTATGCAGGTCCAGGCGTTTCCCAGCCTTCTGGTTGAGTACGCGATCGATGACACATTGTGGTGTCTGCGTGTGTGCAAGGAATGCTTAGAGCCAGATATCGTTGATCAGGGTTTATATAAGATTCTGATCGACATTGAGGGTGAGACTGTAAAGATCGTCTCTGAGGTTGAATTTCATGGTCTCTACATGGATCGTCAACACCTCATAAAGATGGCTACGGTTTATGAGGACCGCCTCTTCGGAGTTGAGGAGGATATCTACACTATCGCAGGCCATCGTTTTCTGATTTCGAATCCTGAGCAGTGTTCTCAGGTTATCTTCGGTGAGTTAAAGGTTGACTCCTTTGGGTGTAAGCGTAATCAGAGTGGTTGGCCCTCTACTGCTGAAAAAGTTTTATCGGTTATTATTGATCGGCATCCGATTATCCAGAAGCTACTGGAGTACCGTCGTATTAGTAAGGTGTTGGGCACTTATCTTCGCCCTCTCACGAGGAAGTGGATGACGGAGAGTAATCGTGTACATGCCGATTTCTTGCAACTGGGAACCACCACAGGTCGTTACGCAGTTCGTAAACCAGGTCTTCAGCAACTTCCTGCTTATCCCTATAACGGCGTCCGCAAGGCGGTGTGCTCTCAGCCTGGAATGGCCCTAATCCAAGCGGACTGGTCTCAGATTGAGTTGAGATTAATCGCGTGGTTATCCGGGTGCCAAAACATGTTAGCTGCATTTGTGGGGGACGACCGTGTAGATCTTCACCAACAGACGCAGGACCGGACAGGGTGCAAGAGTCGAGGTGATGCTAAAACTCTAAACTTCGGTCTAGCGTATCTCATGCAAGTTGAGACGCTTGCGCGGGAGTTAGGAAATGTTCCACTCCATGTAGCCCAGAGGTATTGGGACGCCTACCATGAGACATATCCGGAGCTAAACAACTATTACGCTACTGTGATGTCGGAGCTAAAAGGTGGGGGGTACACATCTAATCTGACTGGCCGTCGCCGCAGGTTCCACGAGGGTCTTATTCGCAGGATTAAGTGGGGCGATAAGATCCACCGCGAGGCCGTCAATTTCCCAGTTCAGGGTGGAGCTGGGGACCTACTTAAGATCGCGTGTATTCGGATGCGCAAGAATCTGGAGGAACTCCGATCTGTTGACCCCCGCTGGAATGATTTTCGATTCGTTCTCTTTGTTCATGATGAGATTTTGGCGGAATGTCCCGAGGGGTTAGCCCAAGATGCTGCCAACTTTATGAGAAAGCATATGGAGGAGTCGATTGTTCTCCCTGTTGTTTTGGGGGGTTCGGAGTACTCCTTAGTTTTAGAGGCCGACATTTGTATTTGTCCGTACTGGTCAATTTCAAAATTGGATCCTGATGAGCAGTTGATTGTTTATCGCAGTGAGGAGGAGTTCGATGAGAGCAGGGCTCAATTTTATTTGCATGACAAGTATTTATCAGCTTCCAAAACCGTGAGGGCCGTGTTGGATTTTGCCAAGTCTCAGAACCTATTCGACACTTCAATGCCTACTTTAGCTGAGTATAGGTCTGCTCAGAAATCCATGTCTTCTGGGGCGACCGTATGAGCTACGTTGACTCTCTTTATTGGGTTCCCTGTGGTGATGTGATTGTGCGTGAATTGAAGTCACAGCTGACTCTCACTAAGCGGGGCAACAAGCTGTTTGATCCGAATGCGGCGGATGAGCGAATTCCCATGTGGGATAGTCGCGGGGGATATATAGGTACTCCCGTCTCGTGGGGTTTTCAAAAATACGGGAATCCCTCGGAGGACCGTAGGACGTTGGGGACGCTATCTGTTGAAAGCCAGTTTAGTTTTACTGGTACCCTGGGGTGTCATCCGGGGAGGGAGCTTCAGTCTTATTTCGTGGAGAATACTTGTAAGCATTTGCGGGGTAACCTGAGTAATGGAACGATCTCCCAAGCCCCGCCGGGGTATGGGAAAACTGTATTGGGTGCTGCGATCTCCGCTGAGATGGGGGTCAAGACCATGATTGTAGTACACAAGGAATTCTTACGCGACCAATGGATTAAATCGTTTTCGGAATTTACGGATTTACGTTCGGATCAGATTGGAATAGTTCAGAGTTCAACAGAGGATTGGGAAGATAAGCCGGTTGTTATTTGCATGATTCAATCGCTGTTGTCGCGTGAATACTCTCCGGAGTTCTGGGAGTCCTTTGGACTGGTGATACTGGACGAATGCCATCGCGTTGGTTCTCCTTTATGGTCCTCTCTCGCCAAGAAGATTCCAGCAAAATACCGACTTGGGCTCACCGCCACACCCCGCCGTAAGGACGGATTACTGAAAGCATTTTTGTGGTCCCTTGGGATGGTGGACACGGTGGTAAGAGCTGATTTAATTACTCCTCAGATTTATCATCTTCAAGTTCCGCAATTCTGTCCTTTGATTAAGACCCGACAGGGTAAGCCGATGGCCTCTAAGATGTTGTCTTTATTGCTTGGGACTACGTCCACTTCGGTTCCTGGTCGGAAGACGCGGCAGACGATTTCCGCTCCAAATACGGGGAGCAATAAACGAGATCAGATTATTGTGCGGGAGATCGCTCAGGCTCTTAAATCGGATCGTAAGATTTTAATTTTGAGTGACCGGATACCGCACCTAGAGCGGATGGGGGAGTCCTTGAAAGCTTATGGTTCGTGGAGTCAGGATTTTTATATTGGAGGTAGATCCAAATCCGAACGGAAGATTGCAGAGAAGGCTCAATGCATTTGGGCAACTTATGCGATGGCCCAAGAGGGGTTGGACATTGTTGAGATTGACACCGTAGTCCTCTCTAGTCCGAAGAGTGATGTGGAGCAGACTGTTGGTCGTGCTATGCGTCCTCATGAGGGGAAAAAGCAGGTACTCGTGATCGACATTGCGGACGATGTGCCCCCTTTTAGAAATATGTCTCATCGACGTTTGAAATTCTATAACAGCAAGAATTGGAAAGTTACGAGGTTATCCCGTGGGCAGTGACACCTATCGAGATTGGTACTTAGCAAACCGTGATCGAGTTAATGCGGATCGTCGTCAGAAGTACGCAGATGATCCGGAGTTGAGATCCGTTATTTCTCAGAGAAGTAAGAACCGTTGGACAAGTGGGAAATCTCAGCGGATTCGATTCCGACAGGAGAAGGTTCTCAAGTCCCTTGGATTCATAGATGTTCTAGATGTTGAGAACATACGTCATGTACGCATTGCTCTGATTGGAGAGGAGCTTCGTCGGATCTATTCTAGCAAGCTACTGTCCTGTGTTCTGGGGATAGACGTGTGGACGCTCAAGAGATGGGAGAAGGCGGACGCGATAATCCGACCCGACTTCGTGGATGACTCTGGTCGTAATTGGTTTACGCGGGATTCAATTCAATTCATGTTTGATGTTGTAAAGGATCATCGTGCGGAGAATTATCGCTTATCGGATTTTGGAAAAGTGGTTCAGAGTATTTGGAGGGGTCGAAATGGCAACCGAGAAGGATAGAGGAAATGCTACGGCGATTGTAACCGTCGTGGATTCAAGTGGTACGGAGTCGATTAAGCACGAGTTGTTCAGTAAGCTACCCTTTGGGGTTCCTGTTGAGGAGGCCGCACTCGCACGTGTGGGGACTTCGAGGGGGGTAACTTTGAACATGGGGAACTATGAGTCCGTCAGGGTAGATGTATGGGTAACGGTCCCCTGTCACCTGAGTGAGACCGTCGAAGCGTATGAGTTCGTGAGTGACTGGTGTGAAGTTCGCGTTAAGGACGAGGTGAGTAAGATTCGCTCAGGGGATTGAAATGGTACCGGATAGGATTTGGGTGGATCAAAACGGTAGATTGTTCCATGTTCGGGAGTTAAGAAATTCTCATCTTCGTAGACTGATTAAGATGATGCGTAATCGGAGAAATCGATCGACCCTGCAAATGGAGAGCGCCATGTCGAAGATAGATTCCAATCGGAATGATCCCGAGATATGCTCTTCTCAGTTGCAGCATCACGCCGAATTGGAAACCATCTTTAAGGAGTCGGGCGAGTGGTTAACTACGTTCGAGGAGGAGAAGTCTCGCCGTAACATGATAGACACTGTAATTGATGTGGAGTTTCTCTAATGTCTGTAGATCCTGAACTTGCGAAGTTTATTGAGAAGGTCAACAAGCGGTATAAGGCCCCCGATAATTCCCCCATAATTTTCTCTGCGGAGTCCTCTCCCATACTTCAAATCCCAAGACTCCGGACTGGAGTCTTTAGTTTAGACTTGGGCTTGGGTGGTGGTTTTCCACAGGGTCGGATTGTTCGAGTCTATGGACCTCCCTCAGGGGGCAAGAGTCTCCTATGCCTGCGAATGGTTCAGGAAAATCAAGGGAAATGTCGAAACTGTTGGAAAGCATTTTCTGAGGTTAAGAAATCCAAGTGTTGCTCTAAGCCTCGGAGATTCCGAACACTTTGGTTAGACGTGGAGGGCGTTTGGGAAAACAACTGGGCATTGAAGCACGGTGTAGACTTAGACCAAGTTATTGTCTCCCGCACCGAGTTCGCGGAGCAGGGATTAGACATTGTCCATTCTTGTCTTCTGGAGAGAGCCGTTGATTTGGTGGTGATCGACTCTTTGGCTCAGTTATCAACTACTAAGGAGTTAGATTCTTCTCAGGAGGACACGAAGGTTGCGTTGAATGCTCGCGCTGTAAATGAGTTTCTTCGCAAATGCGTTGCTGATTTGAACTCTCAGAAAATCGCTCACAAATCTACCGTAATCCTGATTAATCAGATTCGGTATTCCGTTGGAGCCTACGGTGACCCCGAAACTATGCCAGGCGGTATGGGCCAGGAGTTCGCATCTTCGGTTGATGTTCGATTGCAGCGTTATCGGGTAGTCACCGATAAGGGTAAGCTGACGGGTCCCGCGGCGGACAATTCGACGCAGGGTGTGCCCGTTGGAGCAATGACCAATTTTAGGATTACTAAGAATAAAACCTCACCCCCGCATAGGTCCGGGGAGTATTGTATTTGGTTTTCGGATGACGAGAACAGCGGTCGAAAGGTAGGCGACGTCGATTGTTCTGACGCCTTGTTTGAGTATGGGGTTCGGTGCGGAGTCCTTTCTAAGGAGGGTCGCAGTTATGTATTTACTGATCTTGAGGGGACCTTGTATACGTTGGACACGAAGAAGGACGCGGTTAAGCGGCAGATTTTCGAAGATGACCGCCTCTATAAATCTTTGCAGGAGGCGGTTCTCAATAAGTTAACGGGTAGCGTGTCAAGTGATTCAGATGCCCGGGTTCTTTGATAGGCCACGAAAGCCCCGTAAAGGGTTTTCGTTAGATCGTCGCCCGCAGGATGCAAAGGGACACGAGAGGGACACCGCTAAATCCTTGGGCGGCTACCCTACTGCGGGGTCGGGGAATAAGCCGGGTCAAAAGAGCGATGTAGTTGTTCCAAAGGGCCGGATTCATGATTCGACGGCAAGGGTTGAATGTAAGAAGACGAGTCGAAAATCGATTACGATTAGTCTTAAATGGTTGGAGAAGATTGCACGGGAGGCTGTGGAGTCCGGTAGAACACCTGTGATTGCACTTCGATTTGAATGCGCAGAGTTTGCGGAAGCCGACTGGGTTATGGTCGAGCGTCGTCATTATGAGGAGCTGACAGATGAGCAGTAGTTGGTTTGAGCATGCTAAGGATGCATCTTCTCATAAGAGGGCAGCTTCGGAAGCCATCGCGCAGTCCGAACAGCGCCGACGGAATAACCGTCCCGCCCCTCCCCCCTCAGGTTCCCGCGCAGAGTCTGGAATAACCTCTGCGATGTTCGATTGGATGGTGGAGGACGATCTAGCCAAGTGGAAAAGCCGCGATCCGTATAAGTTGAAGTTCTACGCTTCTCAACTTTATGATTTGTGTCCCCGACAGTGGGCCCTGTTGATGCGGTTGAAGCGGGAAATAGTTCATGACAGAAATACCCCGAATGATCTCTTGACTTTTGGTATCGGACATGCTTACCACGATCTATTCCAAAACAACCTCTGGGCCTTCTCTGGGCTTCTTCATGGGGATTGGGAGCATCGGGTAACGGGGGAGATACATGTGGGGACTTGTCCAGATAGGAGTGGACATTGGAGGTATAAGGAGCGTCGAGTTACCTTACCGGTTCCTGGGTTACCCAACACCGAGGACTGGTCAATAATTGGAAAGATAGACGCTGACTTTTCCCCAGACTTGGGGGATCTTAAGAGCTGTAGTCCCAAGATATATGATTGGTTAGATCGTGGGTATAGTCGGTTAGATGATATTGAGGATTGGTTTGAGATCATGGGAGAGGATTGCGGGTGGTCGGATGCGTATGCTCGCAAACATACTTTCCAGTTAACTATTTATCTCTATGCGGCTGATCGGGAGCGGGGGTGGTGTATGTATGTGCCAAAGGCAAAGGCGCGATCGCCGCAGCCTCCCATAAAAGAATTCCTTGTGCCGAAGCGCCCCTTAATTTTGGAGGCGGCTCACAGGAAAGTAGAGCAATCGTTTAGGGCTTGGAATGGGGGGGACTGGGAGGGGCCCCTTCCGGACATGCCGTGTAAATCCATAAGTTGTAAGCTTGCCCAAGACTGTCCCGTGGCCAGCGAATGTTTTAAGGCTTGAAAATGTCTGAATCCAAAATTAATAGAAATGCGCAATTGTGCGGATACCCATCCTTAGAGCATTACTTTATAGCGAATGCGGCTAAGACGTTTGAGTCCATGTCCCAAGATTTGAAAGTTTCGATAACTACAGTGACTTCCGCTTATAGGGAACTATTGGAGCGGGCTAAGGGGGTTAGATGAGCAGAGACATGGTTGAAAATTCTACGGATCCCAGTAATGGGAGAATAGATGAGGTTCGGTTGTCCCTTCAGGAGCTATCCGATCGAATGACGAGAGACCACATCGAGATGGGGTGCCTCCTCTGGGAAGTTGACAGGAACGAGTACTTTCGGGATTGGGGTTATGATTCGTTTATTGAGTATGTTGAGGGTGAGTTGGACTTTAAGAGACGTAAGGCTGAATATCTCCGACGACTTTATGATCGATTTGTAGTTGAGTTGGGGATAGATAAGCAGCGACTCTTAGATATAAAATGGACAAAGGCTTCTTTGATCGAGCCTGTGGTGGACGAGAACAATGTTGACCAGTGGTTATCTCGTGCGGTAAATACCCCATATGCTCAACTTGCTCGCGAGGTGAAAGCTGTTCGGGTGGGGGCAGGAAAGGATTCTCCCGGTATGCAGCCCACCTCGGATGGTTTGAACATGGCTGGCGGTTTTGAGGGGGGAGTGGAGGTTCGTAAGTACGCATTGTATCCCAAGCAGCTTGGGAATGTTAATAGGGCCTTCGAGTTGGCTTCTGGTACTGCCAAGTCCGACAAGCCGGGACATTTATTAGACATGATTTGTTTAGAGTACTTGGCGGGTCGGGGAGAAGTTTCAGATAATCCTAATTCGGAGATCCAGACATGGATAAGCAGCATGAAGAAGAGACTGCCAGACGTGACGGTTTTAGCATTTCGGGGAGGTCGGGATCAGCTTCGGGGGAGACTCAAGATGATGTTGAGCGAACTGGACTCCGAAGACTGACTAACGTTGCATCCACGGTGTGGTATTCCGAATTGGTTGAAGTAGTGGCAGACGCGGTTACGCAGGGCTCTTCTTTAGGGTCAGATGACCAAGCTCGTGTAATCCTAGGGGCAGTACTTCAATACTTTGAGGACACCGGCTTGGTGTGGGATGAGGTTGGGGCTCAAGTATGCGCACACGGTCAGGTGATGCGTAAGATGGCGGCTATATTGCGATCTTCTCCAGAATAATGAGACCGCGTAGGATTAAGATCTACGTGGTTCCGGTTGGGTCTAAGGCGGTCGAGAGGTGGTCGGCTCTTATTAAGCACGATGAGATACTCGAAGTCCGATCTCTGGGTTTCTACGAGGTTTCGGACACCGATTGTTCGTGTCCTGGATATGCCATTCGCAGGGAATGTAAGCATTCTAAAATGTTTTTGGGAATTCATCCATTTACCTCAGAGTCCCGAGGATTCACCTATGCGCGTATTCTTCACACAATATTCGAGATCGACGGTGTGAGGACCACTGTAATTAGTGGGTCTGAGGTGAGTGCCACGTTGAGAGGGTTTCAAAGTTTTGCCATTAGTGTTGCACACCCTGGATATCCAAGTGGTGCGGATGTATTTTTTGAAATGTCGGGATCTCCCAGCGTTCGGATAACTCTGAGGCCCCCGCTATCTTGAGATAGGTTTCGATGTCTGATCAAGAATATCTTGAGCGGTCTGAATTGGCACACGCTCTTCGTGGCTGCTCGATCTGCGACCTTCGGAAGACTATACAGAGTCCCGTTCCGGGGGAGGGTCCGAAGGATTCTTTAATCGTCTCCATTGCTAGAAGTCCAGGGAAGGATGATGATCGGCGTGGGCGACCTTTTTTGGGAAGCTCTGGAGAAGTTTTTGGGGAGTGCCTACAAGTTCTGGGTCTCCGACGCGAGGATATGGGCCTCTTAAATACAATTTCATGTTTCACTACTCGTCCCGATAATCGGAGACCCACCTCGGAAGAATTGTATAACTGTCGTCCGTGGAGGGAGCAGCAACTTTCTTGGTTCCATCGGAAGTTGATTGTTCTTGCGTGGGGCCGAGAGGCAGTAGAGGCAGTTTATGGGGGAGTGGACAGGATGACCGACATTGTGGGTCAAGTGTTTAATCCTTGCGTGGCCCCCGATAGGGGGGGCATTAAGGATTGGGTCGTCATACCACTTTGGCATCCCGCTTATCTGATGAGAAATGCTAAAACAAAGCGGATGTTTCGAGATGAGCTGGGTATCCAAGTTGGGGAAAAAATCTCAGGGATTTTGAAAGGTGGGATTCCAGGTCGGGGTGAGGTTCAGGGCGAGTTATTCAAATGATTAAGAGGTATCTGATGAAGGTATTACTATTGATTTTGGTGGCCTTAGTTTCGGTTGTTCATGGTCAATCCGCTCACGCCATACAGGAAAAGAATTTAACCATCTCTAAATTGAGGGCCGAGGTGGCGTCTCTAAAACGAGAATTGGCGGAGGTGCGGGAGGGGGTCGACAATCATTTTCAATTTTTGAATCTTCTACGTTCGTGTCTCTTGCGTCGAGTTGTATACTCTCCGGGCAGTCTCACCTCAAGGGAAGCCCAACCCCATGGAACACGTAGAAATCTTTCGGATTATTGAGAGCTTACGACAACTCGCTTCTGAATCCCTCTCCATTAAATCCCGTGATGATCTTTTGCGGGCCGCTCTCCTAATTGAATCCCTCTTGTCGGAGGGAACTAACGCCTAGGTAAATTAATTTAGGGGGAGGGGTTGAATATTTGCGATGATCATCTTATAATCCCCCTCATCAATTCAAGGAGGACGTTATGCGATATTTAATCATTGATAATGAGGGGGCGGTTGATCCGGACGCTCTTCGTTTTATGGGGTTCAGCTCAAAGAGGGGCGATAGCTCCAAGATAGGATTTTTCGGATCGGGTCAGAAGTATGCTGCTGCGGTTTTGTTGAGGAACCGTTCCAGCCTGTCCTGCGTTAGTCATTTTCCTAATGGGGATAAGCTTCGAGTGGAGTGGATTACTAAACCAGTGATCGTTCGCGGAGTGGAGACTAAGGAAATGTTTATGCGGACGAAGGTCCGCCATGCCGACGGATCTGAGGATCGGGCAAAATCGATTCCGCTCAGTACGACCATCGATATTGGACCCACGTGGGACGCTTGGATGGGTGTCCGAGAGGTCTTGTCCAATGCTGTGGACGAGGGGTTTTTACACGTAAGCTCTGCGGAGTCGGGAGACGCTTGGGACTGCCCAGAGGGTGGCACCCGGTTCTTCATTAAGATGTCTCCTGCGATTTTAGCTGTCCACAACTCGTGGGATCGATATTTTCGTATCGATAGAAGTTCATTCGTTGAGTCTACTTCGCATGGTCGGATATTACCGTCCATAGGTCCGGGGACCAGGTTTTACCGCAAGGGATTTCTGGTCTATGAGTCCCGACTGAATGGTAAGTACGACTATGATTTCGACGACATTTCTATTGGAGAGGATCGGACTGCCACCCGATTCGAGTGTAATTGGGAGGCTGTAACGCTTCTTAACTATTCTACGCCTTCTCTGAAGAGGTCTATTTTAACTTCTTCGAACGAATTCGAGATTTCACTGGGTGAGTCATGTTCAAGTTTGTCCGAGGGCTGGTCCGAGGCCATACTTGATTCCGAAATCGTTGGGACTCCGACGGAGTTTCGGATATTTAAGGGCAGGATTGACGGTAAAGTCCCTGCCCCCGTACCATCAGATGCATGGGCAATTAAGCTCTCTGGGTGCGAGTCTGTCCCTTCTCTGTCCAAATTGGTTGGCAAGGGCCCCAAGAATCCCCATGTCGAGGTAGATGTGATTGAGGATCGAGAGGAGTCTCTATTGAACGAGGCCTTCGAGATACTGGAGAGATCGGGGTTCGACTTGTCTCGGGACGAGGTGAAGATTGTCCAGTTTGAGGACACATTGGTTCTGGGGGATGCGTCTTCCAGCACAATATTGATTAGCCAGAGAGTTCTGTCCATGGGGATGCGAGAAGTATTAGCAACTTTGATCGAGGAGTGGGCCCACAGGAGAAGTCGAGCTTGTGACGAGACGCGCCAGTTCCAGAATTTCTTGCTAGATAGGATAGTTGAGCTGGTGTCTGTTCGAGAGGTCGCCGTATGGTAAATATTTATCCGCCCGATAGGTCTAAGCTATTCCCGTAAGTTTATTCCCTGAACTGTCTTCGTTGCCGGGCGGGTTTTTAACCCCCGTTAATGCGATTGAACTCGTGTTGGCGGGGGTTTTTGATAGGATCTCAATAGACTGTAAATATAGGAGATCCTCGATATGTGGGAAATTGTTTTAGACCATTTGCCTTCGATTGCTTTTCTGTTGGTGTCTTCCGCGATTTTGTGGGGTGTCCGTAAGCTCAGTTTGCGGAAGGATGTGGAGGAAGCCATTATATCTCTAACCAAGCGCGTGGTGGACAAGTGCGAGGAGATGGTGGGGACTGCCATGGAGTTTGATTCTGAGGGCGGGGCTCGGATTACGGCTGCTGAGTTCTCCCTCCTCCGCCAAAAGGTCTGGGATCTTTTGTTAACCGAGCTTAAAGGCCCCTCGGGATCTATTCTCCGAAAGTGGGGAGAAGCCCGAGTGAAGGGTCTAATCGGAATTGTATTAGCGAAGATGGGAGTGTCTTCACTGGTGAGTGAGTAGGCCATGAAGTTTTTATTGAGTATTCTTAAACTCCTATTCGGGGTGGTTGTCGATAAGCTGGTAGAGTCCTTTGCCTTCAAGAAGAAGTCCTATGTTACGGAGAAGAAGTCATATGTGTCCGGACCGACTATCCCACTTCCTAGCGAGAATGAGCCAATTATTGAAGACGACAGCATTACTGGCGATCTTCTCGATGACGATATCATCGTGTAGTAGTGTTGAGGTTGATCGTGTCGAGAAGCACCTGATCGCATACGATCAGTCACCACCTCTCCCACAAAATAGTGGGGTTAAGGTTAGATTAGACTTGGGTGTTCCCGGTCTACTGTTCCAGCCTGGAATTGACCCATCTCAGGTTGAGGTATCCCCTGGGACATACGTTCTATTAGGTGTAGAGGTTTACCGTCGCATGTACGCAGCGGTCTCTGCAATTAAATCCATTCAATCCGATTTAACGAATGATCAGCGGAGAGCGTTTATCTCCGCACAGCAAGAAGCCCTCCGGGACTTGGATAAGGAATAGACATATGAGACGTACATTGATTGCCATAGCATTAGTTTCACTTTTGGTCTTTCCCTCTTGTATTAGTTCCGACGCTATCTCTGCCGCACAGGCCTATTTGGAGTCTTACTCATTTGAGTCCGAAGGTCAGTGCGACGGTCAGGTAGCGTTCAATGCTAAGTATCTAGCTATCGATGCAAAGACCACACTCACCGTTCGATTCCGTAAGGGGGCGACGATCTTGTGGGAGCGCGAATTTAATGCCGAGGTCGGGAGGAGGTCTTACATGGTGACCTTTAATTCGGACGGGGAGTTTTTGGAAGTTATTACGGTCCCGTGGGCGCAAGTCCGAACATCTATGACTTGGCTCCCCGGTGACGTTACTCCTTAGGAGGTCGGAAAATTGACTGATAACGACGAGAATGTTGAGATTTTTGATGACGCCAGTGAATCGGAATTGGTGGATCGCCCGATTGGGGGGGTCTCTGTTGAGATCCACGAGGCGGTCTCCATTCCATTAGAGCGCATAGATTTGTGGGAAGGTAATCCCAATGTCATGGAGCCCCAATTAGCCCAAGACCTTACAGATGACATCATCGAGGATGGATTTGACGAGCCAGTAGGACTTGTTCCTGTGGATGAGGCTAAGTATGTGGAATCCGGACTAGGGGAGTACCTCTCGAATGGGGGGAGGTTCCAATGCTGGAACGGGAACCATCGAATAAACGCCATGCGGGAATTAGGGTCCATTGAGATCCCAAGTGTTATTCGAACCGGAATGACGGAGGAGGAGAAAGCTATCAAGGTTGTCCGCCGTAACCTTGTTCGAGGCGACCTGGATCCCGTCCGATTCGCGGAGCTAATTGATACCCACTTGTTTGGGATTGATCCGGAAGTTCTCGCGAGGAGCATGGGTTTCTTGAACACCGAGGAGTTAAAAGACATCTTGGATGCCGCTGAAACTGGAAGCGACTTTTTGGAGGGTGATGAGGGGGAAGATCCATCGGACGCCGAACATGCTCCAGGTCCCGGAGGGGGGGCTAGGGGTGGTGACTCTATTGATGGCTTGGCAAGTATGATTTCTCAAATCATGAGTAGGTATGGAGACAGTGATCCACAGAGTTACCTCTGCTTTGTTTGGAAAGACAAGGTCCACTTTCTTGGGATGCTGGATGATCGCACCAAACGATCTCTTGAAAAGTTCTCCGAGACACTGTCCGACTCGGGGCAGAATTTCAATGATGTCCTGACCGAAATGTTGGAAGAGCGTTTGAGTGATTCGGACCTTTAATATTTAGGGGGCCTTCCATCTCATTCGGTAATTGGTCTAACTCTGATAGTAAGTGGTCTAAGGTAGATACTCGCACGGAGGCAGGCGTACTCTGCAATCGTCAAACTTGCGGATGTGACACCTGTCCTGTCAGTAAGTTTTGTGCAGGTCCTAATCCTAAATGTGACGCCCGTTTCTGCGGTCAAGAGTGTGGGGGCTGTCGTGCTGTTTGTAATAGACACGAACACCGTGACGACATTATGGACAAGTGGGGTGGTCCCGAGTTTGACCACATCAAGTGGGAGCCCTTTAGACTACCGAACATACCTTCTGTAATGTTTCAAATGAATACTCCGATCAAGAGGCCCACTACGGCCTCCGGATTTGTGGTCAATATTCGTAAAATTCTATATGCGGAGGATTCCAAGGGGGACTCACTAAATTACTCCCCTCAGAAGTATCTTAGAACCCGGTTTAATCTTCCGTTAGACAGTTTGGTTGCTGTCACATTTACTGCCCCCGACAATGTTGTGGATTATTTAGGGTTCGACATTGATGAAACTTGTGATGAGATCGCCAAGTTTAGTGTTGATTTTGTGTTCGGGATAAATTTCTCAATTTATGAAAATTACCCAGCCTTTGATGCCACGTACAATCTTAAGAAGAGATTTGTCTCACTTGAGAAGTTCCAAGAGAGGGGGATCAATGTTGTCCCCGACATTGGATGGCTTAGTTATAAGGATCGTGCTCGCGTCCTAGGTTGGTTAGAGGACAATGAAGTTCACTATATAGCCCGTAATTTTCAGACGGTATCCTCCAAGGTAGGAACTAATACATGGGGAACTTTTGTGAAGGAATTAGGGTATATTAGGGAGAGATTCCCGAACATGCACATGTTTCTTCATGGCTGTAGTGGCCGAAGGCGAATCCAGTCTGTTCTGTCGAACGTGGACGGTCCGTTCACTTTCATAGATGCCAAATCACAGAGACTTGCGGAGTTTCACAAGGATGTGTACTTGAACGTGGATCGGGACATACATGTAGACGATTTGTTTGAGAGTAACACCGTTACTCTCCAAAAATGGGCCGGGGGGTAAGAATGGGAACCGCAGGAAAGTCAGCGGGTGGCGGAGGCATAA